>Ga0058701_10002743_pt1 | contig 13546 bp, 13 predicted proteins | sample AgamicOrMae_FD_97039 | JGI IMG/M metagenome (GOLD analysis project Ga0058701, IMG submission 97039) | Agave microbial communities from Guanajuato, Mexico - Or.Ma.e | ecosystem: Host-associated > Plants > Phyllosphere > Phylloplane/Leaf | place: Guanajuato, Mexico | collected 2012-06-04 | reverse complement strand
CGTGAATTCGCTGTTATACCCTTGAAAAGTTGGCAATTTTTTTGTTCTATTGTTTGCCGAAAAATCATGCCGTGCTCAAAAAGTCGGTTAAAACTGCTTTTTATGAAAGAACACCCTGGAAAAAATTGCCCTTGAAAAACCTTGGAAGAGCCTTTTAATTTCTATTCAAAAATTCGGCCCACATACTAACTCCTTTTGGTCATAAGCGTTTTTGCTTGCTTTACGATCTCCCGTTTTTAAACAAGTCGGGCTCTTCTTGATTAATGCATTTTGAAAGTGTGCATTTGTCTTTGAGGACTTGACGTTTTACAAAAGGCATCCTCTAGGCCTACCTGGAAGATGTTCACGTCCGAGTATGTGTTAAAGGCTGGTCCTCAAATCTGATTTGGGGTTCGACCCTACTCTCATCAGTTCCAACCTCAATGAAGAAAACTAGAAAGTTTCCTTCGTAGATCGTGGAATTATTGAACACTGTTGAGAGTTAGCATTTCGTACCGCTTGCGTTTGACTCTGGTTTACTCTCTGATTACATTGAAAACATTTCCGTCCAATAACCTCGTGGGTTAGCTGGGTGTCTTTGGCCTCTCTTCCTTCACCTTAACGATGAAAATTGTTGGAGGAGCGATACTTGTAGTGATTCTAAAAGTGCTGCATGTTCATCAGCTTGCTTTATACCGTCGGGAATAGCTTCCACGGGCTCCGTTGCTTCTGAAGAATATGAAAGAAATGTGCGCAACTTATGGATCAGGTTTTCTCCAGCCGAATCACCTACGTTGATTTCTTTGTCTTCTTTTCTTTTTTTTTTCTCCTTTTTTCTTTTTTCTCCTTTTTTTCTATTTTTCCTTTGTTTTTTTCAATTTTTTCATTTTTTTTCTTTTTTTCTCTTTTCTATTTTTTCTTTTTTCATTGTTCTTTTTTTAAAAATTGTATTATAATTTAAATTTGAGACTTGTTTCAATTTTTAGGTGATACAAATATAAGATTTCTCAACAAAAAGAAAAACATTAATAACCGGTTTTTAATTGAAATTTCTATTTGTTTATTTTTTAGATGGCGAAGAAAACCGATTCCTTGGATCAACTGGCGATTTTGATCGAAGAGTGTGGTGGACTGGACAAGCTGGAGAACTTACAAAATCACGACAATGAAAAGATCTACTCGAAAGCCGTCAGTCTCATCGAACAGTACTTCTCCGAACCGGTAGGTTTGTTTTCTATCAAAATTATAGTCGAGAGGCTTTGACATCTACTAATAATAATGTTCTTTCACAGGATACCGACCCGAATTTGGCTCCGAACATGGTGAACGGTCAACTGTTGCTCGATCAAGAACCAACCGCTCCCCAGGGTGGTTTCTCATTTTAAATCAATAAAGTGCCTTTATTGCACGCCGTTTTGTACCAGTCATTTTTGTACTAATTAAATACGCAAGTGATCTTTTTGATTTTCTTTGGCATTTGTTTCCTCGATTTCCTGAAGTGTCGGTTCGCCTGCATTTGAAACGTCTACTGATCTGGAAAGCTTCGAAATATCCTTATGAGAATGCTCTAGTCCTATCTTGCTACTCAAAAGTTCGTGTCTTATCTCGTGAGCTTGAAGAAAAATCTTTGCCGCCGTGATGAGAGACTCATGGCTTTGTCGGAATAGGCTTAAATTTTACAAGCGAAAGCCTGACAATAATCAAATTCGAGTCTGAAGAACTTGCAGAACTTCGTTGTTGCCCATCCTTTGGCTTTAGTTTCATTGAAATTACTGTTTTGGCCAAGGATAGTTTCCGTGTGAGCTTGTCAACGAAGAAGAGTTGTTTGCATCCCTCGGTGCACAATGCACATTCCCCGTGAAAACTCTCCCCATGGTGTAAAAAAGCGCAGTTACTCTCTAACCTTGTGACGGAGTCGAAAGAACTTCCCTTTTCAGTGCGAACTAGTTGAATTAAATATGATTTCAACCAAAAGCGTCATCATGAGAGGTATAGAAAGCTCAGTAATAACAAGATAACTTAGAGAGATGATGAAAGTCCCATATCAGACGCCGCATTATTTTAAACGGTGCGTTGAGTAGAAATTCGGACTGTGTACTGCACAGGTGTCTTCATTTTCAATTTTTTTTTTGTGGGTTGGCAACAGGCACGGCGACTAGCTTTACTTTTTCGGCGCGCCACCGACCAAGTGTGAAATGCCTGATGCCAGGCGATAAGGGCTTGATAGAGAGGCGCCGCCGCCCCCAAAATCACCTCCAGGTGTGTGTAGTAAGTTCCATACATTTGGATTCGTGATTGGCAGAGTGTTTAGGGTGGATGAAGTAAAGTGTCTGTCAGACGGCGAGTATTTTAGCGGAGATGTGCGAGTGATTCGGATCAGCCCTGATTCGATTCAAACCGAGGAAGTTCGAATGCGAAGAACCCTTCGGATCGAATCGAGTTCAATTTGAAACCAAACCCGTACCTCCCAATGAAATGCAGGAGGCTGGTTTACGTGCGTTCAAGTCTCCCTGTAATTGCAATAGCGTTGTGAATAGCCCTGTCTAAACTCCTGCCCAATACTTGAATCCAACCTATTGGTAGCGGTAGGCGTTGACCTATGTACTTCATTCACCGCAGTATCAAGAGGAAGAGCTCTAAAACGAGCAATTGGAATTAATTTTTCATTTCGCCGCAGATTTAAGAGCGCGGGTGTTAAAAGTAGGCAGCTCATGCACACAGCCGTGCCGCAGGTTGCCTATGCACGATTGGTCAGGCGCTCTTTACCGAACTTTCTTGTGAACCAGTGATTACACAGAGAGACGCCATTATTGGTGACTAAAATACTTTTTCTTCTGTTTCCTTCCATTTTCTTCGCTTTTCCCTAAAACCTCAACAGCCTGAATATGATCCCGTTGGTCCCATGGCCTGGAAAAACTATATGGTTAATCCCACAAAATGAGATCACCTTTAAAGGCCTGTCAAGGCCTGAACTAAAGGTCGTTCAAGGTCGGAATCGAAAGGTCTTGGTCTGAAAAAGATGAAACTAGACTAGTCCTGTTGATTTGATGACTGGGATCCCTAGGATGATGGTGCGCCAAGCTAAGGGATAAGTCCGATGGTCCCACTTTTTAAGGAGTGGGATCAAGGTCTGGAGGTCGTGAAAAAGGTCGCCAAAGCTATGGTTCGAAAGGTCTTGACCTCAGGAATCATAAACTAGACTAGTATGGTGGTTTGGTGGGAGCGGGATCAAGTCTTGTCCTGCTCCCACTTTGGTCCCATGGATAAGCCATGGTCCCACTTGCCTATTTTATTGGGAAGTGGGATCATTCTCAAACTCAATGCGTTTTAGGGTTATTAGGTCTTCCACTCATTCAACGTATTGTTGAAGCATAAAAGGATGTCTTAAATAAAAATAAAGTAAAGAAGAAATGTAGCTTTTTCCCCATGTTTGGAACTGCCCAAAAAATATGTTTTTCCATCCCACCGCAGAGCCCCATAAAAGACACTGGGGAATATTGCTCGATGTGCTAAGGAATATATCGTGGCGTTTTGCTGCTAAAACGTGCACTTTTTTGTGCATCTTTATGGTGCATATGACAGATGCGTTGTACTAGAAAACATGCTCTCTATACTTTACTGTACGCCATAGGCGGATGCATTGCTGAAAGACCGCATGTTTAAAAAATGGACGAGAGAACGCGCTTGAAACGCTCAATCTGTAGCCAACCTGACAACAATTTCTAATGCCACTGGTCTCCTCTGATTGTCCTCTAAAATTATCAGAATTACAGTATACAATCAAAATACATGAATTATTTTGTTGGCTACGAGCTTTTGGTATATATTAAAAGAGATGATACCAATAATGTAACAGCGACGCTTATAAATGTTGGTAACATAATACTTTCATGACGTCACGCCACCATGTTGTTTCTGTTTGTATGTAAACCTGATGTAAACATCGCGTCCGAAGTTTTGTCAGAGGTCACGTCTTAGCTCCTCAACCTAAACTAACGTTTCTTGTTGCGTCTTAAAGTTGAATGGACTTAACTTGAGATTCCTCGCTTAATTGGTAAGTAAGGCGTGATCAATAAACGTTCAAATGAGCTTGGACATCATATATGTAATCACTCGACGCCACGAGAAGGATTTGGTCATGTAGACGCACAGTTGTTATATCGTTTTCTTCCAATCGCATTTTCAACACTCTTTGATAAAGTTGTGTCAATATTTGAAAGGGATCTCATTTTGCACGAGGTTGATATGATGCCCGCCTAACCTCTAATATCTCGACTGACTTCCACACAATCGCCTGACTCTGGACTCCGCATAGGAGTCTTACGTTACTCCTTGCTCCGCGAATGTTTTCCTTCATCAAGTGTATTTGCCCAGACTCATCTGATCTGCCATCTCACATATGTACTAATGGCGGCAGTAAGAGAAGTACTTATCACATGTTCTGTTCCTTCAGAAAACAAGGTTGCGAAAAGAGGAGGGAATCCGGTCTCACCCATACATTATTCGGCACTTTCCGCCAGGGTAAAGGATTGCCTATATTTTTGTTGAGGAAGAGGAATCGTTTTCCGTAGAAGTACCCCACAGAACACAAACCGATATTCGATTGAAAGCAGTGACGTCCGGTCGGTTGCATACAAATCCAGCAGGCCATTTGGAGTTTATCGAGATTAAGTCAATCTGGATAGTTTAACGGACGGTTTTCTAGTCGGATAGTCGCTTCGGATAGTGTCACGTTTTCCATTTGGGACACATTCATTGCTCCCTTTCCATATTATTGTTGCGTAGAGTCCTACTTGGTTACAGGACGCTATTGTTACGTCACTATCGTGTCAGAAAAATATCGTCGAAGAAGAACGTACCATTGAATATGCATTATGACGGATGGCTTATGTAATAGGCATCAGTATAACTTACCTCCGCGTTTACACAGGAACAACCCTTCTCTCTAGCAACTCGATCCCTCCCGGCTTGACTGGAAAAGTATCCTCGTCGGCTGATTTTGAACCTACTTAACGGGAACAACCAATTTCAGAATCGTATTTCGTAACATTACAGCTAAAAACCGTGGAGTATTTTTACGCTGTAATTTTATTGACGGTTAAAAGAACAAAGTATTGTAAAATATCCAAATCCAAAATTTTTAACTTTGTAATAAAAAAATTAAAAAAATCGAATTTCAAGTTTAAAAAAGTAGTTTTTCGGTATTTTGAACAAGAACATTTTTGAATTAAGAGCTTTTCTTTCAAGGTTGAAAAACGGCCTTACGTAATTAGACCAACAATAAGGCTGCCCTAGTCTCATGCTTACACCCAAAGGTATGTGGGAGCTATCCATGCCTCAATTCAATATTTAACCCTAGATTTCGTGTACATTGCAATATTGGACTGAAAAGTTGTAGTTTTTACGTCTTGCGTTCAAACCGCCTGCGGTTCGAGCGTATTATTATCTCGAAAGTTGACGACATGAAACTGCAGTTCAGCGGCAATGACAGCCTGGTGGAACCAAGCGGCATCTCAGCCAGTGTTGCCAGATTTTGCGACTTGGTTCCTTTAAAACGCGATTAACTTTTTAACCGGTAGGGGTATATAATCAACCCCATTTTTGAACTTCTCAGCTCGGGAGCGATCCGAAACATAGTCAATATGGTCGGTTATTTTTGATAGTTTTTGAGTTAACCGGGGTTAAAGTTTGCTAAATCGCGAAATCTGGCACCATTGATCTCAGCCGATCACGGCGGAGCGGAGCATGAAGCAAGTGAGGCACTCAGCACCTCAACGCAGTTGAACGTCGTTCATCCTTTCATTGAAAGGCTCGAACCAGCATGGAACACAAGGAGGTACCGCAGAAATGCATTTTTGTACATTGAGAGTGCCCTATGTTTGCAGGGATACCTCTAGAAGACGCCTGCGTGCAACATGCGTACCAAACAGGGGAGCAAAGCAGTTTATCACAAGGATAGCTACCTCGCAGAGGCAGTGCGGGCTGTGGCAAGAATGCATAACATTCAAACCGATCAAGGTAAGGAAAAATAAAAATACTGTTCGGACTGTCGGGTGAATAGACAGACCGTTTTTTTTGTGTTTTTTTTACTCTTAAATAGTCCTTTTTTCGGAGTCTTTGAATTTAATTTTAGGTCAAGTTTAATAAGTTTTAAGAAAAGCTTAATTGACAAATACGGCATAATTAAATACTCCGGTCTTTACAGGGTTAACTTTACTCAGTCCAATAAAAAAAACTGTGAACAGAATTCAACGATTTAATTGGGTCTGAAAAATCAAAGACTAACATTTAAATAATCAGAGCATTAAAAAAATCGGTAAAATTCCGAATTTTGGATTTCAGTAAGGCAGGGTGATCAGCAACTTCCAGACAGGAAATGTCGCAGGGAAGTCTTCGGGTGGGAAGCTCACGGAAAACTCAGGGAATTTTGCGAAATAAATGAAAGTAGACAACCCATTACATGCATCGACTCAGCAACACTGCTGTTTTTTCCTATTTTCCTTCTTTTATTCAATTTCGTATCAAACGCAACGCTCTTACTCTCCGCCTGAGTGAGACACGGAGCGAATCACGGCCAACGTGCGTGTATACTCTTGCTTAGATGCCGGCATCCAGCAGCGAAAATGTGTCGCCGGTCTCCGCTTGTATTCGCGCGTCTCCGCCGCCCTTCGCCTGTCTTCGCAGCGCCCCGGCGGCGCCGCACCGCGATCGGGTGCGACGCTGCTCGGCATAGAGTCGTCTTCCCCTTGTTGCAGGTTGCGGAAAGGTGGGCTAAGGATGTTCGTGTTCAGTTTCGATCTCTTTTCATATGGCGATATTAAAAATTAACATGTAATAATTACAAGCTAAGTTTAATCGGTGAGCATCCTTTCACTTGAAATGGAGTGGTTGATATAGTCTGAAAGTTACGGTTTAGTGCATTTTCTGCGAGCATTTTATCAATTTGAGTGCAGATATGTGGAGAATTAGAGTCAGGGGAAAATGGAAAAGTGGCAAGGAAAATGCAGGGAAAATGGTTTTTCTACACGCTGTTGGTCATCCTGTAAGGGGGCTTTGCCACCTTGGGATTTTTACCTTAACCACCTTGTTTTTGGTCCGTTGAAAGACCATGCTGAAATTCTGAACGAAATGTGCTAAAATCCTTATTGCTATGTTTCAGAACGACAGGATGTGTTGAAGGCCATCGTTCCCGAATTTCTGATGGCAATTCTACATCACTTTGAACCTTACGTTGTGATGAAGGTTTTGAGTGCCGTCGATCAGTTATTTGCGGATCAGTGTGGTATCTGTGAAAACAGGAGCTTGGTTAATGATGTGGTCTTCACACTGTCACAGGTAATATTCGGTTACTTTTATCGTAAGACAGGCAACCCCTCTTGCGTGGAGATCCAAAATAGTGTCGCATTCAAATCGAGGAACTTTTTGTTTCGAGAAATTTATGTTGGCAATACCAGCGAACCGACCTGACCGAACGCGAGGTCATTCGTATTGAAATGCATCAGCACTACCAACACAAATTTTGTAAAAGAGTCTCTCGGTTCGAATGCGGCTCTACTCATAAAATCGTCAAGACTTCAGCTCAACGCTAATTTAAATATATTTCGCGTGATGATGGAAATGTGCCACTAGAAATGTTGCTTTGGTAGGAGTCACTGACGATCTTTTTGATGTGCGCAGTTGCTTCAGTCCAAAGCGAAAATACAGGGGAGCGGAGATGAGTTCGATCGTGTAATAGATGATATCAACGGAAGCACTTCAAGTCTGGGATACCATATATTTAGGATCTGCGCAGACCGCATCATACCTAACATGGTCGAAGAAATGGAACCAGAAATGGCTGCTGAATCTCTACATGTATTATTTCCTCTGTTGTTGTCTAAGACGGTAAGTTGTCCGCGGTATTTTTTGTACAAAAGATGTCTTATATGCTCGTTCCGCGGTATCAACTCTCCCCGCTGATTAGTAGTGGTTGTGAGTTCCCTTGACGGAAAAAAAAGTTGAACATCTAGAATTTCAAAAAAATAGAAAATTATTAGCTTTGAGACGACTTTAGGTAAGATTAGCGAATCCCCTTGATTATATAACCGGTGGTTTTAGAGGTGATCTCAGAAGTGGCACGGTGCTCCATGTGTACCCAACTTTGTGTCTGCTAGCGACAGGGCGTGGAAAAAACTGGCTCTCTAGTTAAAGGTAGCCGTTCATTACACAAATATCTCAACTTGATATCGAAGGTAACCCTCGGGTATTTTTCAACAGGACCCTCATTGTAGCATCGTCAATAGGTCGTTGGCTATTTGCGCTCTTGGAAGGGTTGTCGGGCGACTGGGGAATCGTGGAGGGGACTTTTTGGAGCAGCTGCTCCCGATCCTGGTTCGCTTCTGCTCATCGGATGACAAACAAGTGTGCAAAAGCGCATTCACGGCCCTCCTCAACTGTGTCCTGCGCTGCAACGTAGCGGCTCTCTCGTATCCTTTCTCTCGATCACCTCTCCATCATACACGGAATTTGTAGAGCCAACAACACGTTGTTGTCGATTAAGGTTGTCAGAATTTCCATTTGAATATCGTTGGCACTTTGCCTCGCTTCGCTATCGCGCCGCTCGGCTGTTGGCAAGCCTGGTCGCCATCTCGGCGGCTGCTGCCGGCGCGAGTTAAACGTAGAGAGACTAAAAATTACCAAAGTGGTCAACTTATTTCATGGCGCTCGTTCGCCGACTTTAGCTCTCATCCAATCAGGTAGGCTGGAGCTGACCAGATTTTTGCAACTTTTTTTGCGTGTCCTTAACGCTCTTTACAGGCATTACTCGGAAATTCTGAATATTCAGCGAGAATGCTTGTTGGATATAAACGACCCGAACGTGCCTACTGCTTGTGCTACACTGGCAGCAATGATAGTTACCTCAGGCGGATCTATGATCGCTGGACTGGACGATGTAAGTGTTCCTCTCGAAAAATATCTCATTGAGATTCCGAAAACAGTCAAGTCTCGAAATGAATCTCGATTGTTCTTGGTAAATTTTCCGCATTCTCTCTATTACATACTATTGAGACTACTGTACTCGTATTGATCTTACAGGTGATTCCCGTCATTCTCCAAACCTTAGACCCGGCAAAGTACCAAAGCGAAAGCCGTCGAGTTATTCTCCGGTGCCTTACTCTCCTGCATCAAGTGGATTATTCGCCAATGAAAGAGCTCATACCTCGAGTGCTAGATTTCGTCCTGTTCATCGCATCAGATTTTGCAGGTGACATCAAAGGAAGAGGTAAGGATATCGTTTTCTTGCAAAGCGAATGAACTTGTTTCAGTTGTAGGTATTTTCGCTCTGCTGTTTGACCTTATTTGAATCGAGGCTGTCTTCGGAAACCTGAAGCACGTTTATCGTAGTCAGTTGTCCCCGAGCGTTTGTGCGATCTATGAACAGTAGAAGCAGACTCGATAAGAGTTTTCCTCACTTCGTATTTCGAACGTTTTTCTGCGACTGCCTGCGTGTCAAAAGCGGAAGCTCGCCTTGGGGGAGGGGGTAACGCGCAAACGCCGTGCGTCAACTGATTCCTAACCTGTTCAGTCATAACCTCGCACGATTTAACGTTTCCTAGCCTCACATAATCTAACCTCTGTAATAATCTAACCTTAAAAAACCCAGTTTTTCCAAACTTAGGCCAACTGAACGTTACCCAAACTAACTTCATGTTTTTCGTGCTCGTCTAAAGTAGGTACTGCCACCAATGTTCCATTCGCGTTATGTCACTTAATAAATCAAATATTAACGAATATATATGTATATATATCTATTTTAAGACCTTCTCCGAAAGGAGACGGGCTTCAAAATCGACGGTATCGTGATTATTACACTACAAACTAGACGCCTTATCGCAAACGCAGTTTGGTCCAACGCTCCGTTTAAAATTAAAGAGTGACAAATGCCAAATCACGGTCTCAAAAATTCGGGTGCTTCTGAATTGGCAGTGTAAAACGAAAGTGTGTGAATATATCACTGCATGGAAAATGTTTCAAGTTTCAGTAAGCTTAATATATCTTTCCGCAGCCGAAGGAACTCAACTTTTAGTTTCCCTAAGGACCGCTTTTCCTGAGGAATATCGCTCTGCAACCGAGAAACTTTCGCCGGAAACTTTACAAGAGCTCGAAAACCAGAGCAACGTTTGACGGGGCTGCAGGCCACATTTACTTTTATTTTTCTATTTTAGAGTTTTAGCTTTGTTTTAGCTGCGAGTATGGTATCATTTTTCTCCACTGTGTTCTTTGCCACTGCACTTCATGCTGTTAGTTTTCAATGATTCCTTAGACCTTCTCTTCGGCTCGGATGTGTGTCCTCCTTTGTTGAGGTTACGGTGAAACGTTCTTACTGTGTGTATAGCACAGAACATTTGTCTCAGTCCTCTCAGATTTTTGCTTATGGTCAAGTGTTCTTTTCCTTTTAACGTTTGTGAAAAGTGTTGTTTTATTCGTGTATTTTACACATCTCGGGATTTTCCATTTTTCCTCAAACCGACTCTATAAAACGTCTTCGAGTGATGTGTGAAATCAAGACTTTTTTTTTTTTTACAAACGTCATGTATCTGAATAAAAAAAAGATTAGTGCTGTTGGAAATGCAGTGAAGTAAGTACAAGTTCAGTGTATGTTAACTTGCTTTTCGTTCCCGGAAGTACATTTCGTTTCTTGTGAATCAAAACTTCACTTCAGTTTTGTATATTTTTTACTCGCAGTCGTCAGACCTAAAATGATCCGACAAAACCAAATAAATATTTTTGCTACTTGACGTTCATCTAATTAATCTCATTTTCGACGAGCAGGGGATTTCCTCGGACTAGAGTAGTGCCTACTCTTATGGACAATGTTTTTAGTATACCGGTAATGCTATTCTTTTCGATGATCTTTGAAAATTGCCACCCAAAATGTATGCCTTGCATATTTCCCAAACATTCGCATTAGCGCTGCAAAATCCTGAGTGGGTATCTATAAATGCTGATCAGCAAGGACACTTTTACAGTTACTATCAAGTCTACGTCGGGAGACAAAAGTAGACTCTTGCTTGCAAGACGCGGCCAGTCATTGCGTCGACGGACTAGGAACAGTGGCGAAGGAACAATTTACATACCGGTACGTTCCGTTCATCAAAAAACCTGCCTCTTCCGTAAAACTCCAAGGGTTCCCTTTTGATATTAAATATGCGACCTAATTTCCTTGCAACACACGGCCTGTGCAGTGCTATGGAATACAATTTTTATTTTCTCCAATGTGAGACCGTGAAGGCACCCTCCAGGGTTTGAAGAAGATATTCCCAAAATGTATGCTCGCATCTCTCGCGTTCTGACCGCCATTAGAGAGCCTGCTATCCGTCCGTTCTTTTTTATTTCATTTTGTTATTTTTTATGGCTCTATAAAGCGGATCTGGCTATCAACTGACTGCGCGCAATACCTTCCTCTCTGCGCCCAGCACTCTCGCTTACTAAACTAGGTTGCCTATCTTCAAGGGACAAACGCCCGACTTCAATACCTTTTTTTAGCTCTTTTTTTTTTAACGTCAAGGCAGGAGAGTGTAACAATTATTGTCTCCTGGTTAAGGACGTTGTTGCGACCTCATGTTCTCTGAATTGAATCTCTCCCCTAGCCACGCCATCCTCTACCATGTCTTTTTTTTTCCTTCTAGAAGGGCGGGTAGGGGTATGCATTAGATGCTGTGAGCATCTTTAGGTAGGGGATATTCCGCGAGGTCTTGTAAATCCGCTTCCTTCGGCGCTTCATCCGGTTATAGCACCGGCAACGTGGGGTCGCAAAATGTGGAAAAAATTCTCACTGTCAGAGCAAGTTTCCTGCCCGGGCTTCGGGTATTCTCCTGGTATTCTCGTTGTTCTCCCATTTTCTTCCCGGTATCCGAAAGCATCATCAGCCACGCCGAGATGCTGCTGGCACTTAGTTACTTTTCTTCAGGAACAGGAAAAAGTACTTTTTACCCCCCTGCACTTTTAATTCACTGGGATGACTTATCTATGTTCAAAATGCCATTGAATCGTTCATTGGCTAGCTTGCAACATTTTGCCACTTCTGTGCAAGTTTTCAATTCCCGCGTTTCAGCGACTAAATATCTGTTCGACATCAGAGCCATCTCGCGAATCGACGTGGCATCAAACACTAAACAACGAAGTGTGCTCGCAGCCGCAACGGGAGAGACTGAAAAAAATCTTTTTTTCCGGACGATTGAGGAGAATTTATTGTGAAATGTGGCGAAATTGACTCAATATTTGTTGCACTTCCTCATGGAGTATCAGTGCAATCTTATCTCTCTGTGATCAGTTTTGATATTTATTGGAAATGCTATATAAACACTTCGAAATGTTACCCTTTCTGTGTTTGGTGATATATTCATTAATATTTGGAAGCAATGCGGATGAGCACGGTCTGCATCAAGTAAGTATTCAATTTTATTTTCAAGGTTCTGATTTGTCGAATGCATCTTCAATGCTAAGGCTTGTTTAAAGGTTCTGTCATTCCGTAGTGCGTTGTCGGTTCCGCTATTTGGTTATGTGTCAGGCTGAACTACCCTTCAACTTGTTTTATTTTCAAACGTTTGTCATTATTATTTCAATTTCCCTGCGACATGACAATGACATGTTCGTATCTTACTTCAAACTTCATCTTTTAAGGACTATTAGAAAGTCTGCACTGACAAGGTGAGGTTAGGTGGTCTTAAGATTTTAGTTTCCCAGACGATGTTAATGCCGCGTTTTTGGTTAGATTTACATGGAATATTTCCAAATTCCTCACTTTAGCCTCGATATCTGTCGATTAGCTTTGACATGACCTTAGCTGTGGGAACAGTGTGTTGGACAACCTGTCAGGTAAAGCATTGTTTGCATGCAGAACTGTCAAAGTTGCTGCGTATTTTTAAGGGATAGTTGGCAGAATTAGTATTAGTAATGTGCCCCTACGCCGACTCTTACGGCTGGAAGTGCCTATCAATCTCAATCCATCAACAAGGTTATGTGTTATATTGTAAGAAAGCTTCATACAGTTTCATTACAAAATTGAGCTCTTTAGTTACACATGCAGTGATCGAACCACATTTAAATTGCAGTAGTTTGATGTTTCACTTGTGCATTTATTTGTCTTTCCTCAGCACTAGTAAGTCCATTAAATTTTTGTGATGTCGCAGTAAATAGCAGTTTTTTTCAGTTAACATATTTGGTATTTTTGAAATCATGTAGTTTTGTTATTTAAAAGTTATTAACTTGTTAAGTTCCATTCAAAGAAAATGTATAACAACAGCCAAGCCAAATATTCTAAATAATAGATTATATGTATGGACTGGGCTGCTGTTACCTCCATGGCTGTTAAAAAGTAATTTGATCATTACCTGGTAAGAGATAGTATATTAGTAATCAAAGAGGAAGAAAGTGAATGACTTTTGCAACACATTCTTACTTTTCTTAAAATAAGTCTTAAAGTAATTTTCTCCCTTGATTTAGAAAAGATGTTCATTAATTTTCTATTATTTTTTTTCATGTATATAGTACAGAATAGCCAAATGGCTAATTTATAACAGCACAT
>Ga0058701_10002742_pt1 | contig 13547 bp, 7 predicted proteins | sample AgamicOrMae_FD_97039 | JGI IMG/M metagenome (GOLD analysis project Ga0058701, IMG submission 97039) | Agave microbial communities from Guanajuato, Mexico - Or.Ma.e | ecosystem: Host-associated > Plants > Phyllosphere > Phylloplane/Leaf | place: Guanajuato, Mexico | collected 2012-06-04 | reverse complement strand
GAAGCGCGGTAGGGAGGGGTGGGGAAGGTTTAAGTGGGAGAACCTAATAGAAGGCTGTGAGCGTTCGTTGACATAGCTGTATTCACCTATTCGGGAAGCAACCACTCCAGTCCTTCCTCCCTGTCTACACACTGCTAATTTTAACGAGGATGCAACTGGAATTCAGTGAATATTTGGACTGATTTTTTTTTCTGGACAATAATTTGACTTTTGTTGCACCTTGAATTAAACATTCTCTTTTTATAGTGCTCTTTTACTTTTGCTATAGGGAGACAACTTTTTCAGTTGCATGATTCACTTGTAAAAATTATTGTGTTTTTATTTCCAAAGGCCTAATTCAATAATGTGTCAAGTTCCACTTCTTACAGGCATTCATGTGACGAGACTCAGCATCCGTCACCTTGCAGGTCAAAAATTTGCTGACCGAAAAAAAAATAATAAAAAAACTATGTCCGCCCATATAATTTGACTGTCATTATAATTTACAACATAAAAGTTCACAAAGCCCACTTGCAGAACTATCACTGATACTGCAATACTCATGTTCCCTGATATGTTATTGGTGGAAGTACTCCCGGTGCCAAATTCTACAAAAAAAATTTGGAGGTTGAATTGCTGAAGCATTTGTAAAAGAGATAAAAATAAATATTCGTTACCTACATATAAATGAGGTGGAGGCTCTCTCTTTGTAAATCTCGTTTAATCTGGGCTTACAACAGATGGGCTCTCGCTCTCCGACGAATAAATTAATCCGAGGTACTGTGGACCCGGACCGGGCCGGGCCCAAGGGCTCCTGTCGGGCAAACGGCCCGGTCGCGACCGCCTATGGCTCCTCGACGACGCGGAGGTGCGACACCCGGTGCAGGGATGATTTTTTACGGTTTCTGGCCAGAACCGCGGGTGCGGGGATCGAACCTGGTCTGGTAGCTGACAAGGTGTGAAATTAGCCCATACGGCAGAGAGCCAAACTTTTATCGCAAGTTCCAATTAAAAGTATTGATCTCTTCTTGCGAGTATGGTTCCGATTTTTCTGATTTTGATAGATGGAACCTTTTTAACCTTTTCTAAAAAACCTAAAGATGAAAAAAAAAGGAATGCTTCGTCACGTTTTTTCCGCGTTTTCCCCCTACATTTTTGGGCCAATTTTAAAACAAATAATGAAGGTTTGTCTGTTTGAAGATATACTACTGGACCCAAAAAAACAAACAAAAAAAAACTCCGAATGACTTCATTTGAAGAAGAAGAAAAATCAAGGGGAAGAAAAAAAATTCTGCATAAAAAAGAAAAGGAAAAACGAAAACAAAATATTTTTCCCAAAGGTTTCTATTTTTCTGTGCCAACATTCTTCTTTGTCCCAAATTGTGTATCAACTTAACCCCACGAAACAGGATTTCATCACCTCACACTTTGCAATCCTTAAAAAAAAAGTGAAGGAAAAAAAAACACATTTCGTATTATTTACTGCAACCCTTTCTTTACTTAAAAAAATCATTTGCCTAAACCTTTTCACCTAAAGATTATTCTCAACTAATTGTAAGACTAGTCTCAACCAAAGGCGTTTATCGTTCCACGAAGACATAGCTTCGGGAGATACTTAAGGACGTCCCATTTCCTCAACACACGGCGGGCGGATAGCGCTTTCGCATAAATCAAACCTTTTTGAGCGTCGACTTAGCTGCATCCGCGCCACCGCGTCCGCGCCGCCGCATCCGCTCGCCAGAAGGCGTTTCAACCAGTCGCGAAACGTAATTTTGTGATCTATGATTAGTATGATTTGTTGTCTACGACTGAGGCTGTCCAAGATATCTGTTCAACGTCTATGTAAACGTGTTTAGGTCTAATCTCGCGAGAGTCTACAACTTGTAGTACCGCTCCACCCAGCCCTGCACACAAAGGAGGACTCTTGTCATAACAATAAATACCGGGCGAGCCATCTCGTCGCGTGTTCGCGGAGAAGAATCGCGAATCTCAAGACGACACAAAAGTCCTGGGGAGGTCACAGGAGGCAGCCATCTCCACCCACGTCCACGTCCCATCGTGGCTCATCCCGGTCTCGGGGACTCCATGCACCATCATGCAAAACGTAAGATTTAATCAACAGTTTAGCCGCAAGGTATGCGTGATGTAGTGCACTTTAGTGAAAAGACGCGCTCAAGAATTTCATGATATTGAATTTACACCTTCGAAAAAATCCCTAAGGTAGCCTTTTCTTTAAAAAAATATATATATAACTCCAAATAATAACCACACTATCGCCCACAATCAATGATGGTCAAATTAAGACTAGGAAAGTGGTGTCAGCTAATAGTAGGCCAAAGCTGCTGAGGTCACCCTAAAATTGAGGGAAGATAAATTTACGTCTTAAATGAAAATATAACATGAGGTTAGACTTAAGTGAAGTAAAGGTTAATTGAAGTTCAGTTAAGTGAAATTACAGTAGGTTACGAAGCTAAGTTCGGGGAAGTTTGGTGAGTAGGTAGATGATGATAGGTTCTGTAATGACATTATGTTACAGTCCATAGTGTTGTAGTCGAAGGTGTGATGATGTTAGGTTCTCACTTTAGAGGTAACACAATGACTTAATGATGAAGCTAGTTTAGGTAAACAATAGTGTGACGCGAGGGATTTTAACGAAGTAAAATGAAAACAGAATGTCTGTTAAATTTATAGAACGAGACGTACAGCTTCTTGGACGACGAGGAATCGGAAACTGAAAGATTGCTGTGAGACTGCGATGCAAAACAGGAAGAAACTTAAAAGGCTGTGTCATTTATTCGAATTTACCTGCTTCCATCCGCAAGCATTTTATATTGTCCACACAAAGGATTATGAAGGATTACCCGGCCCCCAAATCGCACCTGTAGCCGTGCTTCCGTGACAGCGGCATTACAGGAAAAAAAATCGCAACGGCCACCGAAACTTCGCAAATACTGTTTGTCATAATCTTCCCCTTTTGCAATGGGCGCTGAATGCAAGGTAGCGCCAGACTTAGAGCTGTCAGTGTTACTCTGAAGTAGGATTTCCTGCGCAAAACCAGCGCTTTTATGCGACCAATCCAGCAGACTGGTGACTTCAGAAAGAGTAGTCGCGTACTATGATACCGCTGAGTAGCGCAGCGCCAACGAAAACCACCTCTTACTCGGGACGAGGGAGACCATAGAAACTTTTTGTGTAAAGTTGTATCTACGACCCTGCCCAGGAGAAAAAATACTGAACTTAGTTTTATTTATTCCAAGATAACTGAATGCTTTATACCATCATGTCTACACTAACCAATACCATATGTAACGTTAACAACATCTTTAAGGTAAAAAAAGCACAAAAAGTGAACAAAAATGCTTTGAACAAAACTGAACAAAAGTACAATAACTTAAACTAGATACTAACAAATCAGAACTTTTACTAAAACTAATAAAATCTAAAGAAACCTAACCTAAGGTAACCTAACCTCGTGGATCTAACTTGAACTTAACTTTGATAATACCATAAATCATTATTAGGCTTTAAAATTTTAGTTCTGGGCGTTTAGAATATCGAAAACATTGTGTAAAATATAATATAATCCCGAAACTTAGGAGCAGGCTGCGGCCAACCTCCTCTCAAAACGATAATACTTTCCGTACTTATTTGGTTGTTTGAACGATCGGCCTGAAAACTAATATCATTACCCCGTTGCTCGCAGACCGTGAAATGCCCCCGACTGGATTAGGCAGGCACGCCCAATCAAACGGATGTGCTCGGCGGATACATTATCAATATTCTTCGTCCCAGTCTCACAATATTTCCTCATGTTAATGGAATTAGCAATTTCTTTCTGCGGGCGAATCGGAAGACATTTTACGTGTGTTTTCCAGAGTAGAAGAAACTCGTGATGCGGGGAAGGAGGAAACGAGGCTCGTCTGGGAGTGGGGGAAGAGTGTAACGCGCGTTTCCATGACGCGCTCGGGCTGCGCGGGCAGTTTGAGACGCAGGGATGTCAACGTGCTCGTTTGAGGCTACAAGCTTGATCTCCGAAAGTTGCAACACACGGCCTTCCATACGTCCATTTTCTAAACGTCCCTCGGCTTTCATCTGGAACGTCAAAGTGAACGGTCTCTTGATCTTGCAAAAGGCCTCTCACAAGAAGTTTCCTACTCACAATTAGAGGGCAGTCCCCGTAAAGTAAGTGAAACGTTCCTTTCTGAATGTCAAAGTAATCTTTCGACCTCGAACTTCACTGTCCTTGACCAAAGACATAAAGTTCAATTTTTAGAGAGTACATCAATAATTTCGGATTTGACTTTCTTATATCTTGAGATCATAAATCGAATAATAATAATCATTCCATTTGGGATATCCTCGTCACAGCGCTGTCGACCTATCTATGCTGCGTATAGGCTAAGTTTTTAATCATCAGCTAACCTATACTAAAAGACAAATATCTTTACTTTGTTTGCAATTTCAACAAGGAACACGTTGGCAACTTTGCCCAAATCATTATTTTCAACCATTCGTTAATATGTTAACTCATAACAGCCCAAAGTATTTTGAATGAAATTTAGCCGAAGAGAAATTCGAAGGATTTTCCTCATAAAATTACGCAATCTTAAGCTTTGGAAAATGCCTGAAATATTAAATTTCAAATTTCCAGAGGGTTGATATTTGTAAAATTTTGACCGAACTGAACAAAAAATATCCTCTAAAATATTTTTTTTCTGTTTCCGAACGGTATCGCTGGGTGGTAGTGGGTTAAATATAAGTTAGTTTATTTTTTATACCCCCCCCCCCCAATGTAGCATGTAGCCTTTCTCAATAGTATTTTTTTCGAGCATTTTCAGGGCACGCATAACGACAAGAACCGGTAAAATTACCTGTGTATACCTTACGTATACGTAAGGTAAAACTACAAAAGACTTGGTAGACATGGTTACTTTGGTTTTGTTATATTGGTTGTCCGATGTCTCGCTACACTTGGGGACGCAAAAAAAAAACAAACAAAAAACAAAAAAAAACGCAGTACTTAAAGAGGGCAAGACTTTGTGTTTAGCGTTTCAAGCGTACTTGTGCGCATTACATACGCAACAAGAAATGCTTGTTCTTAAAAAGGAAAAACCGTAAACAAAGCCCCCTTGAAGACACGTGTGGCTTCCCCAGGGGGTGTCCGTTCCGATTCTCCTCGGACACGTGTCCCGGACTCTGCAGCTGACTCGGTCCACGTGGTTTCCCCCCAAAGGGCCCGCGCGCCGGAGCCACGCCGTTGCACCGAGCCCAGTTAATCTAGCGACGGTAATTAATAGGTCGAGACAAAGAAGCGAAGGGGCCAAGAGTAAGAAAGGCCGCCGCTGCTATTTCGCTATGGTCAAGGGCACTTTTACTGTTTGCCTCGTTGCCCGCTGAACTTACGGTAATTTCCCATAAAAATATAAAAGCTCGAGATAATAAACTCCTCGTTTTACCTTAGCGGAGAAACTTTGCAACAATGTGCTAGGTTTATGTTGTAAGACGGCCATCTTTGTGTTTTAATAGCTTTTCATGTTCGGAAGAATGCATGCTCCGCATCTAAATAACAGTTTAGAGATTAAATCGTTATGATTAAGTTTTGTTAACCTTACGTTTACGTAACCTCTGGTAAGCGGACTTTGCATAGACTAACTCTACATTACCGAAATTAATGTAGCCAAAACTACCAAATTTAACGTAACATTGCGCAGCGAAACATAGCATAGCCTAATATGGTTTAACCTGCCAGTCCGCCACCAAACATAACCAAAGATAACGGAACTTGAAAAAATCTCATCCTAAATAAACAAAAAACAAAAACGAGGTCACGGCATCATAATACGGATTAACATGGACCTTTTTTAGGTAAGTAAAACACGATGCAAGAGGAAATTCTAACACTTAAAGATTCCTTTTAATTAAAAAAAAAAAGACTGCAATTTCAATCCAGCTATCAAACTATTGGAGGTAAAGTTCAAACAGATTTTCCATCTTTGATTTCCTCCTGAAAATCAAATTACTTCCTCGCAGAAGATTCAGGTTAACTGAACTGTCCCTGTCTTCTGAGAAGCAAACACTAAGTTTGATGCCCAAAAGCGTTGAAACATCACTCTCGGCGCGGAGGATTCCGTGAAATGGCAACAAATTGGTTCCAGATCTTGCTCTGATCGATCCAGGGTTGAAAGGGTTATATCCGAGCTCTCTCGGTCACTAACCTCCGGTCTATTCACAGCTGATTAACAAAACCACCCCACTGGGTACGAGGGGACTCGGCCCCGACCTAATTGACAAATTCCGACTGGCCTAAGTTGCTAACGATCTGCTACAGCTGAAAAATTGGCCCTTAAACGCCCCACGAACTGCCATGACCCAATAGGTGTTTACCACGCGAATCGGTGGCCAAGGAGAAGTGCTCCAAACTTCCCTCACAATTTATTTCTTTTTAACTTTTCATGATAAGACTGTCCTAATTGAAACTTACCTCGAATAACTGCCAAAAAAATGTCTGTTGCATTTTTCTTTTCGCTCTTTTTTTTTGGGGGGGGGGTGAGATCAGGCGGTTGAACTTTCAAGGCTGATAATGACCAAACCAAGTAAAAGGATCTTCTGAGAACTTTCCATTGCCATGACTAAAATACTACCACGAATTGTAATCAAAACGCGTGCATGTTGTGTGAAATAGAAGTAAGCTTTCATAATGAACTGAAAAAAAAATAATTGAAGTATAAATCTCGTCGTTTGTGCATTCATTTAATTAAAAAAGAAAAAAAGTGTGTCAACTCGAGCCTCAACTCGACCTTATTTAAAATTTCATCGGCTAAACACAAAAAAATTGCATCATTTTCGTTAAAAAATTACAAAAAAAAAACTTAGGATATTTTATGGACACTACTTGGTTAACATTTAACATCAACGTCACCGGAAAATCAATACGAAACTTGGAAAAAGAGGGGCAAAGCTAATCAAAATCGTGTATGTATGTTTACGGTTGACAGTATTCTTTCGTATCAGTAATGATGTAAGTTCATTTAGGGTCCACGGGAGACCTTGTCGAGAAGGATACAAGAAAATTCGGGCGAAAGAGAGAGAAGCACGGCTGTAGCAAAGAATGATTAGGGCGAGGGGGAAAAAATGGGGGACGGAGATAGATAGTACACGAGCGCGAACATCCTACCACTTCTTGGGTCAAGGGTATTGCCAGTGGCAGATGTTTCTTAAATCACAAAAAAAGGTATTGGAACGCGATTTCATCACCTGATTGATTACGTATAAGAAAAAGACAAAAATGTAAACGAGGTAATAATTCATGATTCTTTATATGTGGTGTTATTCCATGTAAAACGGAGCCGTGGCTATGAATATCAACTATGATGACACACTGTGAAATTGAAGAACGAAGTTTCCCACCTATAGGTTAAGGCTCTGACCTATAGGGTAAGAGCTGCTATTCGGAGTTGGTGAGGAAACTGTGAATCAGGTCAGTATTCGCAGACTGTAGATTACGTCGCATGAAGTGTAGTGTAACGCGGGTTTCTTCGATCACAAATGCTCTTTTCGGAGGAAACATAGGCGAAATCGAGTAATTTTCTCCGAGGGACAAGATCGGTAGGCAAGTGCGGAGAAGCGAATGGAAGCGGGTACCCACTTTTCAGAAACCGGAAATGACAATTCGGTTATACATCGTCGACCGAGTCCTAACGACTCCATTGTGTGTCCCGTGGTGCGGCGAGCTAGGCTAGGTTCATACACCATGTGTCCTCTGTCACATCATCTATCTGTTCACACGAACTGGGCTAGTACATCAATCTTCGGACTCTTCACTACATTGCAATAGTTGCAATTTCTTCTTGTTGTCTTCTTCACCATACGAGAATAGCGAGGGTGAGGTGGACAGTTTACGCTAGGAAAGGAACATAGCTAAAGGGTCTTAAGACTTTTCAACGGTCTGGTTAGGTTGAATGTCCCGTGGTTTGCTTCACTCAGTTGATGATGTAAGGATGTTCAAAGTGCTTTCTCCAACTTACAGTATCAAGTACTTGAAAAATAAATTAAAAGCTTGCGTCGGTAAATACAATTGGGAAAGGTGGATTTACTGATCGTTGTGGGTACTCAGAAGAAATAAAAGCGTGGGACGTTGTTTGTGTCAGTAATCGAAGTGATTTAGCCGGTGAAGAGAAGGCGAGCTCTGAGCAAATACGTCTAGAGACAATTCTTGAGATTGTGTGTTTCCACCCCCTGCGAAACGAGTAGGGAGCACTTATCGGGCACGTCCACGCCTCGCCATAATGACGATCTTAATTAAAAGAGGAAGCAACAAAAGAGAAGAAGGTGATAAATAAGGAAAAGGAACACACGGTAATTGGCATGCGCGTTGTGGAGCCGTCACCATCCCTCCCTCCCCCTTTACGAGAAGCAAAATCCGGTGGCTCGCCAACACCTACGCCAGGAACTAAAATGGGCTACAACTAACATATCCTCTACTCCATGCGGAATTTCCGCTTCCGCGGTGGTAACTGCTGTCGAGGAGAACGCAGAATCACTCACACAGTAAAAACTAACCCCCAATTTTCAGGTAGTTCCATATCTGTTTTGGGTATGATGATGAAACAGGGCAAGAGCGTAATTTGGTTATTTTCAAGGATAAACCTATCTACAACCATATCAATAAAAAAGGTATCGTCGAGAGCTCTCGATTGATATGATTATTCAAATAGGTATCTTTAAAAATAGCTAATTTTTGCTTTTCCCGTTTTACCTTTCATACCTAAAATTAAGATTAGTTTTTGCTGTGCATGGTGACCGATTAAAAACCCTGGGTTATTCTACTACCGCCCAGCCATGCCATTCGGAAACGGAAAAAAATATTCTAGAGGATCTTTTTTGTTCAGCATTGTCAAAATTTCAAAAAAATATCACCCCTCAGGAAACCTGAAATTCAATAATTAGGCATTTTCCATAGCTTAAAATTGCGTTATTTTAGAGGCGAAATCCTTCGAATTTCTCTTAAGCTAAATTTCACTCCCAATACTTTGGGCTGTTATGGGTTAAGGTTAGATTAGGTTACGTGACTTACACCGTGCCGAGCTAAGATAAAAGACGAAGGAGGTAAATATGATTTTCCAAATTGAAACTCCTACGAGCGTTGGCTTGTGGAGATGCAACTACGACGAGACGCACAGTCACTTTCCAACTGATGTCCTCTATCGAGAAGCCTCGTTAGGCAAACCTGTTCTACTTTTACCAGACAATAAAACTTCCGCCGGACCGAATCGTATCCTTATCGGAGATCGCATCGAACGGTAATTGGTTAATTACTTGAGTACATAAGCCACAATTCGCGAGGGAAGAGCACATGATTGTATCTTTGGTGCGAGCGTGACAAAAACAGCGCCACTAGCAGGCACAGCGCATCGTATTACAATACATCCAGTCAGCACAATCGTCGGATTCATCAGTATAACGGGTAACCTTAAATGTCATTGGCTACTGACTTAATAATTGTCTATTCTAAAGGCACACAAGTCTATCCCTTTCATTGCTACCTATACTATCGCAAGGAAAAGGTGATGCATCCTTTGTTTAAGCGAAAAAGGATTTGGGTTGGCAGCTCTGGATATTTCCGTGGAGGGGAGAGAGCTACGAGGTGTCTGACCTTCAGCCGGCCAATCACGACTTTCCATCGTCCCGCGTTTCGGAACACAAGTGCTGCCAACCGAAATTCCGCGTCGATGAACAGTTGCAGTTTTTCTTTCTGAACGCGATAGTAACTGTTTTGGAAAAAAATATATAACTTTTTCTTTTTTTTAATGTATCATCGACAATTACAGGCAAAAGAGCTCGTTAAGAGCTCTCCACTGATGCGACTGTTAAAGATGAGTATTATGGTTGGATATGGCTAAGAATAAGTCAAAGTGGAAGAAATAATTAAAATACCTTTGTTTACGTAAGTATTCTTAAACCACACACGAGCATTTTTTCATCAGTTGTTTTAAAGACCGATGCATTGTTGATTGCTTGGCGTTTGTTGTTGAGTTGCACGTCCGGCGAAAGCCCACCTAAGCAATTCTGTCGGCAGTAAAAGCGAAGTCGAAGGATCTCAGGCAGCCTCCGAGGATCGCAACGTGACGGCGAGCCACTAAAACGTAGCGTCCACTCCGCTCTTTATGAGCCACTAGATAAAGATGGAGCGTGTCCACAACACTCGATTCAAGTGGAGAGGAAGGGTGCATACTATTTCCTTGATGCAAAGTACACTCGAAGATTTACAGGTCGCATTATTTTTCCTCGCCGTTCGTCAACCTCACATTACTACGTCAATCAGCTATATACCACCGCGAAGGTTAGGCAAGGTTATTCAGGCCAGATTAGGATAAGGTAGGTTGTGTTTAGTTAGGTTAAGTCCTGTGTTTCGTACTACCGAAAAAGGAGCGGTACTGAAAGAGTGTATGAAGTCCAGCCTAGGTCAGAGTTCTGAAGCTGGTTTCTTTCTTGAGTCCCAAGTATATAGGGGATCTTATCGAAGATGTAGAAGTAAGATAAAATCACGTTTCAGCAGGAAGAAATAGACACAATAGCTCAATCCTCGGTACATCAAAATGGAGGCTACAACTTTGAGTGCAGGTACCATTGACAGACGACGACAAGTCTTCCCCCGCCATGAGCAATCAGTTCCCTTCCTCCTATGGGCCGTCAGGTCCACAAAGAAGCGGGGTGAAAAATTATTTCCCGGATAAAAACTGAAACGTATGTAATTTTCATTCGGGTAAATCGATGACGCTTCAGTGAGTCGAGACTTCTGCGCACTCGACGAGACAGAGGGAACTGTGCTTGTAGGATTTCGCTCAGACTACAATTAGGGCTCAGATGTGCCGCCCTTGACACTTTGGGCGACAGAGTCGTTATTCGCAAAAACAAGGGTGCAATATTCAATCCTGGGAGGTCACAAAATGCTGAGACACTTGAGGCAGAAGGGGTTCACGCGTTTGGAGGAATGAGATGAGGGTACCTCAAGACCGTATTAATGGCGAATGGGTGCTCGTATGGGAAGCGAATTCCGGGTTCTCAGAACGATTCGGCACTGGTACCTGCTTCTGTTTTTTTTCGACGTACACTTATTATTAACCATATCAAATGAGAGGGCTTGACGAGAAGTTTCAGTTGATATGGGTATTTATGGGTTTACCCTGAAAACAAACCCAGTTGAAAGTCCATACCTTGGATTACATATTATTATATTTGCAAGAAAAGCGGTTTTTTTTTGTTTTTTTTGTTACGTTTAGAGATGAACCTATAAGTATTCCTCTCAAAGAAAAGTGCTCGGCCATTTTTTTTTATTGGGCTTTTTTTTTTAGGTCTATCTTGAAATTACGAAAGATACGCGTTTCCATTTTACCATTCAATCATCTGCATTGTTTAGAATAACATTGCCTCTTTCTGAGTAAGACTTCAAAACACAGAAGGTTTGAGTGGACCAAATTCAATAAATGATAATTGTTAATTTTTGTTCACAAAAGAGTGAATGGGTCCCTCAACGAAACTAATCGACTTCATCTCACTGATTGTGAGTTATTTCCGATCCTCTGAAATACTTCAACGACACGAATAATGAAATAATAAATGAACATGAAAAAAAATAAAATGAACTTTCTCTTCATCTACAATTCAAATTAGTTTTAAACTACAAATTAGCCAACTTTGTAAGCTTAATATTTTAGTTAATTTTGTCATATCCAAACTGGTATTACAAGTGGGAAAAGGAAGTATAAATCTATAAGATATATCTATTTATATATCTATCCCAAGAAAATAAGTATTATTTATATACATTCATAATGAACCTTCATAGAACTGATGATCAATGCAGACTCAAACAAAAAAATCAGCTCAACATTCATTGAAATCGGAGATAAAATGCCCGATCCGCTGATCCATTTTCCAGTGAATTTTAATCATGCTCTCCTTGGGATACAATTTGATGATTGCAGATCTGCCTCGTGCTCAGAAATAAGTATTTTACGGCGTTCTCTCGCCACAATTCGGCTCCTGAATGATCCGCTTTTATTCGAGTTTAAAAGAAGTTTATCACAAAAGTCCCTTAACGTTCCCGGAGACATTTCGGCTTGTACTCCTCATTAAAGCCGGTGTCATAAACCTCAAAGAGCGGCGTCTGCGCCCGTTCAAATCCATTACACCGACAAAGTTTTCATCACAATTTTGAAGTTAAGCCGTCATAAGCCCTGTCCGTTATGCCTTAATCCCGCCAGTTATTTGACTGGATCCCGCGTCCCGCGTGCTCCCACGGGAGACATTTTTCTTTGCCGTGCATGGTGTTAGTACCCATCTATTGATCTGCTGTTTCGACTGACGTACCCGTGCATCATGCCACGTCCCATCAATTTGATTGCCTTTTTCGAACACTGCACTTTGGATTCGAATGCGCGTACATTGAACTTTACGACGAAAATTTCCTATGTCAACCGATGTGTATCCTAGGACAACTTTGAAATTTTAGGTTAATTAAACTTTTTGGTCTAAAATTATATAATACAGTTCAGGGAAATGTGGTTAACCTCTTGGTTAAGCACTGTGTATTCGTGTCTTTTTTTCAAATATTTTTTGATACGAAAATTGAGCAAAAATCATTGTCCCTCTGTGAACCTTGACAATGAGTGGAGGATAGCGTCCATTGGGATGAAATGAGGTGGAGCAACACTCTCTACGGTGGCCTTTTTACTTTCATGGGCTTTATCATTCTTTGCTTAGCCGCGTGAGGCACAAAACACGAAACCTTACAACCCACATTAATCTTAAAAATCTTCTGCAAAAATTTCTGAAAAATTGATAAATCTTGCAGATTTGTCTTCTGATAATCCAAGTTTTTAAATAAATGAATTGATTTTTTTTAAAAGAGCTTTTGAATTTTTAGTATAGTCTACTTTGGCACAATGCAATATATTTCTCTTTCAAAATTAGCAAAGAAACCTTACCTTTAATTTTGTTTTCATTCTACCGTGTTAAATCGATAACTGCTACTGGAAAGTAAGCGGCCTCTGGCGGCGACCAAAAGATGCGTTGATGAACTCTGTGCCCATCCTCGCTGTCGCTTCGCTTGGAAGTACAACACGGCCAGGAGAAAATGCAATCTTTAAATCTAAGAGTGCATCTGGGAAAAGTATGCTATAAGCCTAGATCCATCTGCCGATACCCTTTTTTTTAGGTTTTTGCAGGCGATAAGTTGGGGTCGACGGTGCGGCAGCGACCTTTCGGTGGGGTGCACAGTGCACCGACGTCGTCCCGGGGGATCCATCCACGGACACAGTTTCGCCTCTTCAATTAACTTCACGGCGCAAGATGATGGATGACGGTCTTTTGCTTCTCAATTTTCGACGACGCGGAAGAAAATCCTTGGTCGCGAGCCTTCTCCGATTTATGAAGTGTCGTACTCTCTCAATTTTTAATGTTGCGTTTTCTACCTCCGTCGCCGATTTGGAGCGAGGCGAAGGAAAACCTCACGTAAACTTAAAGGTCCAAAAATGTAACTTTTGCATTTTCTTACAACAATTTTTTTT
>Ga0058701_10002741_pt1 | contig 13547 bp, 8 predicted proteins | sample AgamicOrMae_FD_97039 | JGI IMG/M metagenome (GOLD analysis project Ga0058701, IMG submission 97039) | Agave microbial communities from Guanajuato, Mexico - Or.Ma.e | ecosystem: Host-associated > Plants > Phyllosphere > Phylloplane/Leaf | place: Guanajuato, Mexico | collected 2012-06-04 | reverse complement strand
GGTGGAAAGAATATGTGACCGAGTTGAAGAGAGTTCTAAGCTATCGGAACACGATATTGTTTTACTTTGAGAGCTAAAATACATTCGGAGACTTGATTGTGACGGCCGGATATTATTCGAATATCTGATGAGGTGGTGTAGAGCATAGGCACAGCATAAGTACCTTATACTGTCAAATCTGAGTAAGATTGACCCAGCAGAAGACACGCCAACAATAAAAATGGCCGCTACTCATTCTTCTTATTTATGTCGGTAGCTTCCACTTTCGGCCGCTAGGTGCCGCCAAGGGACTCCGAAAGGCGAATACAACCACATACGTTAAGTGTTTTGCATCTTCTTCGCACGCCGTAGTCAAGTACAGGGGTGATCAGAAGTCGGATCACCTGTATACACAGAAAAGACCACACAAGATGATCCAAATTTTGATTTTAACTGTACAGTGAAATACTACTTAGGCGGATACCTGAAAGATCTTTTTTTTAGGAATCATGGATGAATTATGGCCTTAAGTAAATTGCAAATAATCATGTCCCGACGCAAATGCATTGCTTTTATGGTCAAAATATATTTTTGTTAAAAATAATAATACATAACAAATAAGCGAATCACTGAATTGGTTGTTTACGAGAGTGTTCCGAATCTTATTTGTGTTGGGCTGGTCGCACGGCTTCCCTATAACATCTCCCCTCCGTGGACGCGTTTACCGCAGCAGCGTTCGCGGCCCAATGGCCAAGTCGTTAAAAGCAAACGTTAAACAAACCCCAATCATAAAAGTTATTTTTTTAAGAACAAAAATGATCGATGTCTTGATGGTGTTTGATAGGCTGAAATTTATTATTCCCACAATAACGTGCTGGCGGAATGGAAGTCAGTCGCAGGCCTTAAGAATGTTATTTTCGTGTGCAGCCACCGCGGCGCGCTTTGCGATCGAAACTACACTCCGAGCAAAAACCATAAAAGTAATTCAACGTGTACTTAATTCGCTGTAAAACATACAACAATGTTGTTGGTTGTGCCAAAAGTGCTCGCTAAAGTGGGATGGAAGACGTTATTGGATTAGAAGAAGAACAATACATATCCCCATTTTGATGGAGATGTTAGGGTGAAAGAAAACCAATGAAAGAGACTGACAAGAGAGGCGAAAGGATTTTTTTCAAGTCGAGGAAAGAGGGAAGTAAATAAAATAATTAGAGAGGCAAGAGAAAACAAGGAAGTGAAAAAAGAAAGAACATGGGTGGAAGAGAAAGAGACAAAAAAAGAAAAGAAAACCGACGGATAGAAGAAACGCAGAAAGAGAAAGAGAGCGGAGAGGAAAACTTAAGGTGTAAGAACGAGATGAGAATAGAAAAGCTCATCGAAACAAAAGGTAGAAAAGGTAAGGGTCAAAAGCGAGAAAGAAAATGAGAGAGGAGGAGAGGAGAACATAATGGAGTTATTAAAGAATAATATGAGGAAAAAGACAAGGACGGAAGGAAAAAATAATAAAAAAAACGAGGAGATAGAATAGACAACCAGTGTTGCATGGGAGAGGAGCAAATCAAAATGAGCTCATTGAAAAGAGGAGAAACAACAACCAGAATGTAGAAGGATGAGAGAGTTTACACAAAACAGATGAAACGATATAACATGATATCAAACTGGAAAAAAATAAGATCTTTAGCCTACGAGCCTGCAGGCTAAAGTTCACCGTATAAACCGCATCACTTGGCATTAATCAATCACTGGATGAACCTCAACCCTTCTACGTCCACTAACTTCAACAATTTTAATTACAGATGACCTAAAAAGTTTCGTTTACGCAAACATTGCTGACGCGACAATATTAGCGACAATCTTTCGCAGAAAAAGCTGTCTAATTTGCTCTCAAAAAATAAACCAAAACTTATCCCTTAAAATATATATGGAGATTGTTCTGATGCATAATGCATTCGCGCAAAATTTTAAACGATGCCGATGCAAGGGCCGCTACCCGGGAGGGGGGAGGGGGTCCTTAAAGATCAACCCCCATTTTTGCAGGCGTTGGCGGACCGAGAGGAGAAAAAAATGATCACACCGAGAAAGGAGGGGAGTTTAATTCTAAAAACCTCTACAGATTTCCCTTGTATATATTTCGTAGTAATAGGCAATTCCATAAAGTTTCATTACAATTTGCCCAGCTGTGTTTTGGAAATAGGCCCGCAGTTTTGTGCCGTCTCTGCTTCGTTGTGGATACTCCTCTTTTATGTGGAGTATTTAGGAAATCAGAACGCTAGTGCATTTGGGGAATCAAAATAGGAGTGTGGCAAACGTTCTACAAAATGACTTTTGGATGACTGAGCGCCGAGGTATAAATGACTCAGAAACGAGTATAAAATGCGGCTCGTTACTCATGCTTCACAATCCGTTTACGCTTTAAAATATCCTTACATGGGAAAATACAATGATATCAGGCTCGTCGAAACGAAATTGTGATGATACAAAACGAAATGAAAATTACTCTTGACCTGAAACATCAGGCAGGACTTACGTAGCTCGACCTTCCATGACTTATTACTTTCTCAACAAGATCCCTTTGACCTCTTATTACGGGTTTCATTCAAGACACGCATAAATGCCCCTGCATTTGTGTATTTTATGGACGTTTAACACCAACCATGCATCGAACAGTTCATATAATGCCTTTGCTTTGCATACTAGTACTTGACCAGTTTCTAAACAATGTCCCTGCCCGATAATTGTATGTATTTAATTTTTATTGAATTCAGTTTTTATTTATTCATTTATTTTTTCAAGCGCAGGATTTAGGAGAATTTCGAGAGCATTGGCTGGTTACGAAAAGGTGACTCCAGTGATGTTCGATGAAATCAATGAAGGTTTACTATATATATAATGTAGTAATTGCTAGGTAACCAACTCTGGCCGTATAAATTTTCAGGATCTAGTTTCCTTGCTAGACGAACATATGGAGGATGATATTCCTTTGTACGCAATATCCCTCCTTCGAACGGCGTTCCGATGTTCCATCATCAGAGGACACTAATTACGGGACGCGCAGTTATGATACAGGATTCATATTCAGGGAAGGCTCCGACACCACATTTAGCGCTCCTCGTGCCTCGGAACCGCCGGTTTACGCTAATCTTTACCCATAACCAGGAGTAATTACAATCGTACGACTTACATGTCGCATTCGTCGCATCCGGCTGATTTCACAGCACCCGCTCAAGTGCAATATGACGTAGAAGAACGTAACCACATGCGCCGCGCCGTTACAGGGGAGTTCCCGGCGAATCTGCCGGAGCGCTAGACGCGGGTCGCAGCGACACAGGTCGCGCCATCTAGCGGCGAGCGCGCGAACCACGTCCTCTATCCCATCCCCCAGCGGAGTCTCCGCTTGTCAGTCTCTGGGGATGGGGGTGCAAGATATCATTCTTCTTGCCGCACCTGACGTTTTCGCATCGCTGACTCCGTCCTTGAGGATATCTGCGATTCACTTGCTCGCATCCAAGTTTGATTTCTGTGATCGATGCATCGAGCTATGACATTCCTCATCTCATGAGGATCTCTAAACTTCTTTTCCGAAGGAAAGCGGCGAAAATGGCGTGCCTTTCCTATCTAAGCGGGCATTCACCGAACGTGGGGCCGTTCTCTCCCCGACATCGAGATTACAGCACGAAATGAAAAGATGGTGATAGTGTCGAGAGACATTGTCGAGAGCGGCCGTGCCTAAGGACGAAACAAGTTGCAAACGAGTCAACAAAATATCTCCACACAAAACGGACGTCCGTCAGATATCTATCTTATAAAACTGAACCAGTTACTTACAAAACTTATCTTCTCTCTTGAAAGGTCTCCTTGAAAATCGGATTAGTTTTTAAAGATGTTCCGGGGATGAAAGACTTCTCCGGCCTTCAACGTGAAGGCTCTTCTGGTTCAACATTGATCGGGCGAATTCACGCAACACACACAGTGCTCACAAGGTGGCACATTATACAGGCCCCAACTGAGTAATACATATCAAGAAATAAGAGTACTTACTCAAATGAAGCTCCAACATCTCCCCAAGAGCGATGAAACCTCCTGTACAGAAATTCGGTACCTTCTCTCGAGATCTGCGCAAAACAAATCCGCAAAAATTATTAAAGAGACGAAGCTCACACTTTTGCAATGCGTAAGCATGGCTACATCACAAGTGCTCTTCATGTTATTGTGACATACACAAATCGATAACGAATGGTCCAGCAACGGAGCTGGAACTCCTAACGTCTATGGAAGAAAGCTGAGATTCAGTGGTTTCCTGGACTTCATCTACAAAGCGTTTGTGTTACGTATAGGAAAACGTTGCTTCACCAATGAGCCTAAAACGCCAGGATTCCCGTGATGACACTATTGGTGGGCCACCATTAGAACGACAAACACAACCGACAAAAAAATGTGGGACTTGCATCCGATTTTGTAGGGGAAGTTCAAGTCGGACACGCGACGCGTCTGCTACCGTGTGTCTTGTTTATATCTGCGCATCCGAATGTTTGGATGTCCCACTCGTGTTTATTTTGAATAATGATCGCGAGGGTCGCTTTCAATCATGACGGACATCTGTGAGCTAGACCTCAACAATAATAGACCTTTGCTGGGTTAAACCAACAACCCTTTTCATTTTTTTCTCTTACCCCCCCATTCCTGTTGGGGAGCTTTACCATACCTGAAGCTGCCGGGCTCCATGCCTACCAGACGCTTTGAAATCTTTCGCTGGTGCGGGTGTTTTAATTAGTCGCGTATTACGATGAGGTGATTATGGTTCACAAAAGGTAAGCATTTTTTAATTTACCGAGAACGGCATTTAGCACGGGGCGTGTTTTGGACACGAGAGTTCTGTTTTGTGACTTGCTTACAAAGGAGTATGCGACATGATAAAATTATGTAGATCTTTCCAAAGGATGCACTATGAATTTGGAGCACACGATGCTAATTACCCCATCATTCGCTGAATTGTTCTTCCTTGCAACTACTTATGAATGGCAATCAATTAATGTTTTCGATTATACTTAGATGGTACCACAGCAACTAGGCGTGAGTACTAAAGAGTTAAAGCAGAGTCATTGTCAACCCAGAACTGCACTACCAACGAAGCCAAGCTAACCTAAAACTGCAGCCATAGCAAACCCATAAATTAAGCGTCTGTGACGAAGGGAAGTAACGAACGAGGGATATAGGGACCAGTGATAATAATTATGAAAGGTATCTTGAGATTTTGAGTCGAAGACCGTGCAATGTTCATGGTAATCATTCCGATTCTTTTTCGGCAATTCGGGTTTCGTTAGACGCCTTCTGCCTTGCTTCGCTCTTGCTACGATTTGTGGAAATATAGTGGAATAAAAAGGGGGAGACTGCAACGTTCCGAATTCACAATGTAATCCACGAGGCACTCTCGATGCATGTGTAGTCGAGATCAAAACTCGTTTCGCATTCGAGGTGACTTTTTTTACTTTGTTTTGGTAATACTAATGCATTGAAATGCGAAGAACCTCACACGAGGTCGGCTCATATAAATGGTATTGCCACCATTTCTTACAAAGAGATACGAAGTCACTAGATATGCATGTGACACGACGTTCGATCTTCACTGTACAATCGGTTTCTTCATTTCCAGGTCTCGGAAAATGAGTCGAACAAGCCCATTCGTAGCAAAAGAGCGACACGATGCTACGTGGCCCGTCCGTAAATGAGCGACGAGCGTGTTGGCCACAACGAAATCGTCAAATAAGTGCTCCCCAAGCTCAATTTAATCAGACTCGGCCAGTTAACTCACGTTTAACAAGTGTCACGACAGCCCTAATGGCTGGATTTGAGATGGTACCAACTTTCACGTAATTATCATTCCTTTCCGGTGAATTTCCTGTTACTTTTGATCTCGCGGCTGTGCGTATTGTTCCCCTACAGGTACCTGGGAGCTACCCGTTTGCTTTATGAGTGGCCAATAAGTTTTTATATAATTGAGTACATCTCAACGTGGTTGTTTTGCTCGTTAATTTAGCCTAAGAACTCACTTTAGAGTTGTAAATCTGAGCTACAGTATCACTTTGTAGGCTTGGCTATGTCAATCAATGTATGTCAATCAATCAATGTTAATCAATAACTTTAGCTTTGTTTCGGCTTACCTCACGGACAATAGGAGTTTGGTTGACAAAATTTAGGTTAGGCCAATTCACAGCTGAGATATCTTGAGGTAGGCCGTTTTGGAGCTGTGCTGACAATAGTAAGTTGGATTATTTGTGGGCAAGGCTGACTCAAATTAGGCCTACATGAGCTACATAATGTTGGAGTTATGTCAACTCGTACAGGTTCGTCAGAACTAAGCAAAGTTAAGCTAGGATTTTGGACTTCGGCTACCTTGAGGTTCACAGAAAACTTCCGAAATTCCCAGGCAAGCGAAAGGAGTCGAAACATATAGGTAACTAGTCAAGTCCGTCGCAGGTAATATCCATTCATCACGGAGTATCTTCACCTGGCTCAGAGTCACGTGGTTTCCGCACTTCCCACCTCATCTGGCACGACTGGCCGCTCGCAAGGCAGCGTTCTCAGTTTGACGATGAACACGGCTTTATTATCTGTGAGTTCAGAACATTAACCCAAAACAGCCCAAAGTATTTGGAGTGAAATTTAGGTTACGAGAAATCGGAAGGATTTTCTCCACTAAAAAACACAATTTTAAGCTTTGGGAAATGCTTAAATTATTAATTTTCAGGTTTTCAGAGGGATGATATTTTTTAAACATTGACAATACTGAACTCAAAAGATCCTGCAAAATTAATGTTTCTGTTTCCGAACGGCATCGCTGGGCGGTGATGGGTTAAGAAGAGGAAATCTTGGGAGATTTTAACGTTCATTATCTAACGTAAGAGGCTGATTGCAGGTATATATTAAAAAGCCAGGCACCATTTTTTTTAGAGTTAGGCTATTTTAAGCTGTAGATTGCTTAGAACTAGGCTAAGCCGCGCTAGTTCCCGCAGTGCGTTAAGTTTTTTGTTGGAATTAGGATAACTTGAGCAACGTTGTTTTTGGGGCAGATTAGCTAATGCTAGGTTGTTCCCCGGCTAAATCAGATTAGATGCTTCTTGAACCTATTACTAGGGCGTTCGAATTGAAGCACGAGTCCCCAGCCAAGTCATTTCTCCTTTTAATCTCAGCCAGATGAAAAAGAATGCCGACCGGGTCGGCGTGTGGAGATATACCCCGAAGCAGATGAGACTAATTTTGGGTCGCAACGGTCGGGTCGGACTGGTCCTTTGAGAGAGGGCCAGGGGAGGAGGGGGAAGGGTGCTTCAACTGAGGTAAGTAAAATTACTTTTTTTCCCTTCCCATAGTATGCCCGCTCCCTTGTAAGTAATTTAAGTACGCTCCCTCTGTGCGCTGCGGGATACGAACGTCAACCGTCAATACACGACCGAAGACGAGGCAGCCAAATGGAAATGCGTGTGGTTGAGCCGATTACAAGTTTCATACAATGTTCGGACTCAATTCGCTTAGCGAGCTCTCAATACTCGCAGTATCATTTCATACGCACGAATGATCTGGAGGTAAAGCAAAAAAAAAGTGCATTGTATTACTGTCAATTTGGTAAGGTAAAATTTCCACATCCCGTACCTCGATATTTGTCTCCAGGCTAGACGAAGCGAGGCACAAGGCACATGTCTAAAGTTACATTATGTAATCCTTAGAATAGTGAAGAAAAAAAACCTGAGCCTCCCTCCCCTCCCCCCAGAAAAAATTAAAGTGTAAAAACAAGTTCTTCTTCGATAGTCCTACTTGTTTCCGGAAATGAGTTTAAGACGTCACTATTTGTTGGGTAGCTGTCATAAGCGCCAAAGACCACAAGCGCCAACGCCGCAAGCGCCAATCCGTAACCGCCAAACGAGAAAAGTCGCAAACGCCAAACGTCTTAACCGCAATACTAACCATACCTAACCTAACTTAACATAACTTAGCCTAACCTTACTTAGCCTAACCTAACTTAGCCTAACCTAACTTAACCTAAAATGACCTAACCTAACCTAAACGAACTTTGGCGTTTGCGACTTTTCTCGTTTGGCGGTTACGGACTGGCGCTTGCGGCGTTGGCGCTTGTGGTTTTTGGCGCTATCGAACGCCCCCCCTATTAGTTTAGTTTTTGAGATAGACCTCGTCCGTAACCATATCAGACGAAAAGGCTTGTCCGGAATTTTCCATTGACATGGTTACTGCTTACAAAGTATTAAAAAAAAGGGACCGAAATAAAAGTTTTCCTCAATATGCAAATCAAGAGCTGCTCACAATATCCTGACATAAGTGAGATATAAATACTTAAGAAAACTAAAAATATTTACGAGAAGGATAGGGTTTATCGACGTGTTCAAAGGAGGCGAAGAAAGGTTGAACAGAAGAGGTCGGGAAAGCGACCTTTCAAATTTACGAAGAGGGCTGGAACTACACTTGTTGCTGAGGACGCACTAAGTATGTCAGTTAAGGGAAGTCCCCGCCAATGGGTACCTTTTGTCTGAAAAATGTGTCTCCGGCTCTCGTTCCCGAGAGCAATAAAGTGGGGGGTACCGGTACCAAGCGCGAGAGGGCTCTTAAAGAGCAGATTGAAGGCCCCCAGGTATAGAAGGGGGGGAGAAGAGGGGATTACTGCTTTTTTTCCTTCACTTCGTCAGGGGATCTTATTTTGTCATGATGGGGGAAAGGCAGCCCTCCCGTTTTTTCTTCTTATTCTTTTGTGTTGCATGCACTTGTTTGCATGGAATCGGCTGTCGCATACTATTTCTTTTTCTGCGTAGCTTTTCTTTCCTACGCTACTGTTAGGTGGATTCCCTTAGAGCAGTTTGTATCCTTAGTTGTTAAGAATTGCTAGTCATGATCAAATGACTCGTTTTGGTACTGGAATGACGGGTTTGATACGCGTATAAGAATTTATCTGCTTTCGAATTTTAAACGTAAGAAAATTCGTCGAAACATTTTTTTCGAAACATAGTTCACGCTGAATATGGTGATCTCTTACTGCTCTTTTCGCTAGAGGCGTTTATTGCCACCAAGAAGAAACCTTGCATCAGCCTTGGCATTCGTTTAATTCAATTGGGTTAAAATAGGCTATATTTGTGCCATGCTCCACTCAGCTTTGCAACGGGGGGAATTCGATAGCGCCAAAAACCACAAGCGCCAACGCCGCATGCGCCAGTCCGTAACCGCCAAACGAGAAAAGTCGCAAACGCCAAAGTTCGTACAGGTTAGGTAGGTTAAGTTAGGTTAGTTTAAGTTAGGTTAGGTTAGTTTAAGTTAGGTTAGGTTAGTTTAAGTTAGGTAAGTATTCCGGTTACGAACTTTGACGTTTGCGACTTTTCTCGTTTGGCGGTTACGGATTGGCGCTTGCGGCGTTGGCGCTTGTGCTTTTTGGCGCTTATGACAGCTACCCCTTTGCAACGACAGTTGAAAAATATACGGTAAACCTACACGTCTAGAATTTTCAGTGAATAGATTAAAGAATTCAGGCTTTTTTTCCGGCCAACTTACTTAAGGGACCTGCAAGATACGCTTCGGTTGAAGCTAAGTAGACGAGTTGTCTGGGCATGAACAGCACACAATGAGCTTCAAGCATGCCCGCAGCTGCGTTCCATATAGTTTCCTCGCTTCCCAAGACGGGTACTTGTCTGTAGCGAGTATATTGTTAGCAGGCAGCTTGCGATGTAACTCGGTGGAACAGCCCTCCGGGCGAAGCTATGTTTCGTAGGCACAACCGAAGTTGACTAATAGGATATCAACGCCAAAGTCGGCTAGACAGGCTTCGATCCGGTATACTAATTACGTTGTCTTAAGCTAGGTTACTCGGAAGGTGGAGTTTCTTAAGAAAAATCGATGAGAGCGAGGTTAACTGAAATAAGGTTACCTTAAAAAGTAGATTAACTTGACATAAATAACGCCTACTCAGCTGTTTTTACTTCGAAAAAGCCGTTGACAACGTTAGGTTGACAAAAGCCGTCTCAGGAGCGCGGTTTAGTTGTTAATTGTTTTTTTTATCGATAAAATAACTAGGCTGAAAAGGGCGGAAGAAATTGTTGTTGTTTCTTTTTCCTTGAAATATTACTTTTCTTTTCCAAAGAAAATGTTACCGCTTTCAGATACGTATTGCAAAGGAAAAAATCATCCTATTTTCACTGTAAACCCGTGGGGTTAATTTTGCTGCGTATTAATTTCAACGATGATTTTGTAGGCTCTCCATAGATTACTGAATGAAGACCAAAGCCAAGTAGACGCAAATTTAACCTCGTTGGGGGTTACTTTCACTGATTTACCTCACTCGGTGAGGTTAACTGCCCAGCAAAAAGGTTAAACATTGTGGTTGAAAGTCGAATTAGGGGTGAAAAAAGTTGCATATTAAATTCACCCTGGGGTTAAATTAGCCCCAAGGACTTAAGGAGTGTTCAATTTCAGTATTTTTTTAACTATCTTGACACAAATCCGTTTTTGAAGCAATGCTTCCTTAAATAATTCAAATGCAGTAGAACATAAAACAAATACTTTGAAAATAAGCAACTGATACCTTAGAGCTCGAGGCAAGATATTTCGGGGTTGTTTCCTTGGAACAAACTTCTTTGGAACCGCCTTTATGTTAGACGAAGCCATTTTAGAGAATGTTTTTTCTTGACACAAGTCACCTTTCGAAAGGTGGCTTGGGAAAGGAATATTTTAAATTAGGAAAATTCCATGGAATTTTCCTAATTTAAAATATCTTAGAAGTAAGCTAACGTAAAGTAGGTCGTACTTAGGAGAGAGGAAAACTAAAGTGAGGTTACTCTGAAGCTTACAAGTGGAAACGCGTTCATATTTCATTTACAAAAATGTGAAGTTTAAGACAGGACTTCCCTCTCGGGCAAAGCAACTCCCACCGAGATGACTGGGCCAGTGAGAAGCGGTTCACCCCTCGGCAAGCGCGGCGTCTCTGACAGCCCGTCATAATACGGTAGCACGTTAGGATATGAACAAAGAGTAACGTTAAGTGAAATTGAAAAACGCGGTCGCTCAATGAAGGAAATAACGACTTCCTCGGGAAATTTGCGAGAAACGTGTTTCCGAGATGCACTTGACGCGCTCGCAGATCCTTATGACGAGGCGGCACTGAGACGCCAGGCGCCACTGAGACGCCGGGCGCCACCGCCTTCGAGGCGCAGTGTGTGCAAAATATTGTGTTTTTTAGCGGCGTGGAGCTTCAATGGCAGCTCAATATCGCGAAAAGGGGAGGGCGGCGAAACGTTTGACAAAATGAAGGGAGCCAGCCAACTGAGTCTACGGGGCGACATGACGCTCGGAATAGTCGCGCTTAGACGGGTTCCAAAACCATTTTTGCGCACCCCTTTTTGAGATGAACATCAACACAAGATACGTTTATTGGTGCGATCTGAATTGGCCCCTAGCGATAAGGGCCCTAAAAACTCTTACAAAAATTATTTCCAACACTCTACCGCACACACGGAAAAAATGGTTTTGTTACGGCAACAAAATTAGGGACAAGAAATATTTTTTTTTGTTGCTGCAACCAAAAATTTTACTGCAGCAACTAAACGTTTTGTTGATAGAACCAAACATTTTTTTTGTTGTCACAAAACATTTTTGTTATCCCTATTTTGACAAATTAATTTGTTGGTATAACAAAACCTTTTATACCGTGCAGCGATGCCATTCGGAAACAGTAAAATTTATTTTAAAGGATCTTTTCAGTTCAGTGTTGTCACAATTTAAAAAATGTCACCCCTCTGGAAACCTAAAATGCAATTATTCAGGCATTTTTCAAAGCTTAAACTTCCGTATTTTAAAGGAAAAAATCCTCTCAATTTCTCTTAAGTTAAATTTCACTCCAAATACTTTGGGCTATTATGAGTTAAAAAGGGGGGCACCAAATGTTGCGGAACTGTAGTCGCGACACTTGATGAAAGTCTTGCTGTGGGCTAAGTAAATGTAGTTCTTTGATTTAAAAAGGCACAAAATATAATAATGTATTTTCGTCGATGCATTTATTTTCATAGTGTCAAGAACAGTCTACACAGTCAGTGAGAAGGCCGTGCACAAAGTACGTAACGCTAAATAGGTCACTTTTCGTCTCCCTCTCCATCGTGACCCATTAACTTATGTATGGGGCGTAACGCTATCGTGGACCACCTTCCCCTCTAAGAGCGTTACGTAATATGTATATGACCCCTAAGAAATGTATACAGAAGTGAAAGGTGGCTGAAGACGCCCTTGCCTTGCGGTTCGCACAGTAAAACGCGGTTTAGAGTGCGAATAAACATGCTTTAAGGAAAAGTGGGACTGCAAATTTCTTGAAGTCAAAGACTATTTCCGATTTTCAATTTTCAATTATGTATTACAAAAAAGCGGAGCTTCCATATATTTGTCCTGAAAATATTTCAGAAAATCTGTAATTTCCTGTCGCTACTTTAAGCGATTGCAGGGGCGCTTCCACTGCATCTCTCAGATGTTGAATTCAAATTGGAAAGCGCCAAAAATTACAGGCAAACAGTGACTGCGGTCCCTTCTCCCGCAGACAACTCCTGATGGATTAAAGTGCATCGATGAAAGAAACAAAAAGGAGACCTGCTTTCAATGACTATATTATACGGCTTCACTTTCCCGCGGAGCTGCAGCGAGGCAGAGAGGATGGAGGGCAACGTCAAATGCCATTTTACAAACGCAATCTCCTCTGCGACTAGGGTTTTATTCAAACGAGTGGTTCCAGAACAAAGTGTGGACTTCTTCGCTCACGACGAAGAAACAGCGATATGCTTTGCTGCCAGAGCTACTCGTGTCGGTGTGCTATTCGTATCAATGCTGCAATACTCAGGACGACATATCGCAGAGTCTGACGCATTCTCTCGACTACAGTTCCCAGAAAAACACCTGAATGTGAACACCTTGCGAGTCTTCACGATGATAGATCATTGTTCGGAGTAAGTGGAGCTAACGGGTCCTCGTCAATAGCTCGCAGGAATTCTGCAGACCCTCATGTTTTGTATCACGATTTGTAGTCGCGAGCCGAAAATCATTTTCCAGTCTGGTATTTGCTGCAGGGGAGCACTCTTTTGAAGTGCGCTGCGGCGATCGCGTATTCTTTTCGTCTTGGAGACATCTCCTCGCTACCTTGGCTACTAATACGGAACTAAGAAGGCATACATGACAAAGATGTAAATGAAGGGGGCGCAACTCTGGAGGTGCTTCTCGGATGCGGAGGGTGCAGCCAGGCATCGAATAGAAAGAAGGCCTTGCATTGTAAGCGGGGATCCCCACCCCGGTGTTCCACCCTCAACACAACTGTTTGGGGATAAGTACTGTGCCATGCTGGCAGGAGCGTCTCCACCGTCACCTCACTGGAGTATCCCCACTTCCAACCTCCCCCAGCAGGACCATCGATCCAGTGGCTGCGTGGGACTTGCGTTGGGGTAGGTTCTGCTTATTTGGCAGCCGTTCCTGCAGGGACTAAATAAAAAATGCTATGGATCATTGTCAAGGCTCTGCATAAAAAAATATATAACATTCTGGACGACGTC
>Ga0058701_10002740_pt1 | contig 13548 bp, 6 predicted proteins | sample AgamicOrMae_FD_97039 | JGI IMG/M metagenome (GOLD analysis project Ga0058701, IMG submission 97039) | Agave microbial communities from Guanajuato, Mexico - Or.Ma.e | ecosystem: Host-associated > Plants > Phyllosphere > Phylloplane/Leaf | place: Guanajuato, Mexico | collected 2012-06-04 | reverse complement strand
TGCCACTGCTACACTGTAATTTTGAAAGGTTGCTCTTTATACCTCTAGTGTTCTACCTTTCGTATTAACGCCGAGCGAAGCGCCAGCGGAGCGAGGCACAAGTACATGTATACGCGATCCCAAATCCCGCTGCGATCCATCAGACTACGCTCCATCGAGGATAGTCAGCCGAAACACACGCGTGTGTTGACGGTTGCAGGGGGGGGTAGATTTATCTTTCCTTGATAGTACACCGTCGTGTATAACATCATCTCTATTCGTGTCGTGTGCCTCAGTATATTAATACGCTAGTCTCTTCTTTGAGTTAAGCTGGATGCGCCTCTCGCCTATCTTATTGTATTATCCGTCGGGACAGCGCGGCTACGGCAGCCTTGACAAAAGAACAGAAACTACCCTCGAGACGACCCGGCAAGACACTCCAAGGCCAGCTCATACAGTTACACAATTGTCTGACAGACGCCTACCATGCGGAAAAGTCTAACGAGAGCAGCTGATGCAACCCCTTTGATTGGTCAACGCAGAATAGTCTATAGAACGAAATCTTCCTCCTCTTTCACGTAATACAGAATTTATTGGAGATTGAAGATGATCGATGATGGAAGTTTTACTGGGGACATCGACTCGTACGATGAGGAAAAGATCATATTGCGCTGTCGATTAACAGTTTCAAGAAAAAGGGGGAAGAAACGTACAGTAACAAATACTTTGTGCCTTTCTCGCTGCATTTGGATTCTCCAAAATAACCGCAAAACACCGAGGAATGTAACCTTGGTGAGCATCACCCAGTTGCTAGCATTCCCATGCGTTCGCCGCACGTGTTGGTGCTGTTCCGGCAGAAAGAACCAACTCAGACTCGAGATACCTCGCCAATCACTCTATCAACAATCAGACGCGTTAATAAAATATCAGACGTTAAAATGTCTTTGACAGCTTTCTTTTCATTTGTCCGACTTGTGGGACGACGCCTGTGGCCTATGCGCCATGTCGTTACACTTGTAACGACAGACGAGGGGCAATGTGTCTGAGGTGTAATGAGACGTATTATAGATGTGTATCATGTCACACTTGTTTTTCAGTCACATTCATCGACGGGGTCGCTGTTTTCTAATTTTTGTTCCTTCGGACGAGCTGTCTTCACCATTGGGAATCACGCTCTCGCCTTCTTCAGGAACGCTCCTCTGAACGTGATAGCGTAAGGGGAACTCCGAGACAAAAATAAAATCCAACCTCTCAAATCTACAATGATAAATTTGGATGTTTAACGTCGCTGACTTCTGCATCATTATCATCTTCACCAAACTCCTGTCTCATCATGTGAATTGATGCCTTTATCGCAAATACTTTCCACCATCATATCGATCATCTTCGCAGAGATCCGAAATCTTGCGCTTTTCTGATGGAAACTGCCTATGATTCTGGTCTCTGATTTCGGGTTTCCCATCCGCCCTTTTATTACAAGGGTTCTCATGTGGCCGGCCGGCCTAAGTTTATAAATAGGCCATCGCGCGTTATCTCCACTACAGCGCTCTTCTGAAATAGAAGTGCTTGACCGATCCCCCAGCACCCGTCTGCTCAGCATCACCCTATGGATACATCTTTTTAACACTGAGTGTTGAGAGAACAAATAGCTTCCATGGACTGTGAGCCCAATCTAAAATTGTCCGAGGGGTTGCCTTGCTCTTGTGTTCGTTGAATAGGGCAGCAGGGACAAGGCACGAGGCCCAAGGAAGATGAAATTCCCTTAGCGGAATAAATACTCAGATTTCTGAGAATCTGCAATTGCCGCTGCCTTGAGGAGATGTGATCGCGTTGGGTTTATTCTCACGGGATACCTTTTGGACAGGCCTCTTCTATGATAGTGCTTGGTGTTTGCCATCACGGACTGCGTTGAGACCAAATCTGGTGTCGTTTTCAAACGTGAAATAACCTGTTTAAAGGGTGGCTTCATCATTGATCTTCACTGTATACTCCTGACCTATATTTGTGTCCGTTTAGAGGACCATCATATCAGACGACCATATTTGTCTTCGTTTAGAGGACTATTACATCAGAGGACTCATGTGTCCGTTAAGAGGACCATCACATCAGACAACCGCATGGTTCTCCAGTTTCAAAAAGAATGGAATAACTACATCAATTTTGGACATTATTAGATTACGCCTCAACTAGTTATTTTCTTTTTTCTGGAGGAGCTTTTCTTGAGATTTTTCAATCGGTTTGTAAACACGTCCGCTAATTTGACAACGCGGTCGATAAGGTACATTGGCGTGAGGCAGGCCACCCAGGGACGATTCTGCCCAGGGTGGGATGGGACAGGCGGATAATTGGACCACGACTAATCTGTACGGCGCCGTCGCCGCGCCGCCGTCACCGCACGATAGTGGACGCATCCTTGTGCTCCGGGCAGTACTCTCATCAAAGCAGCGATTTATTTCAATTGCACTGCAGATCACACCCATGAAAAATGGGCTTATGCAAACTGATTAATAATTAAAAACGCAGTTGGAATTCCAAATATTCCGAGAATTTAACTTCACGCTTCCCAAGCCTCATGCTGTTTACTTCTTGATGAATTTTACTGTCACCGCGTAGTCAACGTCATATGGTGCCACGATAAGCTAGGTTAGGTTTCCACCTCACTTGGCTATTTTTCGTTGTTGTGGAATACCAGAGAGGTGGAAAATGCATCCTTTAATAAATACTCTCCGCAAGATTTTTTTTAGAAAACTGATTGTATCAATTTCATGGTTCGTGATGGTATTAAAATGAAGGATTGTTCGATCCACGGTTGACATGATGGAAGTTTTCTTTCAAACTCCAACACGCCTGCTTTCCGCTTGCCTGTCTCGACACACGCGTGATATTTGGGTTGCCTATGTATACAGGGGCACGCAAGCAGACGCAAGCCGACGCCAGTGAATCGTCTGGTGAAGCAGAGCGTGTTAGGGTTTTAGACGAAAAGTGGATTTCCTTTCAAGTGCCTATCATATTCTTGGAGCGTTCTCACGTCTCTCCTTGATGATATTTGTTCACTGAATGATTTCTCTCGCTTCAAGAAACAGTAACACTGTTTCTTGTTCTCCGTGGCATATCTGAACTCGCTACTCCATGGAACCGTCTCACGCTGTTAAGCTATCCAAGATTGTATTTCCGTCCGCCAAATCTAAACGTCGAACTTTGCACTTATTCTTACGACCTTTCGTCGCCAAGCTGACAGAGCGGTTGTGAAGGTACTGTCACAATCCTGTTCCTCCTTATTTCTCGGAGACAATAATAGAAACATATTTGTTTAAGCTAAACATATTTGTTTAGGTTGCTCTGCGCCCCACATCCCCGCTTAACTTAGTTATCACAGGTAAACCACAGGAGATAGACATTGCAATTTCTAAGCCCTTATGTCCCATCTGGCTGTTCTCGACCCTTTGCATTTTTTCTCTCAACGAAGAAAATTTTAATATGAGGACTCTGGGTGAAAATGGGACTTCAAGTCTGCTCATTCATAGAACTAAGCGAGTTTCAACAAACAATTTTGCAAAATTTTAAGCGAAAGTTTTTTGGTGTTTCTTTTAAAGCAAAATTTCTGAAGCATTGCCAAGGCGCAAAAATCAGGTAAAATCAGAGGTTCGCTTTCGATAAGTTTTCGTGACAACCCCAGAAAATTTGTAATTTTTGTCCGTTAATATATATCGAGGAAACCTTTGCGATGGTCCTTTGATGAGCTCTATGTGGCAATTCAAATAGGCTTCCTGTTATCTAAATTAGCATGTGTTTCTCCCCACTACGTGATCAGTTTACTGAAAAGTAAGACCTCTTCACTCCTTCCGCTAACGTGCCCTAGGGAAAAAAAGTGGTCATTTGAAATAAATTCTGTAAATTCTTCGACTAGCGAAACGCGGCCTTTTTAAATTTTATAGTTAGCTTCTCTTACATCGGCGTTACGAACCATTTCATCGGTCGCGTTTCTCCCTGAGCACTAATCAATAACCAAACGTAAATATGGCGTTTTTCGTTTTGATTTTTACGTGCCGTGATTCTGATTGTAATCTTCTAGCCTGCATTATTTACGAAGCGCTTTTCGTTGTTTATGATAAGTACCCACCATACCCTGATCGAAGACGTATTGCACGCCTGGAAGTTTATGTTCTCGCGCATTTATTTTTATGTGAGCTGGGAGTCGGATTAAGCTAAGGTTTCTTACGGGAGGAAGCACGGATCTGATAAATCTGGACGGGTAGGACAAGTACTCGTGCGAACATGCTCTGGTTGCCAGTTCTGTTCGAGTATTAAGTATTTGCCATACATGGCGAAGATATTTTCCCTGAAGTATTCTTTCTTTTTCTTGCTTTTTGATTTTATTGAAATTTAAGATTAAGATCCCTTACTTAACTTCTCTAAATTAATGAAAGTAATAAAATAATAATAAAAAAACATTCTTTGATAATAGTTTTGGTGCAATGGTTTGAAACTAATGATGTCATCCTTTTCGATTTTTGCTTAAGGCAAGGCTTTATCATTATTGTGATTATCTCTATGCTCAATGCATCATGTTCACAATATTACCGTGAACATGTTCGTACGTGTAACCACGAGTTTCAAATTCACCGCCCCACGAATAAGCTTTCTCCTGACTATGCAAAGTATTTCAAGTGAACATGGTACTCTAATCATTACGTCGGTTAGGTTCTGTCAATTTCTATTAAATTTCTCGTGTCTAGCGCTGACACTCTTCTCGGAAGTGCCTTGAGCCTTTTTTACGGTCCCTCTTGGCGTTTGTCAGGTTAACTGACGTGTGCTTTTCTCCACTCTTCTTATTAGTGACGAAACGTGGAACACAAAAAGGTGGAAAATCCATCCTCGCTTTCCGAAGTATATGAAAGCAACTGCGACTTGTCGCATAGCAAAAGCTGAGCGGATAACCTGAGCCTTATGTAAACAGTGGGCTTGCATGCACATATCGCAGGAAGCGTAAAGAGGGGCACGTAAAGCCGTAGCAAGAGCAGGCGGCGAGCATAGAGAGAGGCTGTGGGATGCAGCGCTCTAGAGCGCCATTTGGCCCTTTTCCAGTGTTCCAGAGTTGCATCTCTGGATTTACATAGTTTCCGTCGGACACTCATCCTTGTAGATTTGTAATTGTGCTGCTATTTGTCTTCCTTTGCCGAAACTTTCTGCGAGAAATCTCGGGATAGACTACCTCGGCCGCCTCAGCCTTTTAATTTACCCCAAACACTGCCAAGCCAAGAGTTGCTTCATTTTCTATTTAAAGATGATTAAATATTTATGAATCAAGATTTATCTGGGGGAGGGGAATTTTTGTTTCAATTTGGCTGGGAATCTACACTTAAAGATCGTATTTCTCCCTTTTTTTTTACCTAAACCCAAGTGAGGTACAGAGGACGAAGCTTGATCTAGTATATTACTTAATAATCATCGAGTTGAGTGAAGCGCTACCTACAGCTGTAGAGAAGTGTGAGCGATGCCGATTGGCTTTGCGTACGAAAGATATGGGGATGGCAAACCAATAGCGATAACGATCGCAATAACAATAGGGGTACTAATTAAAAACGAAACCCTGTTTTTCAAAATGCTGTGCCTGTTTCGGATGTGAAACCAAAACCTGAAGGTACATATTTTCGGTATTTTTTAAGATAAGCCTATGATCAGCCATATCATTCAAAAGGTCTCTGCGAGAGCTTTCCATTGATATGGCCGAACATGGGTCTATCTTTAACAATAAGGGAGTGGTGCGTATTTTGGTTATTTTTCAAGATAGACCAATGTTCAGCCATATAATTCAAAAGGCCTCTGCAAGAGCTTTCGATTGATGTGGCTTACCATGGGTCTATCTTGAAAAATGAGGGAGTAGTTCGTGTTTTGGTTATTTTTCAAGGTAGACTGATGTTCAGCCATATCATTTAAAAGGTCTCTGCGAGAGCTTTCGATTGATGTAGCTAAAAATAGGTCAATGTTGAAAAATTACCTAAACATGCTCTACCCCTGTTTCAGTTTCATACCCAAAACAGGTCTCGTATTTCCCCAAAACTGGTGTTTTTTTTTTCTCTTTGACGATCGCGATAAAAGCGATCGCGATAACGATACATTGACAGCAATGGGAACAGTGTTAGCGATAGCAATAATTGAAAACTAATGTTTCGCTAGGTATTTTGAAAACACAAAAGTTTGCCAAGATTAACGCAAAAACTTAAAGTTCACTCAAAAAAAGTAAATATCGTTATACAGATTCTTATCTAATACTACAGTATTTTAAGAAGCATTTTTGAAGTATTGGAGCTTAAATGTAAACATCAAAGCAGAAAAACTAATATTCCGGTAGATATATTACATGTGTGCGTTAGCCTTGGATATTCCGTTTTAAAATATATATCGTGCAGTATACAAACTCGCGTGTAGAAGCACTCCAACCGTCCGAGCAGGTGAGGCAATCAATGTTTGAGGCATTAAGGGTGGATGGAAAGTGTGCTAATCAATATTTGTCTTTGTGCGTGGAAATACACGGCTGTGGGCTGTTGAGTTCGATATGGAGCGGAGGGTTGGGGAGCAGGGCCTCAACGGCACTCCTTGCTTCGACTACACACTCGTGTCAGACCAGGCAAGCGTGTTTATTTTAGTTGTGAACCGCTTTAGCGATTCACCCAATTATTATCCTCACTAGGAATCTCTTTGTTTCTCAACTAGTGCAAGTTTAGGAGCCTTTGTTCCTTAACAGTATTTTTAGGTTGGATGAGTTTTATTAGAAAACTTCATATACTGAAGGATTCATTTTTTTAATCCCTTTTCGTTGTCAACTTCTCACCGCCGACCTAAGAGAAGTGAGCCTCAAGGCACATACTGAAGGGGTGAATGTTCACTGTAAAGAAGAACATCTTAATTTGAGTACAACAAAACTTAATTCTTTTGCCTGCAAAAATTTAGCGTTAACATTCACTAAATTTCTTCCTAAAATTAAAAATCGGGCGTGCCGGCCCGATTTCTATTGGTGGGTGCCTCTCAGTATGAGCCATTGGCCATTTTTTTGAAAGGTTTTCAATTAAACTAAACGAAGTTGGGACTTCAATTAAAAAGCCCACCGTATTAATTCTCGGTGATTATTTAAAAATCTTGCTAGTAAGCAGAAAAACATAAAGTGACAACAGAAGGGATGGTTCGTACCCGAGAAAGTATGTCAATACACCAAACAGTGGAGTGGTCTGCAACTCGTTATTCAATCATATCTTTTTTTGAATAACTAAAAATAACAACGACTAACAAGATTTGCTGCCACCCAGTCGTCATCAGGGGACGATTCCTCGTCGATTTCATCTACTGAACGTTACTTTTCGACCAGGATCTTCAGAGCGACAACATGCATCCGGACATACGGACTCACATGAAACTATAAAGCCCTCCTCCTGGTAGGAGGCGGGCTTAACAATTGTATAGAAATTCGAAACGATAAGTCTGATATGGAAAAATAGTAATCGGGCTTACACTTTTTACATATCAGTGATTTTGGATTTTGTAACATCTGATTTTAAGATTCTCTTTTTACTGTGTCATTTTTATGAACGATGTAATTTAAAGGGGCGCAACACCTTTCCACAGGCATGTCTTAGAGTTCTATTGTTCACAGTGTACAACAGTGGCTTTTTAATTAATCATCATACGGTGAGAGCGTCTTGCCTGCGAAAAGCGAGTGTGGGCGGACGGTTAACGACAAAAAGTTTAAAACAAGCGCGCAGCGCCCGCGCCGCTTGTGTGGCGTGGGAATGTCATTTTAATGCTGCTACGCTCGCACCTATTGGGATAAAAGAAGTGACATATGTTTTATACACGTAACCAAGCTGAAGCCTGTATTCAAACATGAAGTTTTACCTTTACAGTCACAAATTCTAATTTCCGGCTCAAAGTCCCGTCTAATAGAGCAACTTCTATTGAAAATTCTTCTTAACGTATTTATCTTCAAGAGATACTTCACAAACTGTTCTTACACGGTTAAAAAAACGCCAGTTGATGGGAATTTTCACCTGTTGTGGGTGTGCCAATGAAACGGAGATAGTTCTACTTTGGTAATTTTCCAAGATGGAGCATTGTTCAGCCAAAACAGTAAAAGGCTGTCCCCGAGACCTTTTGAATCATAAGCGCTTGAACTAACGTCTGTTTTGAAAAACAATTTGATGACGTACTCCTGTTTTATTTTCACAATTGAACTCCATGAGCATGACTACCTATTACAGGTATTACATTTTTACACAGCAACGAAAACGCAAAGTCTTAAAGCTAAAATTTTATGAAATCGGCCGGTTTGATTGGAAAGTTTATGATATGATGGAGATAACACTAACACACATTTCTCGAGATCTAGGCTTAGGTGTGAACGCATTTAACGCTACTGGTCATGTTCACAATGAATCATGCCATCTAATAGTAAGAAGCATATCTGCGATATCCAAGAAATGACAATACTTTACATGAAATCATTTCTCTATTAAAAAAATATACATCCGATTCTCTACCCCAATAAATTTATTATACATTGTTATTTTTGTTGTCTGAAATGTCGTTAAAAGAAATGAAACGTGGACGTGTTTTAACGGTCTTTATACAAGGCATTTCTAAGAAACGTTGCTGGATAGACTACGCTTTTCAACGCAAATTAAAAATTAATTATTCAAATCCAGTATATGATACGTAACACGTCTATTTTACTTTATGTAAAAGGTAAAGGAAACCAAAGTTGTACGCCTATTTCTCAGCATTTCGGGCCTTGCGCAACCTGTTTAAGCATGTAAAGTACTTTAGGCCTAAAGGCGAGCGTGCACGCTCTATAGACTTTTCTATTACGCCCTAGGCAATGAAAAGTGCAGGAACCTGATATCCGGATTCTACGACGCTAGTCTAGAGACGCATTACTCGTAGCCCGCGACCGTTTCCAGCCTCTCATCCTGGAACTATCATCGTCACTAAGTCGCCTAATTGTTATAGTCGCTTCAAAGTAATCTTGCACGCCTACAACTTTTATAGTGGAAGCGATCAGTATAAAGTCCACCCGCGTAAAGAGATAATAATCATAAACAAAAAGCTTATGAACCACCTAAGTTGGGCCTAACTTTGCTGTACAATAAGATTTTGTATTGCTGATGCTTGTGTATAAAAGTGGATTGTATTAAACAGCGAAAGAGCTGTAAATACCCTTGCATTAGGATTGTATTTTTTTTAAAGTATGTTGTTCGATAAAATTTTCAGCATGGGATCTTTTAAAGAACTCCCAGTAATTTTCGAAATAGCCTTATTTGTTTGATAGCATTGTGGAACATCCTAACTTTAATATTAAAACCACTTCGTTTGAAAATTAATTCTACAATGACAGTTCCGTGCTGTTAATTTAGCGATATTTCTTACTCTTTTCGATTTAAAGTTCAAAAAGAGAGAGTAAACGCCATATATTGCTTATTTCAATATTGACACGAACTTGTTTCGCCTTAAAACGAATGTTAAAAATAATCAAGCAATGTAAAACTATAAGGTACGTTGCTCACCTCTTTTTTTTTTTCTTTTTTACTGATGACCAGCTCGAATTTTTGGAGAATGTAATAATTGAGCTAGTCATAACATTATTTTCTTTTCGAAACGTGAAGTTCCTTTTGTTCTGCTTCTATTACCGCGGTTGATATATCATGAAGATTAACGTGTACTGTAGAGATGACAGAAGTGGATGTCTATTTTAATATGATATGCGCTCCCGTGCAGCCCTACTATAACTGATAACTACGCATTTAGAGGACTTCGGTTACAGTCGTACTATCCGATCTTTGCCGAACTGTCCCCTACCTGCTAGCTACCGTTCCTGCGGTAATTTGAAACAAACACAGAACAGAACCTCTTAAGAGGATAAATTGTAATGCGAACACTCACGATGGTGATGAGCCAACGTAACCTAAAAGGTAAACACGTTGTCCTATAAAAGCCGTTCCGCCTGTAAGATGCCATCCACGACTTCATTTACGCGTGATACTGCAACACAAACTGTCTCATTTCAACAACTTGTAGCCGAACAGCTAACACCTCTGCGGCATTGAAATGCAAGCCCATGTTGTTCTGTGCGCTACTCAAGATCCAGACGCTATGTTGGACAGTACACCTCCGCATTCCCTCCTTCAGGTGACCAATTAAAATATTAATTATTATACTCTCTCACGTACATTAGAAGCGTGGAAACTTTCTTCTACTTCAATGTGTCAATAAACTTAATCTAATATTTCTTGAGAGCGTTAGCGATTCGCACCAAACTTTAGTCTTCCACACGTAAAGTTGCGAATGTCTGGATGTTTCGGGTTCAATTCCACTGTTTTGTGGGGATATGAATGATGATGACAAAACCAGGGCTGCCTCAACGAAATAATCGTATAGGCACTTTCAGAACTTTCGATAACAACATTGTTGCAGAAGTGACCTTTGTTTTTATAGATCTACCTTATCATTCACGCAAGAGCTGCGAAACCGATAAAATTTAAAACATCAAATTGGAATCAGCTACAGTAAAATGTAACGTTTTACATCCGCAATATAACACTTAGGGTACGCCATTTCAACTAGCGTTGTTCTTTCGCAGAGATTTGTAGAGTGCAGTTATCGCTCCTCTGGAATTTTAAGATGATGCTTCTTATCCTATGATGGGTCAGCAGACGATACGTCATGAGGCTGAATAATACCTACCTTACTATCGTCGAAGGTCATCCAAGAGAAGATCACTGTTAAAAAATACCTTTCCCAATTTTTAAATATCCTGATTAGATACCTTTTACCTACTAGGTAGGTATCTTTTGCCTCGAGGCTTATGTATCATACTTAATGGATTTCACTGTAGGTTTGGTGAGTTGAGCGAGATAAAGTGGTAACTAATTCAGTGCCACGAGATGGAAAACACCTTACGACTCGAATATGTTGAACAGAAGGACACTCCATATGCTTGCGCAACTGTACTTGTTGCAGGACAGATCGGTCACAAAGTTTCAGACTTATTTATTTGAAGTTCGAGACGCTTCATACACGTTTCATTGTGCTAATTTTGAAACGTGGAGCATGGGAGACAGTACACAAATAACACAATGAATTTTTCATTGGATATTGTTCAATAGAAGCCCTGAGTGTTTTAAGACGTGATGCAAAAATTACATAAATAAAACACAACAGTATCAAAAACTCTGTAAGGTATGACAAAGGCACGTATTACATTGAATTTTTAGGGAAACGAAAACGGCCGTAAACTTTTAGCATCGATGAAACCCAGATTTTTTAGAGATCCTCCCAGGTATTAAAATTTTAGCGTGTGTCTTTACACATGAAAGTCTATGCGCAGCCCTAAAATCAAGGGATGAATAGTCTAATGCACCGAAGGCCATTTTATCTACGAGAGGAACGAAAAGTGAATGCATTGCGAGCAATTTCCCGGGAAATGCTGAGAAAACAAATTTAATTCTTAGTCGCCCGCACCGCAACTCGCGCGCACGATGCGATCGTCCAAACAAGTCAATTGGAGGGGTGGCCCCCCTACGGCGGGGCCCTATAGGTGGGCCCTATGGTGGAGCCGTATGGCAGGGGCCTAAGGCACGCCACGGCGTCTGATCTGGTAAGAGGGCACTTAGTGTTCAGGTTAACTCGTACCGTGGCGCTGCGTGGTAAGGGCCAGTCAAGCAGAGACCACAAAGGCCTTATGTGACACTTCACTTTAATCCGAACATGTTGAGTTAAATCGATGGCAAAGTAAACACGTCAGTTCTGCGGGAACTTCAAACAAGAGATCGTCTTAGGAAGCATCACTTAATGCAGAAAACGCAAGATCAAAAAAATTATTACCGCTGGTAAAAAAAGTTAAAATTTACTCGGTAAACAATAACGTTCACATTTGATACATGCTATAAAACCTGATTTCAAATTTCATTACAGAACAGGTTCAAAGGTGAGCTTGGTTAAGTTAGCTCGGAAAAGTCTAACCTAACCTCGCAAGTAAACTGGGATGTGAAATGTAACACGCCGCGAGATAGCAAAAACTTTTCTCCTAAGTAACCTCCTCACCCCAACCCAAATCGAGTCTAGATTCGTGACTCTAATTGTAAGTCGATTTCGCACTGGACTGGATTAATCATGTGTCTGAAGTTGCTCTCGTCCCGCTTCGACTCACGGCGCGATTCCACATTACTGCCGACTTTACCCCAAACATACAACGCTTGCGACCGCAAGACATGTCGACGCCTCAACTCGGCGCTCGTGGTGGAGAAACGTCCTCGGTATCAACACTTATGGGGGATTACTTGCAGTTTAATGTCACATAAATCCTATTTCATAACCATTTTATCGCAACAAACACATTACATTGAACTACTTGAAGCCCTACGCCCTACCCCTAAAACGTTCGTGCTTACCTGATGCATTTTAGATTCAATAGTTATTTTTATGATTGCAGTTTTCAGGAGGATTCTTTTTGTGCATTTATCCTAGATTATACTTTGATGTTACGAATAGGATACATGTAAGTACATGATGCTTGCTGAGAGGTCGCTAGTACTGCACATTGGTTGACCTAAATACAGGAATCTATCTCCTTGTCACTGTGGAGTATTATCAATTTTCCACTTTTTATGTTCCACCTCTAGTCGCAGAGCTGAGATTTAGAAGGCAGAAAGCCAAACAGGGTAACCTAAACTAAGTTAATTAACCTACGCGGTTCTTTGCCGTTAATCCTAATGATGGGATGAATTATAAAAAAATGGGGAACATGGTAAGAAATTCCATCTTTTAAGTGAGCAAGTTTATTGAATTATCAGAAGTAACATTACTACCTATCCCACTTTAAAAACTTTCCTGTATTCTGTTGGGGCAGGTAAGATCAATGCAGCTTGTTTATTGGGTTTTAACATTGCTCCTGCCCAACTACGAGAAATCATGCATTTTCTCAAGCGTTCCTGAAAGGTGACCCTTGAAATTCACCTGAGTGGATCGGCAACTTCCTCTGCATGCCGGCTATCCAAGACGGATCGTGCCGGCCGCGCCATCTGCGCCAGTTCCGCTGCAGAGGATGTCCGAACCGCTGCACTGCTTCGCGCGCCGCCAACCCAGTCAATTGCAAACCATTATTGCTATTGTCTTCGTTCAAAGACAACAATTACGGCCGGCCATTCCAATAACATTTCCTCTTTAAATTGCCGCCTTTTGACCTTCTCGAAATCAGAGCACAGTGCAGTCGTCTCCATCAAATCGTGCAGATTTATAGAGACGGTTATCCTTTATCCTGGTAGGTGTAGTTACCGAGGTCCTTAAACGAACTTAACCTGGACCAGAAGGGAAATATTGTAAGACGAGGTTTTCAATCTCCTATCTGCCAGCACGGACGAGCTTTCTTTATGCTCATTGTCCATAATGCATTTCAAAAATGTCGGGGGCTACAAGCATTAAGCGTCCAGTTCCGATTTGCGTTTTCTAAACCGTACAGTTCGCAAACTCGTTTTCTAAACCGTCCAGTTGCGGCGCCCGCCGAAGTAGCCCACTTCTGTCGCT
>Ga0058701_10002739_pt1 | contig 13548 bp, 8 predicted proteins | sample AgamicOrMae_FD_97039 | JGI IMG/M metagenome (GOLD analysis project Ga0058701, IMG submission 97039) | Agave microbial communities from Guanajuato, Mexico - Or.Ma.e | ecosystem: Host-associated > Plants > Phyllosphere > Phylloplane/Leaf | place: Guanajuato, Mexico | collected 2012-06-04 | reverse complement strand
TGGTCCAAAACACATTTTTGTGCTCCTTAAAAAATAATGAAAAGATCATTCGCGAGTTTTGAATTAGGACCTCCGGGAAGAAATCCAGAATATGAGTGTTTTGACGGGATTGAGGAGCTCCGCACGCAGCTATAACGATACTTCAACTATTGCGCGACTGTCATTAAGCGGTTCCATCATTTGCATAGTTGTAAAGATTTCTATTACGCTCCCATTTGTCCGTGCGTCGCTTACATATGACTGTTAAGCGTTAAGTTCAAATGTTCCAAAAATAACTTAGTGCACTTTAACTGTATGTGGGTACGCATTATTAGGCAAAGTAAATAACATGACTCACTTAAAAGGCCTATTCAACAGTTTTTGGGCCCTCTTCCTTCCCATTTCAGTTTCTAAAAGAAAAAAATTCTAACCGAAAATGAGTCAATGAACTTGAAAAAAAGGAGTAGCATTTTATGCAAACCAAATTACAACAACCTGCAAGGAAATAACAAGAAAAAAATTAACCGATTTTGTTTTTAATGAAGGAAATCAGGTGCAATACTACTTTTTAAGTACTTTTTTTTCAAGAGAAAAAAATAAAAAAAGGTATTTCTCAAACGCACAAGACACTAAAAGGATTTAATCCGAAAATAGGCGAGTCCACGCGATGATGAGATACGCAATTCAAACCTGGGTAAGAACAATTGAGGAAAAGCAGTGTTGCCTGTATCCGGGTATTTAACCGCGGTTAACTAGAGAACTTCCGACGATTACCAGCTGGTTTGGTACGTCTGAGATCGCTCTCGACCAAAGAAATTCATTGACGAGGTTGATAGCTGTCTTAAAGTTAACCGTGATTAACCTAGACGAATTGGCGAAATCCGGCAACACTGCCAAAAAGTATGCCAGATTCCTGCTCGCTGTGACATCCACCTAACAGTCTGTGCACGTCCAGTTCAGCTCGGCTTGGACGCACGCACGGGGTCAGAATATAAAGCTCACCACTTGTCGCAGCCTTCTCAACAATTTTTGACACTTTCACGAGACAGTTTGCGTAGGCCTATACTCGTGAGACCCAAAAACGCTTTCATGCTTAGCACTTTCATTCACAAGAAATGGAGTGGTTATTGCGAGTGAGCAAAAACACTCAGAAAAAAATCTTAAATGGAGACCGTCATCCAAATTTCCTCTTAAACGAGAGGAAATACTAAAAAAAGAAAAGAAAAAACGCGCCGATGTCCAGCGAGACTTTTCCCACCCATCTGGCAGGCAGCAGGAGCAGGCAGCAGGAGCAGGTCCCAAGAGTTCAAATTTAAATAAGGGCCAGGGGATATTGGCATGTGCAACACACAGGTGGGTCGAGTTCGCCCACGAGCGCTGCTCCGGTTCATAAAAAAAGCGAGAATGGAAAGGAGACAACCACAATACGAGACATTATATTCAAATTCTAGATCATATGTAAAATACCTCAGTTTCTTTCCATGACAAAAGGACGTTCGAAAGGAGGCCAAAACCGCCTCCAGGAGGTTGTTAGCACCTACACACGATGCAGGAAATGCAAAATAAATGCATTCAGATTTGTAAATAAAAATAAGCGGTACGATGAGATAATGCATCAGGGGAATGTTTCTTGAAACGCAGAAAGTCGAACAACGAGGGGATAAACAAAGTCCACATGATAAGTTTCACCAAATTCGTTTAAAGAAAACCAAATGTTATGACTAGTCGCATTGTAAGTTTTAAAACTGGAATTTTCGATTTCTTGCACTCCAAATTTGAGTCAGTAAGGAGTCTCTCAGAATCAGAAAATTCACTGAATTTCAGTCAATAGCACCAATGAAAAAAATAACCCATAACAGCTTCAAAGTCTTTGGGGTGAAATTTAGTTCAAGAGAAATTCGATGGATTTTTCCCATGAAATTACGCAATTTTAAGCTTTGGACAAGGCCTAAATTATTAAATTTCAGGTTTCCAGAGGGGTGATATTTTTTTAAAGTGAAACAATACTGAGCTGAAAAGATCCTCAAATCAAATTTTCTGTTTCCGAAGGGCATCGCTGGGCGGTGGTGGGTTAAGTAGTGCTACATTGACAAATTCAGTTAATTTTCACAAAATCTCAGACACACGCTGATTCAGATTTAGAGAATACCCGATACAACCTCGCATTCCAATAAAAGCTTACGACCTACACCCACCTAAATCAGTTGCCTTGTGGCTCAGGCCGCTTTTGCTCCGCTCGGCCTGCCAGGGAAATAGAAACGTGAGTTCCAAAATTGAAAGTGCGGTCCATACACTCGAGAAAGCTAAGGGACTGTCAAATAAAAAAATGTTTCAAAAAAGACGAGATTAGTGCAGGGAGTTGGTTTCGATCCGTCACGAAAAAGCCCCGAGCACAAAACATGCGGCTTTCACCTTCTGGTCCGGCGCGCGGCAAGCCTCTCCGCGCTCCGTCGCAGCTTCTCAAATCTTATAGGCAAAACGTGGGAAAGACGGCGATGACCGAAGATGACTCAACCGCCACTTACAGCGCAGACGCTCACCCATCAATTTCGCAATAACACAGCGCCCAAATCTTTTCAAAGGGGAGTTGTTAGTCGGCCGTCGGTGCATTCAGCCGATGCGACTGGATGGTTAACATGCCCTCCCCTCCGCGAAGGCTCCGCCTCGGAGGGGAAGATGGGTGCTTAGCCGTAAAGAAGAAATGACACGTTTATGGTACTGTATTGATATCAAAGATCGCATGTTTGTTATACCTTTCGTTTGCAGAAACCGAACGGAGCATAACCGAAGCAAGGCACAAGCTAGGTGTCCTAACTTTACTCCAGGGTAACCTAACATAACGGATTGCCAAGACATGCATTAGTTCATTGACTTAGGTTGATCACAAAGATGAAGAATTCCCAACTAACGATGATGTGACTTTCAAACTTGCATCCTGGGTACCGTTGAACTACCTAATTAAGGCTGACGAATCGAAGGACTAAACCAAATACCACCCATAACAGCCCAAAGTATTTGGAGGGAAGTTTAGCTTAAGATAAATTCGAAGGATTTTTCACATAAAATTACGCAATTTAGAGCTTTGGAAAATGCCTAAATCATTAAATTTCAGTTTTCTATTGGGGCGATTTTTTATAATTGTTACAAAACTGAACTAAAAAGATCCTCTAAAATATTTTTTTTCGGTTTACGAACGGCATCGCTCCGGACAGTTGTGCGTTAAGAATATCATTCTTAATCAACGAGTTGCCGTACCGAGATTCGACGGCCTGAGTGGGTTTCCTTTGCAGCCACATCAATTCCATGTGCGCAACATGTGTCGAAAACAGGCCGAGCGCCTCTCGTTCGGCCGCGGGCCGATCGGCCCACGACACTGCGACGTCGAATTCAATGATAATCAGAAAGACGGAAGACTGCGATTGAGTGAGCTGAGCGGCCCAGGTGCATCGCGGATCGGTGCGGCGTTCTGCCATTTAAAGGGCGATGCCCGGCGACTCACGCCGGCCGCCCCTGACCCACATATTGATTGAGATGAAGCGCCGAGACCAAGGAATCGATCATCAGCAGGTGCATACAACTTCCAAGCACCGGCAGGTCATCCAAGTTGCTAGTTATCACGTGAGAATTAACGACGCGTAAGCATGTTCCTCATGCATTGCTGCGCTCGAATTTGTGACCAAACAAGCAGACGAATGAAGCCTTTCCAATTCAGGTAATGAAAGTAACTAGACATTGAGTTTCATTTCTCGGTGAGCATAGATAATTAAAATGGTTCCCCCTAAGAGAAATCATCGGAAACTCGTAGTGTGCTGTATCGGTTGCAACTGGTCTCTTACACGAAGTACCGACCTCGCAGTCTATTGGCTATTGCACATATTCCCGCAAGAAAGTAATGCGCTCCTTTTCATACTTCTCGTACGCTTGTGGTTATGATCGAAGGGAAAATGCAAAATCATTATACGGATCCAGGTCGTTTCAATGTCATTGGCCACTTTCTGGAGCATGGACTCCGAAGTTTGCTCAACGAAAATTACTTATTAGCTAACTCTCAGCAACAAATAATAGGGCCTTTGACTATGAGTTTTCCACCTGTGTTGCAGCTTTGGTTGTCAAGCCGCACGGAGCGACAGCGGAGCGACATCGGAGCGAGGCACAAGGCGTTTTACCTAATTCAACCTAATCAACGCGGTTCTAAAACGTTCTTTAAAAAAAGGAGGCAGTGCACAGGTGGGAAATAAAACTTTTCAAACTTTAAGAGTGTATTCCCAGCCGAGTCATCTCGGATATCACCGGTAGACACTCTTAGATGATACCTTTGCTCGCAATTGCAACTAAATCTGGTTATCTAATGGGTATCAAATGCCGGCTAATTATGCCGGTCATGAAAACGAGTTGCTATGCTTCTGAATTGGACTGAAAGTTCCACAGCCTTTTTCACATCGAGAAAGAGTGTTTCCGGGGCTGGCGAGCGACTCGGTGGCGTGGCGGGGCGTGGCTAGGCCTAGGTAAACACGGCAACAAACACTTCACAGACACCGACCGCTCATCAACATATGACTCATGCTTTCGCGTGTAGCTGACCGCGGAATGCAACATTACTCATCCACACCGGGAAAATGCACACCGTGTTTTAAAGGTATTTTTTCATTCCAGCGTCGGGAAATGCAAACAATCGTTCAAAAATTACCCCGTACTGTTTCATTACCAAAATACAAAGGGAAAGCCGGAGACGTGCTCTATGCGTCGGTAAGTCGGCGTCGGCGGGGAAACACGAGTGCGCGCGCGAGATTTAAATAATTTAATACCGAGTTTCGGCGGCATTAGGCACGCGCCGTTGTCCAGGACGGCCTTCGCTTTGACCTCGACCTCAGTGAAAGCCAACAGTCCATAAAAAGTTGATTTTAGCGTCAAAGCGAAAGCGACGGCTTACGTCACACATTTGATTACGGTCTTGTAATTTGCGAAATATTTGTTCCGTAAAAGGTGCAAAGTCGTGATGGAGTACGGTAAGGATAATTCCTGGGACCCATCGGCACGCTTCCGAGGACTCAATCAGGGTGTGAAATGGATTTCAGAGCAGAATTCACCGCGAATTTCAAAGTTTTAAATGAGCGCATTACCGAGCGGGAAAGAACGAGTTTTAACAGAAAGCACAGCGGTTGGCCATTCCTTGAGAAGTGCTTAAGCACGCGCCGCAGTTAAATTACCGGGCATTTAAAGAAAAAAAAAGCCATTAAGCCGCAGGTTGGCTGTGATTCCGAATATGACGTGTATCTGGGCGAAAGTGATGGTTGTCAAAGCGGGCTTTGAACCAGGTGCCCAGAAAGTACAGTCACCACAAAAAAGTTGCGGAATGAGTCACTGTGGATGCAGTTGCGGTCATGTCCGGAAGCCTGGCTCAATCACGGCCCGTCAGATTAACTGTCACTTCATATAATGGTCCTTAAAACGAGTCAGCGCCCTCTAGATTGGCTGGACGGGAGTATCACACTAATGGTTGCGAATTGCTTTGCCCCGAAGCAGAAGGCCGATGCACTTAAAAGCGATCTTCGCAGCATCCATTCGATTATCGTAGATCATTTCGATGAGCAGATCGAGAGGGCTTTGAAAATGCAGTGTTGCCACATTTCCCTACTCCCGTTTGGACGCGTTTAACTCTTTACCTCGGACAAAGATAACCTGTTACTTGTCGGTAACTGCCGCTAAGAAGTAAGCGGCATCAGGCTTGATGACCGTTGGTACAGATAGTTGCGTGCCTCGTGCCTCACTCCCCTGTCGTTGCACTCGACTTGGCGACGAAATGTGTAACGGTCGAGGTGAAAAATACAACATTTCAAAACTAGAGGCTCTTTTTCTAAAACTATTTTATTTTAGAGCAAGCTTGGAGCAAGCCTATGCAGAGCTTTACTTCTGCTGGCAAATTCCCTTGCTTTTGATCTCTGCCCCGAAGGAAACCGGTTCAGTACAGCAAAGTGGTATTTACGTACGTGCCAAGTGGCTTATCAGGCTTCCCAACTTTGGTAAGGAAAACACGCGGGATGAAAATAAAGCGGAAAATATTGAGCTTGTTCGGCAATGACCCTGAACTGGCCGGTCACTTTGCTCGCTGAGAATTCCGACGTAGGAGTCGATACTTTCTTGCCATTTTCTTCGCGCGAAATGAGAAAATGCGTGCGTCGAGAAAAAACTCCCGACTAACGAACTAGAGGTGCTAACGCGAGAAAAGGTTGAACAAACACGAGGAAAAAATGCAAACTTTTAAAACTATCTCGTTTAGGTACAAGTTAAAAAAGTCATTACCGTATTTTAGTATGTGAAAAGTTTGGTTAGCAACCACATTAAAAAAAAAAAACCTCTGGCCTCATTGTTTGATGTTCACTAACTTTGAATCAGTGAGAGTCTCTGAGATTCAGTAAAAATTCACTGAATCTCAGTGAATCTCCCTAATTCAAATTTAGTCTTGCTCTTCATTGATACGCACGGAAAATACACAGATTATGCTGACCGATGACATACGCAGTATTTATTAAAATATGAACAGCAATATATTTTGTCGTTTAAACAAATTGCAGTCGGCACTAATATTGCCTATAAGTAAACTAACCTTGCCTCGGCCTAAATTGTCCATCAACCTAAACAGAATAGGTCGGAATAGATCCTACTTCTGATCTTTCGTAAGCTTATAGACAAAATAATCTTACTTCGTTTTCTCTTTAAAACGTAAAAACCTAGGTTAAGTTAGATTATTTCTGATTCGTGTCTTTGAAAAGCAAGCAAACTTAAGCTATACGTTCATTAATAATCAAAACAATTCAAAAAATGGAATAATATCTTTATTATCGTCCCTTTTTAATTGAAACCATTTTTGTTCCGCTTTCCATGATCTCGAAAAGAATCCAAAATATCTGTTCACCTTGACACGCAAGTGGGGCAAGTCTTACCCATGACTTATCAGCGCATGGAGCCATCATGGGCCTTAAGAGTGCGGGTCGCACGCCGACCGTCCTATCTACGTGACGTCACTGCGTATCGCGATATTAAGGCTTATAGAAAAAAAAACCCGCATCTTCTATTCAGAGGCCGCGCCGTTGCTATGAACCTGCGGGATCACTCATTTATCCTGGACAGACTCCACAGAAGCTGACGAAAATGCGGCGCTGCTACGAAAACAGTGCGGGTTCCTACTGCATATTGGAAGGATAAAATATTCCGATTCTCGAGTTTTCGCGATTGACTAAGTGAACAGCTGAGCATATCAATGGGGAGCTCTATTAGATATGAAACGAGTACCATTTTTTGTTGAGAGTTGTTAAAACACGATTCAAAATGTTCATCTCGGAAGATACCATGGTACTGACAGAAAAAACTTGCTCTGCTTATTTCGCGAAAATCGCCTTTTCCATTCGCGTTTTCGGGGCGTTCAATCAAAATTTCAAAGCAACAGGCAACGTATTTAATCCTTTTTAGTACCTCCCAATAATTTCCAATCGTAAAAATTTGAAAATTCAAAGATTTTTTTTTTTGTCCAAAATTGAAAAAAGGCAAGGGGTACCCCAAGCTTTTTTTTTTTTTCAAAAAAATTGGGCGAAAAATTTATTTTTAAATTTTCAAGTTATTCCGATTGGAAATTACCTAGGGATACTAAAAGTGATTAAAAACGTAGCCTGTTGCTTAATAACTTGATTGCAAGTAGTATAGTTCAGACAGAAAAGCTTCCCAGCTCATTTGGCGAAACTGGGTTTTACATCACTTGCGTTTTCCGGGCTTTCAATCAAATTACGAAGCAACAGACGTTTTATATCACTTTTAATATTCCTCGTTAAAGTTCAATCGTAATAACTTGAAATTTCAAAAATAAATTTTTGGCCGAAAAAAATTGAAAAAAGCTAGGGGTACGTACCTCTTGCTTTTTTTTCGATTTTTTTACAAAAAAAAAATAAATTTGCAATTTTTTTCGCCTTAGTATTGTTTTTACGATTATAAAAATGATTACTGTCGCTTTATTTGTCCATTAATGACTGTAGCAGGACCTAAAAAGTTTTCCATTCTTTATGTGAACTCCTGATGACAGTGCTCGAAACCTAAGCATCAAGACCGAAGGACCCGGGATCAAAACTAGAAATCTACGATATTATTTTCCTTGTTCTTTTTCATCTGAAGAAAGGTAGTCTAACATCCAGCTCAATATATTCAGGATATTTACAATACATTCCGTGCAGTACGGCCGTTCTTCGAATAACGGTACAAAAGCCCAGTTATCAGTATAGGTTCCCAAAAATAGGAGAAATGGAAAATTAACGCAAAAAAGGAAGCGGTGCGCGTCGTGAAACAAAAGTATGAGTAATCAATGAGTAGTTTTCTACGCTCCAAAATGGGCGCGTCATTTAAAATTTTAATGAGATCGACTGACTCATATTTTTTCGTAGCCTTTCTGCCAACATGCATAAAAATACGATTCCAGACTATCTTCCAACGAAGATTGACTCCCAAGTCCACTTCAATGCAGAATGGGGCCAACATCACTAGTAGGACATCGCTCGAAAAACGTTACGCAAACATGTTAGCTTTTGTTTCTATTGTTGCGTTCGGAAGATAAACCATGTTCTTGTTTCGGCGGTTTGGGTCCAAACACAATATCGCTTTTGAGCGCTTATTTTCCAACCTCCTGTCATCTATGATTCAACCTTATTAGGATTAATAACATCCAACCGCGCGTTTGTGCTTTGATTAGGCCAGGTCAGGGCAAGTTCAGCGAAGTCAATGAGATAAAAGAAAAATAGCCTTGTGGGGAACACAAATTTATATAAGGAAAACGATGTTTTGTTTAAGTCGGGAAAAGCATAGAACACAGTTACTGTCGAGTCTTTTTTGTCGGCCTGTTTCTTTGACGTTAACAATAAAAATTGCACCGATGACAATTTTCACTTTTGTAAATTTTTCTCGTGTTACGTACCTACTGCATAACTTCGCGACGAAGTCCGACACGTGAAAATACCCTCCCCTTGTAAAAGATGCTCTTGACTTCAGAATGGTAAATCTGATCGCAGATGGATGCTATAAAATATTCATAGAACTGTTACAATGTCAATCATTACCAGACAGTGTTTTGAATCATCACTGCTTCAACTCGAGAATTATTTGTTTTAGTTGTAACTTTCATAATATTAGAGCGACTCGACCGCACACTTTATAGTAACGATTTATCAAATTATTTCGGCGGGAAAGACTCATCAGTCGGACCGTTTACCAGCCACTGCAAACACGCCCAAATCTCTTCCATGCCCTCGGGAGGGAAAAGTGAAAAAGAATTTAGCCGCAGTCCAAAATGAGTGGCTAAAACGCCTCCTGTTTCACTAAACCGGACGTACAAAAGTTTCAAAGCTAGCAAATCGAAGGTCGCGACAACTCCTGTCATTGTTTACTAGCTGAGTGGACCCAACCCGCAAAAGCAACTAAACTGACATTGCTTACACAGGTCTTTCCTCGCAACAAGCTTGCGAATGTAATCATATTGCTACCTTTACCGCAACCCGCCATTTAAGACGTCACTAAGTTAATCTAGTTAAGAGGTGCGTGCATAAAGATTCTATCCCAAGCCGCAGACTACCGTGCCTACACCCATAAATTAAGGTTATGACTTTTGATAGAGACTGTGCACTTAATACGTATGTTGGGCTGAATACTAATGAATATTTCGCAGAGCAAGAACGTCAATACTAGCGTGGTAGGAAGAGCGGATGTCTGCTCTGGCTCAAGCCAAACCTAGCTCGTTATCATTTGCGTTGTAGACATGTTAACAGTATTGAGCGGGCGAATAAGAAATTTACAGATTTAGAAATGAAAATACGAGTTCATTCCTCCGAAATATTGTGGACTTTCGCAGCTTAACATCAAATGAAAAAAGTTAAGCTAATATATTTCTATTCGAGTGCTAAAGAGATTAAGCCTAAATTTTGCGATGATTTCCTATACTCAACAATCAGCGCATCTACCGGAGACGTCAGCCCAAAATAATCTCCCGCTCATTCCGAACTTTTCCCTTAATGTCAAACTCCCTTCCAGACGCAGGAAACAATTAAGAAGATCCTTTATCAAAATAACGCGTTTCTAAGACGCTGAGCTGGCTTCCAGAAATGAGCTGAAAACAATCAGCTATCAGCAGGTGGAGACCCTATTCGACCTCCGCGTACTGAGGTCATCGGATAGCACCAACGCGGAAGGTGGAGGGATGCTAGTCGAATGGCTCCAACTAAGTTAATCCGAAAGCTCGCATGTTCTGTTTAAAAACCCAACCGAGGGTATTTGCAATAAACCACGCAAACACTGATTCAACAATGAATGATCGTACAGACTAATATTCCTGTTAACATCTCTCTCAACAAATGTCTTTCAAACAGTTTGACAGGTTCTCACTCCAAGCAAAGCTCCCATTTTACTTACTAGCTTCATAAAGTCCCTACTACGCGTGCCTTGGGCATCCAGATCCCTGTTAACCATGGACACCATTTCAATAACAATGCCAGCGACAACCATCGGCGCAAAAATCCCTTGAAGAGGCGTTTTAGAACGATTACTATTCTTAATCTTTATCGTAAAGCAATATCAGTTTATTTCCAATTTAAGAATATGTGGATCGATACATTGTTACTGTCAGACTTTGCAGTGGAGCCCAAGGAAACTTTGCTTTCCTACGATGGCGTTTTATTTATTTTTTCGAGATGAGCATAAACCTAACCGATTAAGAACCTTCAACACAGCGCGTATACTTATGATGCTACCATTAACGTGTGATCATCAGTTTTGTGTAACAGTCATAACCTAAAAATAAACTTTATTCCACGTGGCGTTGAAAGATTTCACGACGGACTCAAGCGTGCATTCGACGCACGTTAGGTTATGCGGTGCAAACGCGCTATCTTGTGCGTTGAGACCATGACCTTCCTCTTCTCTGACACGAGAATCGTGACATGTGAAGAATACGTCTTCACGCTAACTTCTAGCGATCTTGATTAAAATCACATGGTCATCGCTTTCTTTTGACGTAAGAATAGCACGTCTTGACAGAAGCTTATCGGCGACACTTACTTTTTGAATGTGTTTTCGTACTCGTGGAGTTCTTGCTTTGAAAATTCGGCGTAGATGTTGAACATCCGACGAGGTTTAACCTCTTTCCCTTCCTCCAGGGCATTGTTGATGGACTGCCTCCTCTCTAGAATGGAGCTGAGTTCCTGGTCGGCCGGCATTATCACCGATAAGTGGCACTGAGATTATATGTCGAAGAGGCTTTATCACTCCACGAACAATGAGCGCTGTGCGTGCTTCTCAAAGGCTCAACGCAAACTGACTGACTGGGCGGCGCGCGGCGCGGCGGCGGGAGTTTTGCTGGTCGCAGGAGGACGGAGCTGCGCACACCACTCCCCCCTCTCCCTCACCTCTCCCCCACCACTGGCCGGCGCGGCGCGAGCATTGATAGCGCTCTGCGAAATGGGCTGACGTCATAGATGAAGGGTGCGCGGGCAAAGAGAAGGGACTAGGGTTGTTTAGAAATGTTTGTTGCATAAGTGAAGGGTGAGCGGGCGCACAGTTTTTGAGGGAAAATATTTGTAACAACACAGTTTAGGCTGGACATCTGACAGATGTGGGTCGTGTCGAGACGTCAACATCAATTCTCGTTTTGGAGATAAAAAAAGCGACAATACGAGTGGATTAAAAAAATATGGCTTAAGAGGAAATGAATACATTTGTTTTCACCTTAATTTTGATAGGTCCCTGCATTAGGTATAAAGTCTCGATGAATTGAAAACAATATTGGACTCTGGGGGGTTATTCACGGGTTGCGTTTAGGCATGCCGGTTTTGCCACCGAAAGTCAACACCCTGCATTTTCAAGGTTGCATTTCCCCACTGAAACATTTCGTTGCCCAGTGAAGCGATATAGCGGAGCGGGGCACATGCCACCAAACCTAACGTAACGTTTAAATTTGATCGGATAAGTATTGACAGGTCTATCTACAATAGAAACTTACTGTTAGCCCAAACGCTTGTTGCGTCGAATTTACCCTCATACTAACATTAAGAGCAAATAAATCTAACATCATAATGTAAGATGGCCAGTAATGTCGTCAGTTTTGATAGAGCTCCGCCCTGCAAAATTAATCGTTTACAGTGAAATGAACGGCTTGAAATTTCTGGAAGTGTTACTTTATTTGAGATAAGCAAGTTCGAGATGATTCATTTGATGGAATACATAGAAATTCGCCTATCGCAGGGCCGGCCATACACAAGGGCTCTTTCCCGAGAGAAGGGCTATCTATGGTTGATGCAGATCACACCGTAGTTCTTCAAGATGCCAGGAAAAAATAAAGAAAGCCTTTGATTGATAAGCGTCACTCTAACCTCAAGAGGTTTCACTTTCTACCTCTCGAGTTTTACCCTTTGTTCAACCTTTTATCGTTGAGGATTAAGGGCATGATGCGCACCCACATTAGGTAAGGTTATGTGCGCGTTACACCGCTAGATGACAAAAGATGGAAAACTACAGGTAGAGCATGCAGCCTGTAATATTCAGAGTGTAGTGCTTATCACTTGCATTCCACACGTAAAATTTCGAACTGACTGTGAGCTCGGCTTCTCCTTTCGCGGCGCATATCAGAGTTCATTTTCTACGGTTCCTGAATGAGTGACGAAGCCTCGTCTTCCAAGCGCAGCTTTCAACGCCTTGAAACGAAGACGAAGACGCCACCTGATAAAAAATAGGAATTTTCATCGCTTAAAAATATTTCTGGAAAAATTCCAGCGGTGCGAGTCGGCAGGAATAAAAGCAAGGCCCTCACCGGTTTCAAAAACAAATCATAGGATCTCGATCTTCTTTTTATTCTTTTATCTATTACCTAAATAATAAAAATAATAATTAAAAAAATGAATGCTATACACAAACACAGAATATTCTCTAGGTTTCTTTATACTCAGATATTTACAGAGGCGTATGCCTATATTCCGTATCGTTATTCGAGTGCCGCGTTCGGAATAACAACTTTTCTATTTAAACATGTCAACGTACGGAAAAAAGTGGGCAAATAAAAAGCGATCGGTTACTACATAAAAGCAACGTAACAGGTTAACGTTTAATTGCCATGATTTTGTCGTCACTTTCCTCAGCGAGTAGGGACGAGAGAGGATAATCCGAAAACGTTAGCTTTTCTTCAGCTGATAACATTCTCACCGGAAAAAAGGTAACTTTGAAAAAGACGAGTCATATCAGCCGTCTGACTCTTCTCGAGTGAAAGTTAATGGGTACATGTCTTTTTTTTTAGTTTTGACCGGCAAAGAATCTACGGTGGGCTGATCGAGTTGTGACTGGTTTGAAACGAGTCTCGATGGGATTTCCGGGATTTTGAAAGACATTAGTCATGCGTACTGGACGAGACGGGATGACACACAGCAAACTGTTTTACGCGGGTCACAGGAGCTGCAACCTTCATACGCCGTCAGAAATCTCTTTTTCTCTCTCTCTCTCTCTCTCTCTCTCTCTCTCTCTCTCTCTCTCTCTCTCTCTCTCTCTCCTCTTTCT
>Ga0058701_10002737_pt1 | contig 13552 bp, 7 predicted proteins | sample AgamicOrMae_FD_97039 | JGI IMG/M metagenome (GOLD analysis project Ga0058701, IMG submission 97039) | Agave microbial communities from Guanajuato, Mexico - Or.Ma.e | ecosystem: Host-associated > Plants > Phyllosphere > Phylloplane/Leaf | place: Guanajuato, Mexico | collected 2012-06-04 | reverse complement strand
CCCAAGCTTATTTAACTTTTATTTCTTCAGAATGCTGGCACATGTATCCGCGAGGTATTCAAGATTGTCGGTCATCACTTCTCTAAATTGATCTAAATAAACACCTATGAAATATTTTTGATTTTTCCCTTCATCAATAGAAATCGAACGCTCAAAATCATTAATCGCATAAGATTTTCCGACAGTTTTCCACCTCCTCAACAGCTAATTTATTTTTTTCCAACTTTGCAATTTGATGCCGTATGTAGGGAATGGTCAATTTCTGTGCCTTAATTATCCTCTGATAGGTACCGGTACACATTTATCATGATCCTTTAGACATTCTAGTCTTTACCTAAGTTTGCCCAAAATCCTTTTTTAAAAATCATTTTTAAACAGTGCAAATTATTTCTTAACTTTGCACGAGGTCCCTTAACTTTTCAAAAAGGAGAAAAAATGTTATTTGCATTTCGCATTTAGAGACTTAACATAATTAGCAGAGTAAGAAGGAATAGATGCACGCCACAAGGATATTTTTACCCTAGCGTTACACGAATAGTGTTTATAGGGAGAGGTTCTGTTTTGGTGGACCAAGTTCAGTAGCTCCAAGTATTATTTATCTAGGTTCAACAGCCACTAATGTCCCTCCCAAACGAGCGATAATGACAGGGTGCTACTGCAAGTCCGCGGAGAAAAAAAATGAATAATAGCCTTTTAATTGGTAGCACTCGGTACTCGAAAGCGACCGCCAGCGGAGCGTACCCTAACCTCAATTTGGTCTCGGAACAAGCACCGCAATTTAGCGGTGGGCCCTTAAAGAGAAACCATATTGACCAATAGGAAGAGGCGAGCTGCTTGCGGACCACCGCGGGGCAGCAGCGAGGCTCCCGAAATGATTGCCCACAAGTGGCGGGCGCGGGCTAGCGCGGGCGGGGCGGGGTGGTCTTTGTGACGGACGCACGGAGCCGCGGACGCGTAGCGGACAAACCACATCCATCAACAATGACTGAAGCGAAGAGCGAAGCCTTTCTCATTGTTGCTTAGTTGGGACTCGATTTCGGTAACGGCCGCGCGCTTTTCCAATGGTCATCTGCTTTGTTTTCCACTGACCTGGAAAATGATGTTCAATAGGGAATATGAATAGGACCCAATCTGGAAACAATATTAAGGTCCACCTCAGCAAACAATGCTTTTCTTCTAAATCGACGTAAAGAGATTTTGGCTCCAGTCGTTATCTGTGCTTAGTGCTTTTTTTAAGGGATTTGTTGGCGAATGAAAAGTCATGCCTCGAACGCAATTCAGGCGGGAACATTTTTTAAGGTTATGTTAACCTACTTTGTGGGAGTTTTAGTGAAGGTTCAGTGGAATTATGATTGGCGAAAGAAAAGTCATGCCTCGGACGCGATTTAGGCGTAGGACTTTTTTTTTAGGTTATGTTGCTTTGTGGGAGTTTAAGTCAGGTTTAGTGAAGTTATGATTTATTCCAATGAAAAGCTAGCCGGAGTTGATTGAGCGATAAAAGAAGCTGCAAAATGGCGTTGAATATTTTGCGTAATAGACATGTAACATGGGACCGGAAGATTTGATTTGGAAAACGAGATAAACTTGATTTCAGGAAAGGCTTATCTTTCCTTCTTAAGGGTAGCCTTTTTTAAAAGGCTACCCTAAAAAAGGCGAAATCATTTATAGGTCAGTTCTATTTGCACGCCAATGTTTGTATAAGGTAGACTTCAGCCCACGGAAATCAACCTAATGCATCTTAAATGGGACAGCGTGTGAAAAGTCACTTTTTTTTAATAGCTTTTGCAACCTCTTGCCGCGCAGTGAATTTTTAAGGTTGCACGTTTATCCTAAATCACTGTCCTATCTGTTTCGTGCCAAGCCGAGCGGAACGACGGTGGAGCGAGGCACACGACAACAAACGTAACCCAACTTAACCTACTGTGACAAAGCTTCATGTAGCCTATGACTAGGAAGGGTTGCGTGCTTGGGCCTTGCTTCACCACTGGTCCGCTCAGCTGTTCCCACGCTTGAGGCCGCTAACCTCTCGGAGACAGTTTAGAGACCGAAGCGGCTTCCCTCTTTCTGACCTTTAGGTTTACCTAGGCCTGGATACCACTAAAGAAGAGGCAAAACCATGGGCGCCGCCATCTTGTTTCCGAAGTTTCTCCGCTAGCTACAATGCATTTGATGGTCCCATTAGAAACAAAATGGCTGCCCAATGCCTCCTTTCTCGTATATCCATGCCTCTAGGTTTACCTTGCGCCGCACTCCGCTCGGCGTGACGGCGGGAGGTAGAACACAGGTTCTAGAGAGTAAAACCTTAACAATGTCCACTGTACCAACATTTTTGGCGCTTGATTGTAGTGTTGTTGTTTCCAAACCATTACCTTCTTTGGCGAACATTTAAAACGCGTTAGGTTGCCGAGTGCGGGTATCGGACAAAGATGGCGGCAGCGCCCGAGGAAAGTGACGATGTCCCTGCAACAATGGCGCCAGCCATCCTGAAAGGCGCCCGCCGGACGGACGAATTGCGGTTCACTGGGAATAATGATGACAAGGCAGCCGGTGTATTGGTGGGGGGTGGGACGAAAGGTAGGCAACCCCCGTTGCACCTGCCTTGCTCGCAGCGTTGCCCGCAGCCTGTCCCTCACGACTCGATCTAAGTAGCGACACATGATACGGCGATTACGGCGGGATTAGGGCGCGGGGGACCATGACAATAGGAGCGCGAAATCTTATTCAAGGGGGTAATGATTTAGCTAAGGCGGCAAGTGTGACTAAGGGCAAACAATCTTTGACGAAGCATGGGGTAAGGCGAGCACTGGATATTTTGGAGTTAACATTTCTATCTCTTTTTTTCTACTTCTACAAAGAGCGGAAAGACAGCGGAGTGGAGCACAGTGCTCATAGCTTTTACGGAGTGACTATTCGCACGCTGCCCCATTTAAAATGTAGTTGTTCCATTTCCGTGCGTTCAAGTCAACTCCCATTTAGAATGCATTAGGTTGATTTCTGTGCGTTTAAGTCTCCCTTGTATTAACATGGGCGTGCGAATAGAACTGATCCACCTTTCATATATAGCTGCCAAGATTTATGTAAGCCTAGTTTTTTTTTTCTTTGTTCCTCGTCTTGCTTATGGGTGTTCCCCAGCCTGATACAGCTTACTTCTCCGCTGTATAATTTCCACCAATAAGTGTAAGCATGTATCGATCTCAGTGACCGCTCAGTTAACTTAAGGTAGGTTACGGACGTGCCTTGCACCACGCTCAACGTGTCGACAAAAAACCACTAAAAGTATGAAAAATTCAACCTCCCTTTGCAATAAAAATAATTAATGCACATGATAATTAGCGCAGGAGAAAAGATATCTGAACGGGTTGAAAGTCTGGCGGGGCCCTAATTAGGTATCGGCGCTCTCCTAGAGGAGACCAAGACGAGGGGGCGGTGAGCGTGGAGGGGGAGGGGATTGGCAGCTCCAGCTATAATTGGCGTATTCATGAATGATAGGCAGTGAGGCAACATCTCATTGAGAGCAAGCTGTCTTGAGCGCAGCGCTGTGCACTGCCATTCAACGCGGTGGTCGTTAACACGTTCAACTTTATGAGATTTTAATGGGGGAATTCATTTGCTATCACATCCTCTATAGTGGACCGCTGATGCTGATTCTTGACCTATTTACAACTTCAAACGCCATAAAACCGACAGAAATACTAAGTTTATGACAATCATAACAAAGGTGGAAAATCTAACTTTCAAAACTGAGAATAACATGAGTGAATTTTGCCGAAAAATCAGTAAAGAGTATGAGCTATTTTACTTTGCCGGTATAACATCATCCGACAATAAACAATATTAGTGTAAGATTATACTGTCTACTGCCTACTGTTTACTAATTTCCCGGCAAATATCGCGCATTCTCAGTTTTGAAAGTTAGATATTTCACCTTTGTTATCGACCTTAGTTAAACCTTAATGATATGAGCATTGACGCCTTATATCCCCACTCTAAATTTGAATCAGCGAGTGTCTGAGATTCAGTGAAATTTTACTGAATCTCAGATATTCTCACTGATTAAAATTTAAAGTGCGCCTTTATTTTAGGTTTGTAAGTTGTTTATCTTGAGCGTCGCCTCTCTCTAAAGCGCCTTGTGCCTCGCTTCGCTGCCTCTCCGCTCACTGTCGCTTACGATTAGTCTTTAGCCGCACACTTTTCGGCGGCAACTGTTGTAAATAGCGACATCAGGAGACCTTTAAGTATTAAACTTGATTAGTTGGCTAGCTTCAGTGCCTTGTTCCTTTCTCCGCTGCCGCTCAGCTTATTGGGTCGACGAAAGGTTGTTCACACGGGGTGGGAGAAACATAAACAGTGTGCATTCAAACCTAAAACTCAATCGTTGCATCAACTATTTGATCTTTGATTTGCGGTTGTTCGCCAGAATGGAAGAACTTGTACATTTGCGGATCGTTGGTTTTGAAGGATAGTTAGCTGTCGGCAAGGCGGTCATTTTAGTCGAGGCTTTCCATCATTGAGGTGGTGCGGTGTCGATGGTGGGATCGGGATCTTCGGTCTGATCCGCGGACGCCCGCCTCCGGGCGGACGCCCGCTTCCGAGCGGACGGCAGCGGATTGTCCGGAGATGAGCGGTGCGGGCGTAGCGCTCTTGCCGTGATCGCCACTCCGATCCGATCCGCGGCGCGGCGCCTTGTGAGTCGAGTCGGCTTCGCTGACAGAGTCCGCTCCGCTGAGTCCGCTTGCCGTTAATTGACGCCACACCGCAGCCGCAGCTCCGGACTGCAACCAAGTTTCCGACCACCCGGGTCCCACGATATACACCAAGTCACCTCCTTCTAAATTTTTAAGGTTGCATTTTCAACCTTTAGGTTCAACCCCTGCGACGTTAAGCCGAGCAGAGCGTTAGAGGAGCGAGGCACAAGCCACGTAACCTAACCTAACTTAACCTCGGGTTACCTTATACATGGACAAAATACGGGCCTTGCAGCCCATTTTATTGCATGGAACACCGAACTAAATTTTAAGCTAAATTTAAAAAAATCTGAGACTAGACTTCACTCAAGTTTCTGAAAGAAAATATCTTAATTTGATCGAGAAAGAAGTGTTTCCTAAAGTTATGCAAAATCATTTTGAAAATTACTGAATAAATTATGAAAATGGCGCCACGAAAACTTTCGAACAGTTTTAATCAATAGATGACAAATTTTCACTTTGAAAATCGATCTTTGCTGAATCGTATAAGAGAATGTTTTCAGTACTGAAATCATCATTGAAGGGATGCAGAAAAGTGGCCCTATTCCAAGAAATGGACAAAAGCTCTCTGTGCGCAAATACACGTGCAATTTGAAGCGAAACGAAGCGCAAGGGTCCTAACTTAATTCAGGTAAAGGGTGAGGTGTTTACGGTCCAGGATGCCCTGGACTTTTCCTATGTTGCTCCACTCGTGTTTGTGCCGCGAGAGGTTGAACCTATAGAAACCGCAACATTAGTGAAAGGAATCAAGCAACAATTCGTATCGTGTTTTACGAGGGCAACGACGACTCGCGGAAAGTTGATATGACTGGCGATTCGGTCGACTAGCCATTAAACGAGGTGCGTGGGCATGCCCTAGTTGGAAATCTATTGGGCATAGCGGAGATCCTTCTAGGATGGAGCTAGGCGAGGAGACGTCGCCAATATTGCCTGCCGGTGTGATTGAGTAGACCACCGAGCAAGTTGGCGTTTCGATGGATGACGTGGAAGATGAAGACGGTCGGTTGTCGCGTCGCGACCACACAGGGAACACGACTCCGCTCCGCCCTGCTCCCGCACCCAATCCAGCCTCACCTCACGTGCGGCGCGGCGCGCCGATCGCTCGGTTCAAACACCTTCCCTACGAGTACTCGACAAAAAGGATTGCTCGCTCAACATAACCCGCGGAATCACAAGACAGTGACGATTCGAAGCGCTCATTTGAAACGTTTAACCCATAACAGCCCAAAGTATTTGGAGTGAAATTTAGGTTAACCCATGACAGCCCAAAGTATTTGGAGTGAAATTCAGCTTAAGTGAAATTGAAAGGGGTTTTTCCATTAAAAAACGCAACTGTAAGCTTTGGAAGCCTAAATAATTAAATTTCAGGTTTCCCGAGGGGTGATATTTTTTAACATTGTGGCAATACTGAACTGAAAAGACCCTCTAAAATAAATATTTCTGTTGCCGAACGGCATCGCTGGGTGGTAGTGGTTCAAGAGAAAATTGGAAGGATTTTTTTCCTCTGAAATACGCAATTTTAAGCTTTGGGAAATTCCTAGATGATTAAATTTCAGGTTTTTAGAGGGGTGATATTTCTTAAACCTTCACAATACTGAATTGGAAAGATCCTAAATGTTTCCGTTTCCGAACGGCATCGCTGGGCGGTAGTGGGTTGATTAGAATACATGCCTTGTGCTTCGCTCCGCAGCCGCACCGCTTGCATCGGCAACAAAAAGTACAGAACTCAGAGGAAGTAAATTTATCCTTTCAAATCTTTAGAGCTCACTCTTTTTGGGTAAGGAGCAAAGCTCCTATTGGCGCACGGAGAAAAAGACTTAATTGCCTCAGCAAAACGTTTTGTTAATATAGTCACAGCAAACCAGAATTGTTGGGGTGACAATTTTATTTGTTACGGTGACAACTGAATTGTTGTGGTGGTTTATATTGTTGTTTTAACAATTGAAATTGTCACCCCAGCAATTCTAGTTTGCTGAGGCTATATTAATAGAACGTTTTGCTGAGGCAACAAAGTCTTTTTCTCCGTGCCTATTTGCTGGAACCGTATAGATCTGTTCAGACGGTTAGACAAGAAAAAGGATTGTTTTTCAGAGCTCCGTTAAGACCCCAAGAAAATCTCGGCAGCGGACTTTAAAAAGTCGACACTACCGCGGGAAACCGTACCGCAACAGTCACAACAGAAACCCACCCCATCATACTAATCTCAACACAACACCTTGCTATTCACCGCTCTGCTTTGTATTTCACTTAGGACCAAAAAAATAATAAAGAGAGGCGTTTTTAAAAGTTCGGGGCGGCGACTTGAAAGGATTTCGTGGGATGGCGGCAGCGGCGGCAAACGGGACCATGGTCAAACATCGCGAATCAAAATGTTACAATGAAAGACAGGTCCACCTCGAAGGTAGCTAGGGTATGAATGTTTGCGTAGAGTGCTGGCCCGTATCTATTGGCTGTTATCGTCCCACCCGGGAGAATGGCTTTTGGGAGGGACTGTACCAGGGGATTATCCACTGGGACCCGAAGCCGAAGGGTTCTTTGAGATTGCCGCTCGCAAAAAAAAAAAAAGAAAAAAATGTTGGGACAGCGGTATTATTACCTGTTTGAGAATTTGAATCAGACGAGCATTCTGCGTTTCAGTCTGGACTAAATATGTGTCTCGTAGGAATGAATAGGTGACCTCAAACTGTTTGTATTAACAAAGTGCATATTTATCAAGCACACGTACATTTTAGAGTCAAAATGGGAAGGTTGAATTGGGATAGTTCAATTTAAGCCGGATTGTGTATGTTTATTTTCTAGTTAACAATAAGTAGCTTAATGGATGTCTTATTGATGCGCATCAAAGTCTCCAATAGAAAATACACAAGGAAAAAGTAGGCTTCGTATCTAGAAACGCAAAAATGAAGAAAATCAAATTAATTTAGACTGTCGCCTCATGCTTTTTTCTTTTTTTTCTTTACCTTATGCGACAAAAACCTGTTGCTTACGCAAAGTTTTGATTATCATATGATGCCTCACGCTTGAATATTATAAATAAACAAATCCAGTCCCTTAGTCGAAATTCGCCTTTTTTTTCCTTGCTCTCTAGGATACACGCCTTGTGTAGTGCAGGAAAGTTTTCAAGAAATGGCCACATTTCTCCAAATCGACATTGAAATCATTTGATAGCGTTGTTTTTATTATTAAAATATTTTATTATTTCATTAATTTTTTATTTAAAGACGCTCTAAACAGCTTGGTCCTTCCACCTCCAAAACATAGAACAATTTCTTATACGAAATCAATTCTATTTCTATCGGGTTTGAAGGCCTTTTCCAAGGAATTTCTTTTAAAGATAAAGAATAAAAAAATAGAGAGAGAAAAAAACTGAGCTGTAGCAAAACAGAAAAGATTGGATGAGATGTCTGGTCTAACGAAACTGTCTTGTAAGCGCCGGTCGGAAGATATGATCTGCAGAGAATGGGCTCGGGGAGGGGAAACAGCTTGGGGTGGTCTGCGGCACCGAGGCCCGCGCGGCACTCTCAAGGCGGCACCCTCGCTTCGGCACCCCTTAAAGACAGTGATACGGCCGACCTAGTGGCGCTTCTGTTGTCCCATCGCCCCCCCCCCCAACAGATATACTAGATTGAGATCATGGCTACTGGTACCTAAACACTTTCGGTGACGAGTCCCTCCCAAGTTTCGAGAGGCGGTTGTTGGCTGGACTTGAGGTGCAGGTTACCCCTGGTTACCCCTATGGTAGCTTGCCCCTGTTCGTTGCCTACCACTCTTTGTTTAAAGTTATATCGTCTGGTCCAGTGCACATACTGGAATAAGCGAACTTTACGGTTCAAAAAATCGCAAAAAGTCTTGATTTGATTTTTTAAATCTATTTTCGTGTTTTACGGCAGCACAGTAAAAACAAAACACCCGTTTGAGGAAATTCTATACCTGTTATGAAACTAAAACTGGGTTAGTATGTATTTTGGTTATTTTTCAAAGATAGACTTGTGTTCAGCCACATCATTTAAAAGGTCTCGGCGAGAGCTTTCCATTGATGTGGCTGAACGCATCTATATCTTGAAAAATAACCAATATAGTACATACTAACCCAGTTTTAGTTTCACACCCAAAACAGGTATAAAACTCCGGGGGGCATTCGATAGCGCCAAAAACCACAAGCGCCAACGCCGCAAGCGCCAGTCCGTAACCGCCAAACGAGAAAAGTCGCGAACGCCAAAGTTCGTATAGGTTAGGTTCGGTCAAGTTAAGTTAGGTTAGGCTAAGTGAGGTTAGGTAAGGTTAGTATTGCGGTTAAGACCTTTATCGTTTGCGACTTTTCTCATTTGGCGGCTACGGATTGGCGCTTGCGGCGTTAGCGCTTGTGGTTTGTGGCGCTTATGACAGCTACCCTAAAACTCCCTGGAACGGGAGAATTGTTTTTACTGTGAGTAGATCCGCTACCGAATTCCCCAGTAGTTTGCCTTACTGTTTGGACCAAAAAGATACAGGTGAGGTGAGGATTGTTCGGTGGTCGATTGTCGGCACGATGAGACGGTAGCTCAACAATACCAACTCAATTCTTTTGTTGCCGGTCTCGATGACCACAGCTACCAGTTCCAATCAATCAGATCGGCTGAGAATGGATCAAACAGCCTTTGCTAGTGAAACATTAACACGTATAATTTAAGACCTCGTTAGCCCTCGCGTAACTTAACCTAATCTTATGTAACCTGTGTACTCGGTACCGTGTACCAATCTTCGCTATCTCTTAACAAACCTCCCATTCCACACCTCGCTCATATCTCTGCCAGGCTGAAAAAATACTGTATACCCGCCGAGAGGGGCATTAAATTTTAATTTTGGAAACATCAAATCTCAACAGATTTTTGCTATTATCTTTGAGACGTTTCATAAATATACAAACATTTCTTCATTAAAAAAATGAAAAGGGAATGTCTATTGACCGGACTGCCCCATTTGAAAAATGCATTGAGTTCTATGCGTTCAAGTCACCTCCCATTTAAAATGCATCAGATTGGTTACGTGCGTTCAAGTCTCCTTACATTAATGCATGTCGGGTCAATAGCAACACCCTTTAGAGGGCTTTGTAGAGATTTCCTCTCCTGTGGAACAAAGGTCGTTGTAAAGGGAGTGGCTGCTGATGCCGCATCGCGGCTTGGTTAGCGATATGTATCGCTTTTCCGCTGTCAGCTGGCTTTGATTTCAGCTCCGATTTGGGTTACCATCTTGGTTAGCCGTTGCGTCGCGTCGCGTTGCCATCGGCCACATGCCAAATCAAAGGCAGCCGGGCCGCAGCAGAGCTAGAATAAACAGCCGCATCGTCTATGCCATGCCCTGAACCGAGCCATTCACACAAAATCGAGTCGAATGTCGAATGGGTCGCCCGCCACTTCCTGGCGACGCGACGCTTCAAACGGGCGAGGGAGAGCATTTGACTTAGATACAGCCCGAACGCGGCCCTAACCTAACTTGGCCAAACGCGGGAAGAGAAGCACTTCCGAGAGGAGGGACAATGGAGAGGCACAAGGTACCTAGCCTAAGTTAGCCTTACGTAATTAATTGATGTCATTCCCATACATTTTTGGGAAGTTGAACCAGGGAAAAACAGCGGAGAAAAATGCAGCCTGAGAGGCCGATTACTCTCTTGGGGATTTTAAGAGTTTCATTCCGGATTTCATGGATTACAAGAATTGAAAAGTATTTAAAGAAATCGAAGGGTTTTGGGCCGGATTTTAAGGTATTCAGGTCAGGTATCAGGAATTTCAGTGATTTCAAGTCGGGTTTCAGGGATTTCTAGCCAGCTTTTACGGATTACAGTTCAGATTTCAAGGAATTCAGGACGAATTTCAGGGAATTTACGTCAGATTTCAGCCGGATTTCAAAGATTTTAGAGATTACACCAGAGATTACAGGAATTTTATTGATTTCAGGATGGATGTATGGATTTCATGACATTTTGTACTCGTACACCGAATTTCAGGAGTAGTTGAGCCTACGATCCAACCTACAAAGACGTGAGAGTATAGAGCAGGTGTACAGGCAAAGGTGCAGTTTGTTGTAAGCAGATGTTTTTATTCTTAAGCCAAGCAAAATATTTGCTTGATTAAGCACTCGATTGAGTCACGTGTTTAGACTTCTGTCACTGTCAGTTATCACTTCCTTTTTTACAGAAACATTATAAGTTTCGATACGCCAGTGTGCCTTACTCTACTGGGTTTTCACGCCAGGCGCAACGTGATTCTTTACTGAAGAGTAGCTGAAGGTGGAACAAACCAAATAGAAGGGGCAGATCTTATCAATGGTACTAAGTCGAGTGATGCGATGAACGGGGCGTTGATTCAAACGCAAAGAATGCTTCTCCCTCCCGGTGCCACGCCCCCTGTCGGCCCTTTGAAAAACTAAAAGGCCGCGTGATGAGCCGTGATGGGTACAGCTACCTATAAAGGGGGATCTACCTGTATATATACTTAGGTCAAAACAGTGGCAGTCCTTCAAGGCTTCATTAGCGTCAAATGAATGCAGCCAAATCACTGATGAAAATGCGCTGATAAGAAAACTCTGGACAATGACCGTACTTTCTTAATATTGCCCGGTCAAAAAAAGAAAAAAAAATAGACAGAGGCAAAAGAAAGTAAAAAAAAAATATTTATAATTTTAAACCTTATAAGGTTTTGAAAAAAAAAATCTCAGTACTGAACTAGATTTAAACTTAATTTCAGGAAAACACACGAAAGCGAACGAAAAATATGAAGGAACCGGAAACAGCTAAGAATTCACCTGAGAAAACGAGATGGGTGACTGAGGTGTATACCCATTTGTCGGCTTCAAACTTTTACTTAAATCAGGTAAAAGTCGTATTTTATTCCAGGTGATTAAAAGCGCGTATTAAGTACAGCAATTACTCGAGTTGATAAGTGACCAGAAATGACAGCCCAAAAGTGGCATTTGAGTGACAGCGTCGCACGGGGGAGGGGGAGGGGGGTTATAAAAGGAGTTGACCAGGCAACTTGTCTGATCTGTCTCGCAATCGGATCGGATCAAGTCGCCGGCCGACCGCGCTGCTCCACGCCACGCCGGGATGCGATGGGAAAAGGGCTTCGAATATCAAACAGCAAGGCAGCCGCCTCACCGTCCAGGGCCCCAGCCCTGGAGGGCCCCCTCGGTGCGATCCTCTTCTCAACACTTGTCTTAAGGAGACGTCTATTAGACATGCGAGGTAGCATACCATCCTGTTGATTTAAAAGGTAGAATTTTCCGCCTCGCGCGGATGTCCCATGTGACTACAGTGCCACTGGAAACTGAGTAAAATTCTCACTAAAAAACACTCAAAAATATAGCTAAAAACATACTTTTTCCAGTGAAATTCCTTTGATTTTCAGTGATACGGTGGTCCGAGGATAAGCAGTGAAATTTCATCAGCTCTGATGTTAACCCATAACAGCCCAAAGTATTTGGAGTAAATTTAGGTTAGGGTAAATTCAAAGGATTTTTTCCATTAAAATACGCAATTTTAAGCTCTGGAAAATGCCTAAATAATTGAATTTCAGATTTCTAGAGGGGTGATGTTTTTTTGATTTGTGACAATATTGAGCTGAAAAGATCCTGTAAAATATTTTTTTCTGTTTGAACGGCATTGCTGGGCGGTAGTGGGTTAATCTTCATCAGTGACGTCTTTGTCTCCAGAGTTGTAATAGATTTCGAACGATTCTCTCTTCGCGTTGGACCTTAACAGCTTTCGAAGTGTCCAGATCTTACGGAAAAAAAAATCTGGAGTTGTAATACCGGTAGTTTGTGTTATTGTTATCATGTGATTGTGATGCCGCTTGGACGTCTGATGGGGAGCGGCGGCGTTTGTGGCGGTTGCACCGCCGCGCCACCTATCGGTATGAATGAGTAATTAGGACGATGATTGGCTGCCTTGGCTGGTGACAAGGCACTTTGCTTTGAGGTGGCGCAGAGACCGCCTCCAGCCTCGCGCCGCGACTCGCGAGCCTCCTATCTCTGTCGCTCCAGTGGTGGAGCCCCGGCTGTCACACCCGCGAACAACGATATAAGAGGACAACTTTGTTTATCTAAAATAACATAAAATCTCAAGTTGGTTTCTCATACCGAATCGCGCTTATTTAGGTTGGGAGTAAAATCAGCAACTTTCGCTTGAGTCTTCCGCCGATAGAGAGAACGATGAGATGCAGGAGGTTGTCCGACACGGAAGTTTTCCGACAAAACCCAACCTAACGACACCCTACATTGTCGATCAGTTTTACCGTCGAACACTTTCCGTGTCGAACACTTTCCTCCGTCCCAGAACGATGTTTCGGGCAAAGGTAAGCCGAAGGGATGACTCTTACAGAGCCGATTGATCCTCTCGGCTACTCGATCATGTAGGTTAACCGTGGTTAGGTTGGATACCTCGATCCTCGCTGCGCTCATAGGTATGACGGAAGGTCGAAAAGGTCGAGTATTCATACAAATGTTTTCCGATGCCATGAGAGGATTATTCCTCTCATGCTGATGCCAAGGAAAAAATTCTCGATTTACAGTTACAAAACATTTTATTTTCCCTAGCCGCGAGAATTTTTTCTTGGCACGAGAATTATTATCTTGCAGTAAGAAAAAAAATCTTGCGGCAAGGAAAAACACGTTTTGTCACCGTACCATTTTTATTTTATTACTTTTTTTGCATTGGAAATCATTTCTGTGGAAGCAAACTTTGCAGACTTACTATGTAGATACGGGTGAAATTTCCGGGGGGCATTCGATAGCGCCAAAAACCACAAGCGCCAACGCCACAAGCGCCAGTCCGT
>Ga0058701_10002736_pt1 | contig 13555 bp, 14 predicted proteins | sample AgamicOrMae_FD_97039 | JGI IMG/M metagenome (GOLD analysis project Ga0058701, IMG submission 97039) | Agave microbial communities from Guanajuato, Mexico - Or.Ma.e | ecosystem: Host-associated > Plants > Phyllosphere > Phylloplane/Leaf | place: Guanajuato, Mexico | collected 2012-06-04 | reverse complement strand
ACGAGAGTATTTCAATATTTTATTGAGACTAAAGCTACTCTAAAATAAAGTTTATTGCTCATAAAAAATATGTTTAGGACCCAAGAGCATTCGCGAACAGAAAATCGTAAGCTAGTAATTCTTACTGTAGCTTAACGATGAGAGAGCAATGCTGGGGTAGAAATTTTATATTCTATTTTTTTAGCAGTAAAACGACCAAGTGAGCGACCAATGACGGTAAGCATAATTTTTACTTCCCCTTGATCATTTCCAACCATTAAACGTTAAAATTTCGACAAAAAAATGACCGAAAATTAAAAAAAATCAAGGGAAGGGACCCTACTTTTTTTTTCAATTTTTCAGCCCGAAATTTTTTCTTTGATTTTTATTGTTTGGCGATTGGATTTGACAGGGGGACACTAAAAAAGAATAGAACCGATGTTTGTTACTCAATAATTGATTTAAAACGAACCAAGAGAGGAAGCAGTTCGGAGCCGGGAGGTGGGAGGAGAAGGCGTTACTCATAATACGCTCTGCGCGTAATTAGACAGCAAATCGGTGGTCATCTCTGAACGTTACTCTTCCATGCAAACACAATATTTTACAAAATCGATAGAAACTGATTAAAATAAAAGAAAATAGCGACAAAATTTAGTAAAAGGTAAAAATGGTGGGGATATTTCCTAACCTGCACACATTGATAAGAGAGATTAACTGACACCTATGCTCTACTGTTGTCGACTGAGCGTTCAGCCCAATGTTCTCTTTACTTCTTTTAGGTTGAAGCTGGGTAGTGACAGCAAAAAGGTGCAAATATGGATGGAAGGGACATACGCCGGTTGAACTCTGCAGGCTGCGTGACAACCTTAACATTTTTAAAAGAACTTCAAGGAAAAATATGTTGAAAACAGTATTTGAAGTGTTATCGATTTGTAAACGGCAATGTTGGCTTTAGCAAAATTGCGATTGTGCAATAACCAACTTTGTCGTAGTACGGCTATTTACCATAAATTTTCTTTAACTTGAAATCCATTTCCTTTTATAAACATGAGCTCTCGCAGATATCTACTTGAGTGAAAAAAATCTAATTTTGATAAAGAATCGTGCGAGATATGTTGATCCAGCACAGTTTTGCTGTTTTTCAAGACATTCCTATCGGTAAAACAACGGATATGGAGCTGAATTTCTTGTAAAATTTTTACCTGGTAATAGGGTGATCTTACAGATGCTAAATTGCCATTTCATTCGCCGATCTTTTGGCCCACCTTTTCTACTAATTTATATGCCTCATAATTAAAAACCCTTATCTTAACGAACTCGCTTAATTGGGTTAACTCAGACACAACACGTATTGAGGTTAGTTTTCGGCACAGACCTATCCACAGCCACAGGTAAACCCTCTTGTTCGTGTCAACTACTGATTTCGCCATGTCCAAAAATACTTTTTCAGCGGAATAGTAAAGTGCATATGCACCCCATAGTGATGCGTGAATTGTGCATGCCAACAGCAGAGGTAGCAGCGCCCTCTGCAGGCCAAAGCTACGGGACCGCGCGTGCATAATGTTATCAGCTGTTGGAGGGCGCGAAGCGCGAGCACACACCTATCCACTGCACAAGTCAGCTCGGTCCAGAGCAGAGGACGGCGCATCGACACGCCGTCGCCCGCGCCCCAGGTCAGCCGCGCCCCAGGTCGCCAGCGCCCCAGGTCCCGGCGCCCATGAGCTGGGCGCCTCCTGCCCTTGACGTCGACCCCCCGCATCGGCCACCATGTCCAACGAGATCTTTGCGTCGTCGACCGCCGGCGATGACAAGGACAACAACCTGGTGGTCCCCTTGGTGGTCAAGGACCCCTCCGCAGCCAAGATTATCCCCGTGGAGCCGTTCAGCAATGGACTTGAAGTGACAGAGGACACTGAGTGTGGCATTGGCTTCATACGGGGGAAGTTACTGCAAAGGTTCGCCACCAAGAATGTTTATGTGTTTGTTTACGGCCTCCTAGGGTGCGTCTTCTCCGCATCCTACGCCTACTCCAATGGTACTATAACCACCCTCGAGAAGAGGTTCAAGATACCCAGTAAGACTATAGGTAAGTTGGAGCAGTCTACGAAACGGATATTTCGTCCGGAGACGAAGGACTCAGCCTCGGCTCAAGGCAGTCTACAAGTCCCTTTCTCACACCTCAAGTCACTCCACCTTGCCCTATACTCTAACGCTAGTAGTAGTAAGGATAGTAGCAAGGGCTTGGTAAAATTTAACTGAATAGATCTCTGCAGGTTTGTCTTCAAGCGCCTTGTCATATCTTCTAACCAAATGATGTCTCTACTGTATGAGGAATGTCTAAAACTTCTTACAACTGCTTCTGTACCTCATATATTCAGTACATTAGCCACGATTTCCAACAGCCAATCTGGCCACATATTCTTAAAACATTTAGCGATGTAATATGACCAGACTATGTGTGCAAATCTGTTTTCAACCAAGACAGATAATTGCATAATGTAAAAATTTCTCTAAGCAGGTGAAGGACACACAAAAACTATCTAAACTTTGTTGAAACGCAATGAAACTAATGGTGTACTTGAGAAAGAAATCAGCCTTTGACAGACAGTAAACGAAGAACTCATTTGGCTTTTCGATCGCTTCCAAAACGCTTTAAAATATAGGCCAGATTTTAGCTGCCAGAAAAAAGGTTGTGCAACGACCTCTACCCTGGGTACACATTACACTGTTTGAGGTACCGTTATCTCCTTCCAACACAGACAAGACACTTTTAAAGCTGAATTCAAGAAAGTCTTTACGCCAAAGTAAAAATCAGTCGTTTAGGCCCATGAGATGAGATATTGATTTGGAATGGATTAACGAGAATGTATGTCAAAGGAACGCATTGTAGAAATACTATGATCAGCGTGCTGATTAACGCCCAATGCCACTATAAACACGTGCGAAATATCGCATACGATGGTCGATTCTCGAAACTTCAGTACACTGGAGTGTATTTTGTACAGTAATCGATTCCAAAAATAAAAAACTCGTCAGCATCTGCCAATATTGTAATTTCTGTGTTGCTAGAGAGAATTTCAACGATATTTCCCCCTTTGGATTTTTCTTCCAAGCGGGGCAGTTTTTCTAAATTTGCAAATACTTTTTGATCTAAACCACTAACCACATGAGATCGTTTTTTTTCTGTTACGAAATGCATTCTAAGAGACAAATATTAGCGATGCGCAGCCGATATTCCGTATCCATGATTCATATTACAAACCAGTAAATCAGAAAACACTTAATCTGTATTCCATGCGTCAAATTATGGCGATATTGACCCGTATTATCGCACGATATGTTCGAAAGCAAAAATTTCTAATCCCATTTATTTTGAGGAAAAACGCTGCTTTGTTAATTGATTTTAAAGAGCTGTTCATGAGAAAAGGTTATTTTCTGGTAGAAAAACCGTGATGAGTTTTTCGTTAAGTGAAGGGGAAATTAAAAGGCATTGCAAGGGGTCGTTGAACTGGCAAGGTAGGCGACAACGCTTGGCGTGAAAGCCGGTTGCAACCACAATCCAATGTTTGGTGCCAGAATCCATGATAAGATATCTCCTAAGATGTAGAGGCAGCCTCCGTCGGTTCAGGCTTACATTTAAACGAGGCGTTCAACATCGACAATTATATTAAGATTCGCACTACAAACGAACTCTTATGCGACAATGGATCACTAAAAAATCACTTCGAAAAAAATCATTCGAAGATATTGTAAAAGCGACTAGCGGTTAAAACCCATTCCCAAAAACAGTTCAAAAGTACATTTAAAAAAATCTTTATCTTAAAAAAATAAATAAAAATAAAGCCAAAGATTTAAAATTTCTTTTACATATTTAAAAAAAATGTGAAATTTCCAAATAATGTTTAGTCTTTTTCTATTATCGGATTGTTGTTCATGTCCGCAAATAAGATCCAAATATTCTTACTATGAGGCACATATTGTTTTTAGCTGGATATTACAGATCATGAAAGTATGGATGAACATCATATGTGGGTTAAAAAGACCAAGTAAATTCTAGAGTGCTCCAAGTTTTTGTTGATCACGATGTGTTCCGTCCATCAAATGAACATTTAAAAAAATCACCTAAAGATCCTTGCGACTTGAGGTGTAAGCCTTCGTTGGAATGTAGCTAGTATATTTCGAAACGGGAAACAATTAAAATCGAATAAATCGGTCTTGGATAACGAGAAAATTACGTGCAATTCGAAACGTAGAGAAGGCTATCCCATAAATCAAACGTACGGTATTTCATGAGGTTGACATATTTGATCTTCCTCCTCCCTTCGTCTGTGCAACGATATGGTGCTTCATATAGTACACGAGATTGCAACTGGGGGACATATAAATAAAAGGATTGGGTGCAAAGCGCTGAGCAAATACAATTTTAGCCTTTCAACAAGCTTCCCCGACAGGATATCTTTGTTTTTAAGTACTTTTCCGAGAAAATTTCACGATTTAGATAAGCTGCCATTTTATTTACCCGTGAAAAATCACATGTTTACATCAATTTAAGCGTGACCGTCGACACAAGGGTAAAATTTTTCCACCCTTATCAATAAAAGGTCCTTGAGCCATTTTCTTTGAGTAAAAATCTGTGAAGCCCAGGGAGATCTGCTATTGTATTTTTGTAAAATATGTACACGTTAACTGATGCACTATCAGACTCAAATGCGTTGGCAAAAGAACGGGATAAATTCAATACGGGTGTCATTGACACAAGACCCACACCTCTCAAACGAATATCGGGGACATCTTATCTCTGGAGAAATTAGTAAACAGTTTCGGTGGGATGACCAAAAAAACTTTCGCTTTGCGTCATCAAACAACCACTGTTTTGAACGGCTATCTCTTATCAGCTATTTTCGTGTCTTGAACACCTGATCCGCGGGTTCATACTATACCATGACTAACCACAAGAGCGGATTCAGACCCTATAAGTTATAGGAAGGGTCAAACTGTTCAATTTGAACGCGATGCTATTTGAGTTTAATGAGTTCAGTTTCTTAAAGAGTCACATGGTATAAACTAGTTACATCCCCTACGATGTAATAATTAACTTTAAATTTAGGCTCGATTAACTCAAACTAGATATATTGTACTGATGTCACCTTAAACGCCTCGGTATATATCAAACCTGGTCAAACTTAAGCTGGGGTATTGCAAACCACTCCTCCTTTCCCAGCGCTGAAAAACAAATCACCCGTTTCAGGAAGTTCTGTACCTGAAGAAACTAAAACGGGGGTAGTACGTATTTGGTTATTTTTCAAGATAGACCTACGGTCAGCCACATCAAAGGAAAGCTCTCGCCGAGACCTTTCAAATGATGTGGCTGAACACAGGTCTAGCTTGAAAATTAGTCAAAATACGTATGTACCTTCGTTTTAGGTTCACACCCAAAACAGGTATAGCATTCCCAAAAACGGGTGTTTTGTTTCTACTGTGAGGGGTTGTAAGACGTTGCTACTCCTGACCTTTCCGTCATTTTCCTCTCTTTCCCGATTCTATTTTACCGTTCTAAGGAATGTAAGATCTTTCTGATCCACTGTATTAACTAAAAAGTATTGTTTTTTCGCAGGTATAATTACAGTAGGCAACGATATCACGCAGCTATTTGTGTCTATGTTTCTGAGTTATTACGCCGGGAAAGGACACCGTCCGCGATGGATTGGATTCGGTATTTATACTGTCGTCATATACTGCCTGCTAACCGCCTTGCCTCACTTCCTCTACGGGCCGGGTGAGGATGCGCTAAGCTTAACCAAAGAATACGGCGCCCAGTATTCGAACACCACTTCCACATCGGAAGCAGTGGGTATGTATCCCGGAAGGTCAGACGAGGAAGCGAAACGGAATAACGAGTCATTTCTTGCCACAGACAGAGATGCGCTCAAGAAGCTGTGCGTGCCCAACTCGGAGGGTATCCATTGCGACCAGTCCGAGAGTCATATGGCGACCACCATGATACTTTTTGTAGCTCAACTAATTTCGGGTATCGGAGGTACCCTATTTTACACGGTCGGAGTGTCCTACATGGACGACAATATCCAAAGAAACAAGACACCCGCACTTATAAGTAAGTACCAGAGAATCCATAAGAGCATGAACGGAAATACCAGATAAAAAATGGAGTGCAATTTTGAGTGCGTTTCCCAACTATCTGCGGTGAAAATGTTCTCGAAAACAGAGAGGAGTTCGGCGATAATTTGGTTGTGGCTTGTTGCAGGTTTTTCTTACTTTTTGCGGATGCTGGGTCCGGCTCTGGGCTTCGCATTGGCCTCCTTCTGCCTCAACATGTACATCTCGCCGACGCTGACCCCGACGATTGATAAGCAAGACCCGCGTTGGCTGGGGGCCTGGTGGATCGGCTGGATTCTGCTGGGCGTCCTCCTCATGGTCTTTGGCTCCGTCTTGGGCTTGTTCCCCAAAGTACTTCCGAAAGCGGCGGCGAGGAAAGCCGCTGCATCGGAGAGAGCCAAGTTCCAGAAGCTCAACGACGTCAACAAGCAACAAGAAGCAGAACCAGAACTGCCTGCATCGCTTTCAGGTAGTGTCCTGCGCACAGGAGAAAAGGTATTTTTTTGGTTTCACTTGAATGAAGCATACATTGCTTGGTTCTAGACATGGTGACCACGTTCAAGAGGCTGATGACGAATCCGACGCTGATGTGCAACAACGCGGCGACGGTGTTCTACTTCTTTGGGTACATGCCGTACTGGGTGTTCATGCCAAAGTACATCGAGACTCAGTATAGACAGTCTGCCTCTTTATCCAGTTTAATCACAGGCAAGTATCGGGAACTGAATTTCAAGTAGTCTTTGTACAGTATGGATACAATCCTTACTAGATCGATCACGAATATTAGCACCACTATGGAAGATTCGACGAGTTCTCAAAGCTCAGTTTTAAACTAGACTAGTTAAACGAGCGTTCGAAAAGCTATTATATTATGCAAACAGTTCTTTTAAAATTCGTCAGAAATAAATGACAATGACGGGAAATTTTCCGTCTTCAATGAATTATTGTTTAAATCACACGAAGAACAATCAGATAGTCAGGGCTGAAAAAGTGGGATTTTGATCTCAAAACTGGTCTACTTTAAAACTCAGCTTTCGGAGCTGGTCGAATCATCCATGAAAAGCCGATACCACAATGGAATTTACTACAGGTAGTAATGATGACACGATGTTTTGGAGAGAGTGCACTCTCTCCAAAAACATCGATCCTTTACAACTCAAAATCCATAAGTAACTTTACTCTGAGCCCATAAGACACAGTTAGTTCTTCTACTGTAACTTAAGAGGTTGCGGATCCTCACGATGTCATGAATGAATAGCATCAAGCACATGACGTACAGGACCTGTTGCATTTTCCACAGATAACGCAGCTTTGAAAACGAAGATTTTAATGTACCTCCTATCCTATATGAATGTTTGTGGGCTCTTTTTTGCGCAGGCACTGTGGGGCTAGTATTTTCTGCTGTTGGTGTCCTCCTCGCAGGAGTTGTTATAACCAAGTACAAGCCCACCGCTCGCCAGATGGCCATGTGGAATACGTTAGTAGGCTTGATATCAGTTCTAGGCATAGTTTCATACATCTTCCTCGGATGTCCTGCAAACGACTCCTACGGTGGAGTCACACCAGAAGGAGAGTAAGTTGCCTCATCCCATCCCATCTTCCATGGAGGTTCAAGCATTTCCTCACTGTTCTCTGTCCTCACAGATTGCAGACAGACTTCATGTGCAAAACGCAATGTGACTGCGAATACGTAACATACTCGCCCGTTTGTGCTTCGGATGGTAAAACGACATTTATTTCTGCATGCCACGCGGGATGTAGTAATTACACGATAGGCGAAAACGGTGCAAAGGTATGTACGGCGTAAGTTTGATTTTAAAGGTTGCAGGCCGATCAATTCCGCTTGATCGTTCAGTACAATATGATGATTATCGGCATTCAATCGCGACGATAGAGTGTGTTTTTACATTTTTATCACAGGGATGGCGACTATACGTGTATCACAGCAGAGAATGCATCCCTTGAAATTGACATAGTATGTCTTGTTAATGAGTGCTTCCTGAGCAAAGTTTGCGCCGTTTTCGCAGACGTACACGAACTGCAGCTGCGTTCCCCCCGCCACGGCGGACCCCGTCGTCCTGGCAAATTGGACATTGTCCTCTCCCGGATGGACTAATGGAGGTTGGGCCAAGCCCGGATCCTGCCCCATGGACTGCACCAGCTCTTTCTTCATGTTCCTGGCGGTCGTGTGTCTCCTCAAATTCAGCGGGGCCACCGGAAGGGCTACAAACTTCCTTGTCTCTGTCAGGTGACCAATTACTCTCCATTTTCGTGAATTCGTTTAACAACGCATACCCGTAATAAATAGTCCATTCATTATTAGTCGAGCGTATCATTCCTACCATGGAGCACGTATTGGAAGTGATATGATATGAAGTTGGGGATAGACCAGGAAAAGAAATAAGTCGTGTTTTTAAATATTTTCAAATATTGTGTATTATTGTTTCTTTTTTTGTATTTTTTTCACAGCTGAATTGTGTAGTATTGAATTTCTATGTCGTCAAACAACTAGGGTAGAACAGCGATTTTTGAAAACTGATTGTGAAAACAGGCTTTTCATTACGTGAAAAACAGGGTAATGACTGAAATAATGTTTTCCAGGTGCGTCGAGGAAAAAGATAAACCAGTTGCCATGGGTTTGGGCATCACCATTTTAAGTCTTTTCGCTTTCATTCCGTCGCCAATTTTCTATGGTTATCTCATAGGTAAGTCATCGGAGTAATTCCGTACATCTATAATATCCAAGTATAACTGATACTAAAATCAATAACAAGCCAATGATCGCAGATTTGGCCGATTCTTTACATTTAAATGCGGTTAATTATTGAACCACTCTAGATAGCTTACTGGGGGTAAATTCTGACAAAACGTGTAGTTCGGCACCACTGCAACCAGCATGCGCTAGAAATATTTTCTAGCGGTGCGGATGTAACTCGATTTTGTAAAACTTACGAATTATCAACTTGAACTTTGTTTCACAATCAATACGGGCTTTCCAATTAATGAGAAGGGCATGGCATTTTATAACTGCAGAGCTAAATTGTGAAGGGAAAACTCGTAATACTTATGGTCAAAAATACGATGTAAAAGTATTGTACAGCTCCTGGCGCTCAAAAATAATAATAGCTCCGATCAATCTTTCCAGATGCCACGTGTCTTGTGTGGGGTAAAACCTGCAGCGGGACCGGAAACTGTTGGCTTTACAACGACGAGTCTCTACGCTACCTCCTAAATTTAACTTCCGCAGGTAATTCTTTGAAAGTTCTTACACTGAATTTAAAGTTTCCTGTTCGTACCTCTTATGTCATACCTTTCATCAGGTCGAGCGAGGCACACCGTACCTGAATTAAACCTAACCTAGGTTAAAAAAACTTCGTTAACGAAATCTGGGTTAAACCTACGTTGAACTTTTTTTTTGTGGCAGAGGGAGTGAATTAAAAAAAACAAACCTAGGCTAACCAGACCTAGGTTAACCAAAGCTAGGTTAACAAAACCTAGGTCAACCAAACCTAGTTATACCAAACCAAGGTTAACCAAACCAACGTTAATCAAACCTAGGTTGATCAAACATTGGTTAACATAACATTGGTAAACCAAACATTGGTAAACCAAACATTAGTTAACCAAACATTGGTAAACCAAACATTAGTTAACCAACCAAACATAAGTTAACCAAACATAGGTTAGCCAAGCCTCTTGGTCAATCTAACCCACGCGATTGTATGTCTTAATGAAAGTTTGAACCAGGATGATGGAAAAGAGGTAGACATTGCAAAGTTTAAAACTGCGTAATTAATATTTAGCGTGAATAACGTGCAACTGTTTGTTGCAGTCCTCGTGATGATCGGAACGTTGTTTGATGCGGGTGTCTGGTATTACGTGAAAAACCTTCAAATCTTCGATGAAGAGGAACCGCCTCTTCCGAAGAGGATGCCCCACGAAAACCACGACGAAGAGGAAGTCAAGGAACAAAACGCCAGAAATCACCAGCGAATTCAAGAAAGTGAAAAGTTGTGAAAAAAGGAGTGAAGAATGACGAGCGTCAAACACTTATTCCAAAACTGATCGTAAAATTATTGACTTTCTTAAAAGAGAAATAAGGTATTCTTTTTTCATGAGGTGTATAAGTGCAGCATAATAAAAGACAAGAACAAATACTACTTTACGTTTGTTATCAGCGGGAGACGTTATGTTTATCGTCGTGATGTAATACGTGTTTAACTAGTTGTGTTAAATTGGTTTAAGTAAGCTTGTACATTGCGTAGCTATGTCATTTCGAGAGGAAGCTGACGAAGAGTTCCGTTATCACGATGAATGAATGATTTTCGAAACAAGGCGTGCAGCGTTTCGAAGTCGAAAGCAGTTTTTGTAAAAATGCCATGGTTGTATAAAAAAAAAACACAAAAAAACTCGAAATTAAGAGTGCCAAAATGAAATGAGTACGAAACACACTGCTGAGAAGGAAAGTTGAACCACAAAAAACATCCAACTCAGATGTACAGATAATTGTGTAAAATACGGATCAGATAAAAAGGAAATGAAGCTCCAAAAAATGTCTGCTAAAAGGATAAAAACTTGTCAAGCGTTGCATTGTACATAAGATGTTGAACGAATATGACGTAAAAAATACTCAACGTAATTAAGCTTGTTTAACGATGGAGAAAATGTATAGATTTATTTTATGTACATGTTTTCTTGTATACATTGTTCCGACTGTGTTTTATTTGTACTTGAACTGCACTGAATTGAGAAAACCTTTGTGTCACTACACACAAAATTTACACATTGATCCTTCATCAAAATTGCACTTTTCGTTTTGGCAGCGTCTGGCTTCGAGAAAACCGGTAAGTAATTTCCGGAGAGGACTTTTTGCGCGATTTTTCAAAGGAGATTTTCTTTTACTTTAGATTCCGCGAGGTAATATATTTTCGCTGGCTGAGGGTCGGTAAGAAAATTCGTAAAGACCATGCCGATATAAAAAAAATGATAATATTAATTATTATTATAATAATTATGATATAAAATGATAATAGTAATAAAAAACTTTTTTCTCGACTAGAACTAAAACTCATGTCAAGATCGAAATGATTAGTCATAAAATAAATATTTCAATAAATCGCTTCGTCCAATGAAGGAATCGGTAGAAATCTCCAAACTTTATACGTGTTTCGTTCAAAATATTTTCAAATTATTTTTTTAAATAAAAGTATCTTTTTAAAAATATTTTTTTGGAAAAATGTCTTCTTGTCATTTTTTTAATACGAAAAAAATGGTTCGTTTAAGTGACAAAGTATCCTTTTAAGATCTCATTAGCCAGATATTTACATCAGAGTATTTCAGAGTAGATCGTCAAAATGGACATGCAATGTCTAATTGACGCACGGTCTACGAAAACAACAGCTACCTGTTATCATTTTTTACCATCCCGAAATACCTTTCCTATGAACGCGCCCGTAAGATTGCTTTCTAACTTCCGCAAGTCGCATAGTAAACTCATATCGTGATTTTTCTTAACCTCGAAGAAGGTTATTTTTTCGTGTTCCTTATAACTGAAACCTATTTCTATTTTCCTATAGGAATAAAAAAAATGAAAACCTTTCAGAAAGTTCTCCGAGAACATTCTTTTCGGCACATATAACCGTCTTTCACAAGTCTAGAAACAAAAGTAAGCCACCCGCAGTAATTTATACGCGCATTTTTCTCCAGGACACATTACTGCCATAATTTAGTGTTGCGAGCGAAATAAGTCATTTGGCGGCGTATTTTATTGGCAGCGCATATGTGGGCGGGAGATACCACCAGCTGCGTCTTACGAAATGCAGACCGTTTATATTCATACAGTTGCATGAGCCATACGAACGAGCTAAGCACTTTTGCCAATAAAATGCTAGACGAAAATAAGCATTGCGCTCCGCGCTAAATATATGGTATTGCGAGGGATTCTATGAGGAGGTTTTTCGTTAAGAATTTCGGGTTGAATGCGCAGGTTGCAATCCCCGATTGCAGCGGAGGCCGCCAGATCCTCTTGAGATCTCGTCAACAAGGGGAGTGAATGTTGTGTCGGCGAAAAGCGAAAAAGGTGTATGGTTGATTCTCTTACAGGTTTTATATACTCTGTTAAAAATACGCTTGCTTTTGGGTTGCAAGGGTTCAGGTATTTTCAGACGCGACCTATTCAACAGTGATGTTTACAGGTTCGGCTTTTTCGACCTGGTGTTCCACCCTCAAGGAATGACAATATTAATGGAAATCCCATGCCGTGCCGAGCTCTCATCATTGATAACGTCATGGGAAGACATTTCTTGAAAAATAGTCAAAAATATGACTTCGTCTTGAGTCCCGTTTGACTTTTATGCCCAAAACGAGTTTGCTTCCTTACGAAGGATTATTTTTAGCAGTGTTGTCCTTTGCTCCGCTACAGATCCGCTGTCGCTCCGCTCAGCTTTCGCAAAAAAAAAATATGCCGTTTACTTTACGGATAAATTTTTACAGCAATGACATTTTAGACTTAAAATACATATTATCGTAGTTGCAACCTTCATCTTTGTTTAGTACCGTAACAACCAAATGCTTTGCCGTCGCAAATAAACGTTTAGTTGATGTAACAAAATACTTTAGTTGTTTCATATTTTTACTAATAAAATATGATACTTTAACAAATAAAATATGATATAGCTCCAAAGCCTTCTCTCCAGTATTCTCTTAGCGGAAGTTACTGCGGGATAATAAGAGCTATTATGCGACTGGCGTTCGTTACTTTAGGTTAACTGAGGTTAGGCTAAGTGCCTTGTGTGTCGCTCTGCTAAGCTTCACTCGGTTGGACGACCAACACATGCTTATAAATGGTGGAGAACCTCTCTAATTTACAATGAATTGTTGAATGAGCGTTGTACCAGCGAATTAATTGATTAGACCTCGAAAGGCCTCAGTAAGAGCACTGGAATCGATCGAGCCACCGGAGCGACAACGAACGCGCAGTAACCTCAGACACCGTTAGAGGGCACTGCTGAGGCAATCACACCGTTTAGGTCTGATGACAATACCCAAAATGATCACTTGAACTGGAGAGGATATTCCTTACAAGCGACATAGGCAAAGCGAATGCACGTGATCATCGCAAGTTGCCTAACTTTTGGGGATGCACGTGGAAAATGGATTATCGCGCGTCGCAATTGTGACGATAAAGGGAACCGCAAGTCTAACTCTGAATTCTTTGAAGACTAATGATGTTTATACGGAGAGTAATTTGTATGTGCTCGAAGTTTCGTACAAACGTCCAAAAAATTTACTGTAATTTGGAAAATTCTCTAAACTTTAGTAGAAAACAAGGGGGGCATTCGGTAGCGCCAAAAACCACAAGCGCCAGTCCATAATCGCCAAACGAGCAAAGTCGCAAACGCCAAAGTTCGTATAGGTTAGGTCAAGTTAGGTTAGGCTAAGTTAGGTTAGGTTAAGTTAGGTT
>Ga0058701_10002735_pt1 | contig 13556 bp, 9 predicted proteins | sample AgamicOrMae_FD_97039 | JGI IMG/M metagenome (GOLD analysis project Ga0058701, IMG submission 97039) | Agave microbial communities from Guanajuato, Mexico - Or.Ma.e | ecosystem: Host-associated > Plants > Phyllosphere > Phylloplane/Leaf | place: Guanajuato, Mexico | collected 2012-06-04 | reverse complement strand
GGCGGCGTGTGAGTGACCACTTCAAGGTCAGGATGTTGGTGACGCGTGACGACGGGGAGGGGGGCGGGGAAAGCGGCCGGGACGGGTCGTGCCAAGCGACCGCTCAGCCCGGGCCACGCCGGAAGTCTCACACTTGGTACTTCAACCACTATACCTTTTAAACTCTTTATGTAGTAAATTGTTGCTGAAAGATCTACAGTGGTTGAAGAATTTTGTGGTTCCCTTGGAAATCGATAAACAGACGTTTGGAGCGAGTGCGAATGAGAACTTTTCTCATTATTGTTGATCGTATTTTTGCATCAATATTTGTAGGATTCCTTTTAAAATGGAAGATTTTTATGGCCTCAAGATGTTCAGCCACATTCATTCACAGTAATGCCAAAATTTTTCTCTCAGTTCTTATGTGATGACAAAGTGCGAGTTTCCCGGAACGTATTGATTTTTTTTGAAAATATATTTCCCACGTATTTGATGCAAGGCTCTTTACTGATCATTGTCTTTGGCCAAATGGTGGGCTGTGTAGGAGTACAGACGAAATTCTGCCAACATGGCGCTCCTTTTAAATTCGAAATAAAAAATAAACTCGCGCTTCGTGATGTCTGCTGTTGTCAGCAGGTGGGCCGAATAAAATTGGCGAATTTTTCTTAAATGTATACGTAACTGTCCGTGTTTTTATTTCATTTTTACTTTTTCACGGTTTTTTAGGGTAAGAATGACTCTGTTAGAAAGACCCATCAAAGATGGATAACAACACTTTTCCTTGCTCCTCTACTAAAATCTGAGATACAGTCTTGACAAACAAGGAAAAAAAAAGCGAGTGTTGAGCGGATATGGATGAATCTGTTGACCTTCCTTGCCCTTGACTTTTTCGCACCTCGGATCAACGATTCGGGTTCCATCTACGCACCGCCTTCTGGTTGCCGGAAGATACTACCTGTACCCAAACGAGCGTGCGTTCACCTCCCACTACCCACCCCCAGTTCGCAAGCATACCGTTGTGCTCGCTGGACAAGATGACGTCACGGGTACCGCGGAAAACCGCCTTGCTCATCGGAGCTGAATCTCTCATACCACTGAGCAAGTGCGATCGGAGGGAGGGCCGTTTGGAGGCAGTGTTGCCAACTTAACGGAACCGCCCGAACGTTTTCCTCGTCTTCGATGTGTTCCGATTGGCAATCACAAGTCGCTCCGTCGCAACATTTTATATTTGCTTAATAATCCGTCGCCTCAACTTTGTTGCCACTGAAATACCGCCACACCCAGTGAAAAAGAAACAAAATACAAATGGGACCGGAAACTGGGGGACTCCACCCCGGCGAAGCACGTCGTAAACTGGATGCATCTTTGTCTGACAAAACGCGCAATCTTTGCGAGCTGTGGTGCAGTACCAATTGCCGTCGCATTCAGAAGTGAAAACAGTCATGGGCTAGTTTACTATTCCGCCTCGCCCTAACCTTGCATAAGTAACTCGTAAGATACATATCTTAACAAACTTTTTTATTTTTTTTTAAGCGAACAATCCGAGTTTATAAAGCCTGTCCCTTTTTGCCTATTTCTTCTTACAATTAGAGGCCTAATGTAAAAAAAAAGAGAGAGAGACTTCGAATGTATAGGAGCTGTTTCTTTATGGGGGTCAAAGAGTACATGCAGGTGCAGCATTCTCGGCGATTTGCAGCCGTTCTTGAGGCGAATTAGACAGCGATTGTAGACCGGGGTTACTAATTGCGTTCTCGGTAAAACGGCGGGAAGTTGCGGGTCGCGTGGCGGTTGGCCTGCCGGTTGGTGTGTGAATCCTAACCTCTTCCCCGAAAGAAGTGAGTACATCGTCGCCGGAGAAAGTAGTTCGCAATCGTTGATCGCCTGAATTGAGGGTGAAGTTACTTGCAGGCGGCGCACCGCGACGAGATTGGGAGCAAAACAACACAAGTAGTGCTTGACGAAAGTGACTTGAAGGATATGTAGCTACCAGACCAGTCACGCGGGCGAGATAGTTAGCAGCGGAAATATTAGGACGCGCGCAATAACAAGATGTCTGTGAGCAGGTCGTATGTAGCGCAGTGTAGGAGCCTGAAGCACTTTTCCCGCGCTCCTTTGCCCCGCCTGCCCTCTGCCGGGGGCGACGCCATGCGGACGCGACGGCGTGGAACCAACTGTAACTCAACTTTCGCCGAGATACCCCCAATCAGGATTATCTTGGGCCTTCCGTGTGTTAAGCCACTTTCCTAGACTATCTTAACTTAGCTCGCGTTCTCTAGACTTCCAAAACGTCTCACTTTAGTTCAGCTTCCTCGCACAACACGGCGTTGTTTCTCGCGGCAGATCGCTATATATTCTACGTAATAGGAATAGACGCAGCGAAGGTATGGCAGCTCCTTTGATTAGCTAGCCAGTGTAGTTAGTTGCGTCTTCATGAATATTCACAAGTAGTTTTCTTAAAAAAAAATAAAAAAAAACTTTTTGACAGGTTCTGTTGTGAGCACTGCAATGCTTTCAGTCCGGTTTACAGGACCTTCGAACGAAGTCGAATGCGTTAACGCCTAGCGATAGACTTCCTTTAAAGTTAAACATGTGTTAAAAGTCGACACGTTGCGTCGAGCTCTTGGTGCTAATTTGCTTTTACTCCGCGACGAGAATACCTGCTTGTTATCTTTCCTACCGAGTGGAAGTCAAATACTGGCACTCGCTCGAAAAACCTGTGGTACTTCCGGCAGGCGAGGCGCAGGCGTCTGCGTCAGTTTTGATAAGTGCGCTGGTATTCCGCGGCGGCGAAGGCGCCATCTAGCGTCAGATGCGTGGACTCGCTTCGCCGGCCGGCCGGCGCGAAAGGTACCTGACCGCAGTCAAGGCTGACTGCGCTATCGACCACTTTAGAATGGTCAGCACTGTTGATTGCCACCGCAACTTATGCGCCACTCGGGGGATCGTGTGCGAAACGGAAAGTGATCGATCGATCGAGAAGAGATCTCGGCCCGGTGCCCGGCGTAGGAGCGGCTGTACGCACTTGAGCCGATGCCAGTCAAATGCCCAGCCTATGGCTTGCAGTCCAATCACAGCAGTAGCGATATTCCTCCCGAATAATTGAATGTGCCCAGCCGATTTCTCATAATCCGATGTTTCGTTACAGTATCGGACCCGTACAGCGGTTACCTAACGTCGTACCACTCGCATCAGCACCTGCAAGCTGCGGCAGCGGCTGCGGTGGCAGCTGCGGCCGGCTACCCGAATGGCAACGCCAGCGGCGGCTCTGCGGGTGGAGCGGGCGGCCCCATGTCGCCCAGCTCGCAGCACCAAATGGGATCGGTGGTGCAGCCCGCGACCTCGTCGGACGACGTGTACCTGTTGGAGCTCGGATTCCCGCCGCGCATCAAGACAAAGAAGCTCAAAAAGCTCAAGAGCGATCCAGGCCAGGCGAAGCGGAAGAGTCGCGAAGGTTGGTCTCACTTTCCTAAGAGTCAGGAACAGGAAACCCGCCATTTCGAATCGACCTAAATGTGTTGTGATTATTTCGTAGGTTCCACCACTTACCTTTGGGAGTTCTTGCTGAGACTACTCCAAGACCGCGACTTCTGTCCGCGGTATATTAAGTGGACCAATCGGGAGAAGGGCGTGTTCAAGCTGGTGGATTCGAAAGCCGTGTCGAGGTTGTGGGGTCTGCATAAGAACAAGCCAGACATGAACTACGAGACCATGGGCCGAGCTCTAAGGTAAGCAGGCGACGCGAGGATGGCGAGCGTCGAGGCGCCCGCCCGTTCTCCAGGGTAGGCAACCTCCGCGACAGTGTTGTCGAGCGGTTGCCTACGTTGTTCGTGAGTTGAGCGAGCGGCTAAGAGTTGTGTTTTGTTGGCAGGTACTACTACCAGCGGGGTATCCTGGCCAAGGTGGACGGACAGCGGCTAGTCTACCAGTTTGTGGACGTGCCTAAAGACATAGTTGAGATTGACTGCAGCGGCTCGTGAACAGAGACGTACTTGAGACGAACAATTTCTTTGGTAACATGAATATTTGCGTGAGCGACATCTTCTTCTGAATCGAATCGACTTTCTTGCTTGTGACTTGATAGATCTCAGGAAGTTTATCTGTAAGTGCTCGTTGGTTTTTGTTCTTCTTCTCCTCGATGAGGCCATGAGGCTGGTAGAGAATTTATTTTTGTAAATGGTTGAATCTGGTTCTGCTGGCAGATTATTTTGGAGAATTGAAAGATTTGCTATTGATATTCTTAGCTCGAAAGACAAATAAATATGGTCCAATGAAATCGCCCAATCGATGTCGCTGCAGCTGGATGAAGAGCCCATGCATGACCTCAGGTCACTCATCTAAGGTTGTTGACCTACTCAAAAAACTTGTAAATTATTGACTAAGTAATTTATTATCAGAGATGTACGGTACTGTATGTACATGTAGATGTAAACTACGAAGGATTTATTCAGAGCGCTCCTTCATTTATAAATTTGAATCCAAAGAAGATTGATTTTATTTAATAAGAGAAAGATATTATCGAAAACTCTTGGCAGTTTTTACCAACCATTCAAAACCAATCGAGGAAATTGTTGTATGGGTTTCTTTCCAGTATTCGGAAACTATGTTGACCTTGTGTTACTTCTTAGGTTTCAAGATTACTCTTGGATCGTACTGTACTTAACCCTCGAGCGCCCGTGGTGCTCACTACGTTGTAACGTTGAATGGATAAAGTTACCCTTCTAAGCATAATTAAGAGCGAGCGAATGAGGTGTTCGTGGATGAATGTGAACGGACGTGCGTAAATGAGTGAACGAGTGGCTGCTGTGCATGAATGGGACGTATGCTAGTCGTGGCATGAATGATTTTCGTTAGTGTATGTTTATGTACCTTGGCTGTTAGGTGTCCAATACTTGCGTGTTCTATGGCTAACAAACGGCAGTACAAATACAATATTTCAATAATGTAACAACCGTCTCTTTGAATGAAAGCATTTTTTACTCGTATGGAAAGTGCGTGCGGCTGTTTGGCTGCGAGCAGTGGAGAGAGCAGGTTTTGTATGTTTTCTACAAAACGAAGTGGAATTTCCGGGTGTTGACGTGTTAAATATTTAGGGCGCAGAAGGTCCAAGTCAATTTCGACGTTGAGGCGGACCGCGCCCGATCCTTCTTACTCTCCTCCTTTTTCTCAAACAAAAACTCAATTTAAATTGTGATTAGAGGACGCGTGTCAAAGATTTCTATCTTAAGATATTATGAAGCACCTTTGCTCTTTTGATTTAGTAGGTAGATACTGTGTAGCATGTACAAATCACTAAACCAGTTGTAACTTTCTGTGATGTCATTGAGAGGGCTTGGAGAAGTTTGAACGGAGTTACTTGGGTCCCTGCCACTCGAAACTGTTCTCTTTCGTTAATCTCGAAGTAAGCTAAGGAAAACTCAAATTTCTTACAACAAAATTACATCACAATACTTTGTACGTCATTTAAGCATGAATTCTCTCGCGCCTTTTTAATAAGTCCATAGTTTGCGTCCACTGATAAGTGAAAAAAAAAGAAGAAGTGATAGAGTTGGAAACCTTTCTAGGATAAGATATATTTTGAAATACAGGATATTTTTCACACATTACAAGAGTACCTTTTAGCGTTTAAAAGCTGTGGGATCCACAGAACTGCTGTTGACTGGAACCGAGATGTATTTTTCCACGTACGAGCAAGGTTGTCCTCCTGCTTAGGGCAATTCTGCTTTGGAACAGAGGCACTGAGGGTTGTATGAGTGTGAGATTACTACTGAATTGTGAAAGATGGTGATATTTTCTTACCCAATGTTGTGAAAATTGTAAATAAATTAGCATGCATTTAGAAGTGAAAGGGGGGTATAAAATAAATGTTTCTTTGTAAAAAAAATATGTAAAACTTGTTCTATAATGTATGTTATACTCAAAATATGGAGTTTAAATGGAGCCTTTTACATGATGTGAAATAAAAAGCTATACCATGAAAACTGTTTCTTCTCTCGACCCATCAGTATCATTACCTCTTTGATCAAACTTGTCACTTATCGGCAGTTGAAATTAAAAAAAAATTCTTTTTTTCCCCTACATATCAATAAGCTTATAATATTACAAAAGCAACGGAAAGGAAAACCCGCAGTCGAAAGTTATTTACAATGTTCAGTTATTTTTTAAAAACAGTTAAAAAAATACCTAAAATAATTAAGGGGGAGCATTACTTTATTTTTAATTGTTTCGTTACAGAAAAAGTATAGCGAATACGCGTGGAATATTTAGTTGAAGATTAGAGTAAGAAGGGTAAAAATTGAAGTAAATATTCTCCAATCTTTTTTCTTTAATACAAAGTATTGACTGAAAACTTTTTCAGTCAAACGATATTCGTTTTAAACCCTTCTTTAGAATGTCTTTTGTCTATCCCATGAACGGTTAGACGTTGTGACCACATGATGATGATGATGAAACATGGCCATCGAAGAAATTGCTAACGAAATAATCTGAGTCAGCTCAAACCGTTCGGAAATTTCTAAAACTATTTCCGGATCGGAAACACTTCTTGGGCGAGTTCTGACTCCTTTATCTTCCATCAAGAGCTCAATGCGCCGAACGGAGCCCGGTATCAGTGTCCTAACGCATCCCAACATACCCGCTCTACATTGCAGTCATTGCCCGGATTTTCAGGTAAAACTCATAAACTAATTTTAGAACCGGGACTTTTTGCTTTACAAAAAAAAATCCCCGTAAAAAAAAGGATGGTGACGTTATTTTCAACATATTCCTCACACACAGAAGGGAAGTCAGAAAACAGCTGGCAACATCAGGACACAGCACTGAAATGGGGAGCGCTTCACCCAAAAGAGGTGTTTCACTTTCACTCTATTTCTGCAGGGCTCCCTGATTTCTGAGTGCGTGTTCTACTAGCCGTTGAAAATAAGAGAAGACGGATAGATCGACAGGCAAACCTGCCCGCTTAAGTCATTCTCTCTAAGAATGGAAATAAAAAATGAAAAATAAAAAAAATGAGCTTCGCGTTTTTTTTGTTTGCTTTTTTTTAATTGTTGGGCCCGTTTCAAACATCTACCCACTCACAATAAGAGGCTTATCTTCCAATTTTTACTCCTGCAACGTGATATCTTACATGGAAAAAACGAATAAAGCCCGCACGTTTTGAATTTCCCGCTCTGCCGTACCACCATACTATCATAACAAGAGCTTTCGGGCTTTCGTACTCCCGGCAAAAAAGTCCAAGAAGAATCACACCTATTCTCTCTTATGCAGACTCATCTCGATTTTTTGTTTATTGATGAATTTCATTAAACGTTCTTCAAGGAAACACTTTCTAGTCCACCACGAGAAATTTTACGCGCAACAAGGTGAGTTGGTCAACCTGAAGGGCGGTTTCCGTGCGATTAGGGAAGGGAGCAGCAGAAGACACAACTATTTGCACACAATAACATTATAGTGTTTACCTGCAGGGTGTTTCGGATTTAGGATTACCCCAGTTTTTAGATGTGCTTTATTTTGGAATCCTAGTATTATTGATAGTTGTGCAATATAAGCTTATCTTTTTTGTGGCAGTTGATTTGACCCTCTCGTTCTGATCGCGTTCCTGTAGGTTCCAGATTTTTAGGTTATGAAGATTTTAGTTTGATTCTATTTCAAATATGGGAAAAAATAATCCTTTTGATGACCAACAGGTACGAAAATAGCTCTTCCCGTTTCATTCTGGTCAAATCTCTTTATTATTATTGGTTATTAAATGTATATTGGCTACTGTATGAGTATTGGTATTTTCTTGCAGGTTCTGTCAACAGTTGAATCTGGTAGAGATTACATTTCAAAATTGCAAGATTTGCTCAAAAGTGTTGACTTAGCAGAAGAACAGGTAAGAATATACTTTACAAGTTAGCTGAATATGAAGACCAAATGAATGGATCTAATTCTGTATTTTGTTCAATTAAGGTGGAAACAAGCGCCAATCAAACTATTGTAGATGTTGAGAAGACCTTTGATACTATTGCTACATCACTTTTATCACTTCTTACAAAACGGCGACAAAAGCTTATAAGTGAGATAAAGAAAATTGAGAAAGATGGTCTGGAGCCTCTTAAAGCTTGCCGAGAAATTATAACTAAGAAATTGGGAAGCACGGAACAGTTTGTTGCTGAGGGAGAGAGTATTCTGTCCAAGAAAGGTCTTATATCATCTGAAAATTCTGACAAGTTTTGTGAAAAAGCCTCATGTCTGGGGAGGTTAGTAAAAATTTTTTCAGAAGTATTATAGGGTTAATTGTTTGATTTCAATCACCATCTGTTTTGGTTAGTTTGCCAGCCATACCTGCATTGGAAGAAGTCCCTCACATATCTTTCCAGAGTAAAGCAAGTTTTTTACACTCTCAGCTAGAAGAATCAATCATGAACTTGGGCTCTGTATCCCAGATGGGGCCTGTTCAGATAACCCAAATGGAGGAAAAACCAGGAGCTCTGTTAATCAGCTGGGAAGAGGTACTAATTAAAAACATTTTTTAGTGTATGAAAATCACTTTGATTCCCATTAGTTCACACTTATCATTTTCTTCCAGATTGATTCCGAGAGAACTGTTGATATTCATGCCTTTCGACTTCAAATGGCTCATGGAGACATCAGAAATCAGCCGCATTTAATGGATACTAACTTTCATGACATATATGTTGGACCAGACTGTCAGTTCCTTGCAAGAGATCTTTCCATAGATACCCCATACACGTTCCGGTAAGCATTTCCAAACTAAAAGTACATCCTAGAAATTGGAATGAGGATTTTTTTGCTGTAGTTTCAACTTATGGCTGCCCAATAATTGATTTTCTAAGTTTTTGTTTTTTTGTTTTTTTTTTGTTTTTTATCTTTTTTTTGACTACATTTACTGTTTATGTTAGCTCCTTTACTTTATTACCTACTTTGATTTGGAAAATTTTAATTGTTATTTATCATTCTGTGCTCATTGCTACAGCTTTCAAATCAGAATGCTCTTTCAAATTTATTTTCTAAAAAAATTAATACAGTATGGAAACTTGTCACACAGATTAGCAATCAATATTTTTGACTCTTTTGTGAGCCATATATATTCGGACACAAGATATTTTTATAGCTATTCTTAGAATGCATTTTGAAGTAAGACATAATGCTCTTTGTTTTCAATTTTGTGTTGGAGAGAATATTTTATAACGGGACCGTTATTCTGTACAAATCATCATTTTCCCAGCTCACTTCTTTGCATTTCCTACCTCGTTTGAAATCAATTGCAATGATAGAAAAGGCTTAGTGCTACCTTGTTAAGGTTCCCCTTCCTGAAGAAGAAAAAAAAATGTATTGAGATCATGTATCAGCAAAATTTCTACAAGAGAAAGATTTTTTTTCTGAAATTTTCCTGCAGTTTTTCTTTTTCCTTTTTTTTTTAGGAAAGGTATAACTTTTGCTTTTATTAATTGTAGGGTTTGCTGCATAGCAGAAGGGGAAGTAGACTGGAGTGCATGGAGTCTTAGCAGGATTGCCAGCAGCTCACTGGTTCCTTTTAGTAAGTGCTCATTTGAAGACAAAAAGGGAAAGCGTCTCTGTTTTTCACGTTTTGCTAATTACCCGTCTATCTGTGTTTCAGACTGGGTTAGGAGCAACCCTCACTACATTGTTACTAATGAAGGGAAAATAGCGTGTAAATCGGATTATGAACCTTCTGTGTTGCTATCAAGCTCAGCACAGTTTGGTCCCGGTCACTCTATTGAATTCACTGTAAGTAGAGCCGCTTCGATCGTGATTGAATAAATTTAGCGAGTTGGAAATTTCATGGGATTTCGGGTTGTGTAATGAGTATAGTTTTTACTCGCAGATGGCAAGAGTTAAGTTTTTTACTCGCAGACGGCATAAAATTTTATTAGCTGACTATCTCTTCACTTTTAAGTAGCTGCTTGTCTTACAAAAGATTTTAAAGACTGTACGTCCTTACTTTAGTTGACTTCGATGTTTTCTTCCGTGAAAACCCTGGCGACGCCCATCTCGCTCAATGATTCACACCTGTACTAGAGATACTTTTAAAAGAACATAAGAAAATTTTCCCTCCAAAATCTCTAAGATGAGCCGTTTTAATTGGTAGATATCATTCTAAATGTTAACAAAATATTATTATTAAGTTATTAAAAAAGTGAAATATCATATCTATTTCAAAAGTGACATTTTAGCCAGATATCAGAGACAGCGAATTTCCTAATTATGACTCAAAAGGGACCTTTTACAAACAATTAAACCCCATTTTTGCTTCAACGACGGAAAATGGTTGGCTGGATTTTCTGGGTTCCAAAAAACGGGAAATCGTAAAAAGAGAGGAATCATGAAAGCATTCCTCCCGATTGGTTATCAGGGTTATATTTTCACTGAAGTATATATTGCTCGGAAAAAAATATCCCAACGATATCAAAAACGGCGCTAAGAAAAATATTGAGACCACGAACTAAGCTCTATAATGTGCTCGGACAACTCTAGGGTAGGGATTTTAAAATCCAATTTAGGACTGATATATGATCTAAGCGGGCAACAGCCGATGTTAGAAACATTCATCAGTTCCCCTTAAATAATTCCAACCATCACACGTTAATTTTTTTTTAAGAAAAAAAAAGAAGAAAAAAAGGCAAGGGGTACCCCTAGTTTTCAACAATCTTTCAACCCGTGGCATGAATTTTTAATTGATTCCCGAATCTCTGTCTGGATTTTGATTTTATATTTCCTACTTTTTTAGGTTTTGGAGTGCGGTGAGGATATTGAAGGACAAGGCTTAGGACTTGTTCACGGCGCACCTCGCAAAGGCAATTTGGTGCACCCAGGTTCCCTCTTTTTAAGTACACGGGGTAAGCGTTAATTATTTCCTCAAATATTGTACATATTTTCAAAGTAATGTACCATACATTAAATTTCGTTACTTACAAAGCCAATGATCGGTTCGACGACTACGTATTAGGAAACGACTCGCCAGCCGCCAAAGGATAACTTCAGACGATTAAGACCTTTTCATTGATATTGCCTCGCACTAATTTTACTTTTGGACTATGTTACAGGTTCAATATTTGTAGATGGAGTTGAGAAAATGATGAAGCTCCCTGCACTTGACGCCGGAGCTCGCATCTGCTTCCAGTGCGAAAAAATTCGCCCGAATCGGTTACGCGTGAATATCGGCACCGGGAACAAAACTGTAATTTACGACTGGACTCCTCAGAGTGATGAACAAGATGTAAATGCTTTGCATTTTGCTTTATACTTTGTCTGTCCGGGATGGAAAATACTCGTAGAATAATGCCTCTACCCAGCAGCCAAATATACCTCCAGTGATTTTAACAAAATGAGAATGTCATTTTGTATGACATTGACTCATGGAGTCATTCTGAAGCTTGTTACATGAATGCACAACTGTGTTTTTTTTTGTGATTATTATGCTGTTGTGCCTTTTATTTGCATGAATTGTGACTCAAGTGATGGGAGCTCTAGATGATATTTCTTTGTGTGTACTTACTAAGGCTAGAATATTTCTTTATAAAGAATACTTGTGAAGTGCAGGACTTTGTTAAGAACTACATGTTTGTACTTTTAAATGAAAGATTTTACTTGTGTAATCTTAATGTACAATAATATATATACAAATAAAAAAAGAAGGAAAAAGTGCCTGTGCAGTTGATCCAAACTCTTGATAAAGTAACCACTTTCAACCTGAACATCCTCTACAACCACAGTGAACACACTCAACAATGCGGCCCTGGAAATCAAAACCAGATGTGAGTTAACAATCAAAAGAACATTCAGCTAGAGATGGAAGTGACAGATAACCTTACCTCTTCAAGTTTTCCCTTAGGGACTCTACAGATACAACTGGTTCCAAAATTGGTGTCACGGGTTTGGATACATCTCAAGCAGCACAAATTTTCATAACCCTGCTTCTTCCACTTGGCTATTAGGTTGGCGTCAGCAATGTTTTCCTTCAGGCAGAAGTCGTACAACTCTGAAAGACCCAGAAACCACTGTTGCAGCCACAGATTGTTTTGTGCAGTTAGGGATGCATACAGTGATGATTTCAGTACTTACCACGACTAATTGCTTTCCGCCTGTAGAAGAGATCGTAGATGTATCGAGACTTCTGATAATGGATCTTAAAAACTGGCCATAGGGATTCTACTTTACGTTTTCCTTCATGAGGATCCGTCTCGGCTGAAATAAGGAAAAGACTGATAAAACGAAATATGAGAAGAACGAAAGAATTGCATTTCACTAATTAATTAGACTAGCCTAACAGATATATAGGCGTTGTCTAATGAACAAGCTAAGGTGGCAAATCCACCTTAGAGCAAATATCTAGAAGGTACCATAACCTGCAACGTCAACTTACCTTCACGCATACGCTGCTCGAGTTCATCCAAGGTAGGTTCAATCAATTCCCAACCTTCTGGTGGTGGTTTCTTACTGCGGCGTACTTTCGGCATTTTGATTTACCTCTGGAAATGCGTAAAACCTGCGTAAAACTATGAGTAGTATTTACTTTCACGACAAATGAATCCCAAACATCCCAAACCAGTCCCAAACAGCTTTTAACCATAGACTAACGAGAAAGGACCTAAGAACGTCTTTGTTGAGAACCGAACGGAAATATGACCCTGAAGATACTTAGTCCCTGTGCTTTCACCTGTCGTCAATGTCGTCAGTTTTGTCGTACGGTCACATCTGCGGAATTGGAGGTTTTAATTTGTTTGATTTAATTTTAGTTATGTGGTGTCTTAAAATCTGACAAGTAATTCCAAGCTTGTATGCGAATCATGTAAGTAAAGAGATGGTCATAGCCTTTCATCGCACTCTGTTATAGTATGTAACTCCTTACACTTAACCTCAAAATTATCTCTATTTACTTTAAATATGTATGCCACAGCTATGATAATTGCCCTACCGCACCCATTAACATTCATCAATCACTGACAAGTACTATCTTTTTTTTTCCTTTCTTTTTTTTACTGTGGAAGTTGACATTGCATTGGCCCGCAAGATTTCTTGGAAATTTAAACATTAGTTTAAGCCAATACTCAAAGTGCAGGTCATTTTTAACATAAGTTTTAGCAGTATAATGTTCTATGAACAAAAAAAAAATCGGTGATTTGGTTTTTAACTGATTGATTGTGTTGTTGAAATGTCCATGTCATCATGCTCTATCAATTGTCATCCTAATACCAGTGAGATGAAGATATTTTTTTAACTTTTCAAAAGTGTCAGGTAGATTTTTTGAGAGTCTGATCATTGAAATGCTTTGCTAGCAATGAAGCAAACTGTTGTTTCTGTTGTTTTTTTGTTGTTTTTTTTGTGGAAATAGTGCTGATAGTGGAGATCATGTTTCTCACCATAGTGGAGGTGATGTGGCTTTTTTTCTTTATGATTTCCATCACCTAATTATTATTATTATTATAAGCTTAAATGAGTATTTTCTCAAGTATTTGTGTTAAGCCCAGCTCCTCATGTCCTTGAAAAAAATCATAATGATGTGCTCAATTCATTATCTTGTGTGCATAAACTCCCAAACAAGAGTTCCTATAAAG
>Ga0058701_10002734_pt1 | contig 13556 bp, 9 predicted proteins | sample AgamicOrMae_FD_97039 | JGI IMG/M metagenome (GOLD analysis project Ga0058701, IMG submission 97039) | Agave microbial communities from Guanajuato, Mexico - Or.Ma.e | ecosystem: Host-associated > Plants > Phyllosphere > Phylloplane/Leaf | place: Guanajuato, Mexico | collected 2012-06-04 | reverse complement strand
GGTTAAACAACGACGAGGAAGAGGCGAAGATCCGGGGTGCCTCACGACTTGCTTCATTTGCGACTCTGCAAAAATACAGGATGTTCGAGAAGTCCTGCACTAAACGGCGATCAAATCCGGAGAGGAGCACTTTAAAACACGGAATGTATATCCAGAACTCAACCCTTCAGGAACCACGGGCGATTCTAATTACTTGAACATTTGGCAACGTCGCGTGGTACTCATGGCAGGGTAGGGGTTATGATTCACATAATTAACTATTTTAACTCTACTCGTAGATCTGTGGAACCGTGTTCGAAACCTTGACGGCGGCTCCTTCGGTAATATATCGACTTAAACTCTTAATCGTTAAATTCTTAAAACTCAAATCAGACTTTAATTCCATTCCCCGTCGAGTTTTTTGACGCTGGATCAATTCTTGCCGTAGGCCTGAATGAAGCCTTTACCATTTAAAATTAGCTTTGTTAGAGTTAACATCGTAATCATTCTAAAATACGAAAGCAAGTTGTGAGCAGTGTGTCCAGCGAATTCCCTGAACCAAATTTCCTGATTCATCCTTGATTCTCCAGGTCGGACTTACATTTTTTTCCAGAGACTTTTCAATGGAACACCCTGGTTGTCAGCAATGTCTCAACCTTTTCTTATTACAAACGACGAAATTCTACTAGATAAGTGTAATCTCAGGAAACATTAAACCTCAGCTAAGGCTAAAACAAGAATTCACCCAATTCTACCAACGAAATAATATCAAAGGCATACAAATGTTACCACCCTACTCAAACGGCGACAAAATTTTAATTGAATTTACCATCAACTAGTCTCAATCGAATTTAAAGCTAACATTAAACAAGTTCCAAAACACGATACTACGAAGTCATGGTCTTAAGACCTTCAAACCGCTCAAAAAAACAAAAAAAAAACGGAATCCAAGCAGGTGGAATGTGGGCATGAATAAGGATTTGAACCAGTATTTAAATACTTAAAAGAAAAATTAAGAACTCTTCAACGAGAGGAGTAAGGCATTATGTACTAAATGTGAGACATTGAATAGGTGGAGGTCTTACCTGTGTGATGAATTTAAGAAGAACTGTCATTAGTGCGTTAACGAAGCCTGCATCGGTGTGATGGGCGGGGTCCAGGTTATCCCTGATCCACTTGTAAAACTGGGTGGGATCGGGATCAGCCTGAATCTGCTTCCAGAGTTCGGACTGAATACGCAGAAGGGGGAACAAGAACGTTAATCCTTTCTCTTCCAGCAATTCAGCCATCCTCTCTTTTGTTCGATCAGCTTCGGAGAGAGTGGTCATCAAGTTCACCTGCAAAAAAACAAACAGCGTAAGAAACAGACAGTCATTTCTCTTCGGATTGGCACAAAGGACTGATTGCTTAGCCCGGATATTCGCGCAAAAGCTCCATATTTAAGAATTTTATAGTTCACCAGATTTAGTTCATGACTGAGAATTAGTGTTTGACGTCTTTAAAAGCATATGATCTTAGGCTTTAAGTACTCTCGATCAAATCGAATAAGAGGTTTGCATTATAACTAGCTTAGGTTTGCCTGGGTTTGCAAGATACCTTTCCGAGTTGGTTAGCCCAGATACATTGCCAACATTCACGCAACCCCATTAACCCAAGAGGCCAAAGAGTGAAATTTAGCTTAGGAGAAATTGAAAGGATTCTTCCCATTGAAATACGCAATTTTAAGCTTTGGAAAATGCCTAAATAAGTTATATTTCAGGTTTCCAGAGGGGTGATATTTTTTAAATTGTGACAATACAGAACTGGAAAGATCCTCCAAGATAAATTTTTGTGTTTCCGAACGGCATCGCTGGGCGGCAGAGGTTTAATGACGGAGGAAAAATTCGACGTGAAAAAAAAACCGTCCTAATTTCCCAGACTTTCCCCAAATTCCCCTTCTATTGTGGTGCAGGCATTTCATAATATCCCGGTACGGAACAATGCTCCCCAGTCCTGAGAATACTAATTGATGGCTTACGGATTGGAACTGATTAGGACACAAACAGATGATTTAAGGGCCCCGGGAAAAACAAAGTCAACGACAGAAGTGAGATGAGAGCAAAGCAAGTTTCGGGCGTTAATTAGTGGCCGTAAGATGAGGCTCTTTACCTTGCTCTCGTTGAAGAGGTCGGTGAGTGCGGCTCTTCCCAGTCTCTCGTTTAAAATTTGCAGGGTTAGCATAAGGAGCGGGTAGTGAGCACCGCCCTCTGCCAGGTCCGCAACGTCGGCGAGCGACATGAGTTCTTGCACGACAGCGGTTGCACCGTATCCTGTAACAACCACACTCATTACACTCGTTTCACGGTGAAGCCACTACATTTATTTCAAAGTCGACCGATCGTAACCTGATGACTTGCTACGAAACGTAGATCTGTTGTAATCCGTAATGAGAAGTTTTTAAACCGCATTTGTCATCAAGTTATCACGTTAACCGATTTGTGCCCAGAGGAAGTTTGAAAAAATTAATTTAAGGAAATAATCAAAACGTTTTGGGTCAAAATTTTGGAAAATGTTTTTTTTTTGAAATGATCAAATTTTTTTATTTAGCTAAATTTCGAGTTACATTTTGACTTAAAAAACGTGATTTTTGGGAGAATTTTGCATAAAGGTTGATATTTTTGATGGGTCGATAACTGCCCAGTGGGCAAAAATCGGTTAAGTTAGATAATACTGCAGTCTAATCAACTTGTTATACAAGCTGATGTTCTATTTCGATAGTTAAGACAAAAAGCTGCTAGGTAGAAGCCATGATCTAACCCGGCCTGCCATTCAGGTTGAGTGTTGTAGCGAGGTCATGTGGCACGTCCTTTAGAGCAAATTAAGGCAGAACAGAAGATTTCAGGATGATTCCAAATCGTGTTCAGTGATCGCTTATGTACTGGGTAGTATCTGGAAAGCCGACGAAATTCCGGCTTTTCGCGCTAAAGGAATGAATTATGCTAACATTTACCTATAAACCTGACCAGCTGTTTTCTTACAACAAAAATATACCATCTTTTAACGATTTTATTTCAATTAAAATTAACCTTTTATTACGACAAAAATTCATCATTTAAAAAAAAAAAATTACTTTTGGCACAGGAAAACGCCTGGCCTAAGGGTATTATTATTATTACTGGCATGCCCAACGTAAAAATGGTTACATTTTGCGTAAACTAAGAATTAGAGCAACCTTGAACAACTATTTTTAAGAATGTCAGATGAATTCAGAGGCGCCAATCCTCTCGAGCGTGGAGGTGGCCGGATTTCAAGCTGACCCACCCCTTATCGACTTTCTAGATAAATACTGTATAATACTTCCCCTTCTCTCCATTTTACGTTCCCACGTTCCGGTTGAAATGATGAATTGTTAATCTTCTCCCCCCCTCCCGTAGGAGGATAAAAAAATAAAATATTAAAAAAAGAGAAAAAAAAGTACGTCATTGAGGGGAAATGGCCTCACCTGCTAAATGAGAATAGATACGGGGAACAGTTGCCTCCTTCTCCGGCGCCTGCGCAACGACCTCCTTGTAGGCCTCCAGAAATTGGCTTGTGTTGATGAGGCCCTCCTTGTTGAGGTTGGCGATCAGGTCCAGCGTCTGGCTGCACTCGTCGTCCGTCTTGGCGAGCGGGTGCAGCAGCAAGGCCTGCACCACGGCCGGAGCAAAGCGCTCGGGGATCTTGAGGTCGCGGTAGCTGGCCACGGTGTCGGCCACGTTCTTGCTGCTGCTGGAAAGGTGTTCGTCCAGGAGGGACACCGCCTTCTTCAGGACCTCCTCCTTGCTGGGGCCCTTGTCCTTCTTCGCGTTCTTGTTCTTGTCTTGCGACGCCTGCTTGATGAGAATGGGTTGCTCCTTGTGGAGGAGGGGAGACGGTTTCAGGACTGGGGGTATAAGAGGCTCGTTCAGAAGTGTCATACCACGCCCCGGGGGCGGACCCAGCACACTGGTTGACCCTGAAACAACACAACACCACGTTAGAAAAGCACTCGTGGACAGGGTTAGAGGCCGGGATACACAACAGAGGAGGCCTTTGGCAGCCATTTTGTTTCTTGTGGGACCACCAAATTTATTGTACTACCGTCCCCAAAGTTGTTGTCCGGTTCTGGTCGCGAAGGAGAAAAGCATTGCCCACCGCCTTGTTGCACGACCAGAACCGGACAATACCTTCTGCATAGACAGTAGCTTACGAAACAAGATGGCGGCGCCCACGGTTTTGCACCCTCAATGCTTCCTCTCTAATGTATCCAGGCCTCTAGACATGGTTTGTTGCGAACTGCTCGAAAGCGTCAGTATGCTCTCATATTTTTCACGCCTTCTCCAGAGAGAAATACGGTCACGCTTTGTTGCCGGTTTAGCGAAGTTTATTCAGCAACAGTTCATTTGAGTTTGCATTAGACTAAGCCACCTTTCCTGTATTCCTAGAGTAAAATTCGTAGCTGAAACTGAACTACATTAGAGTGATTCCTAATAGTCTTGCTTCTATCTATTTTGAAAAAACTGTGAACATAACTCGTTTGATTTTTGCAGGTACTCGAATCTTGTGGAGCTCTTCAAACACGAAATATCAAACATTACAGATGACTATTTTGCTCGCCATGCTGAGCTACGCACAGTCTTTTACTCCCGCGGATCAGGCCGGTCGCGAGTACTTCAAGTGATCGAATGCTGAGAGGGTTGCTCTTTTCTTATTGAATAAATGGGGGGCATTCGATAGCGCCAAAAACCACAAGCGCCAGTCCGTAACCGCCAAACGAGAAAAGTCGCAAACGCCAAAGTTCGTATAGGTTAGGTTAGGTCAAGTTAGGTTAGGTAAGGGTAGTAATGCGGTTAAGACCTTTGGCGTTTGCGACTTTCCTCGTTTGGCGGTTACGGATTGGCGCTTGCGGCGTTGGCACTTAAGCTTTTTGGCGCATATGACAGCTACCCGAATGAATCAGTAAAAAACTTACTTGAGCTGGGCGGTTTGGTGTTGGCGGGCTTGCAAAGCATGGAATTAGCGGCCGGGCGAAGTTGCACCTCATCAGGATTCGTCGCCTCATCTCTGTCATTTATTAGTTTCTTTAGATGCGGACCCAGTTCCTTCACCGAATCTACAAAACAAACAAACATCCCGTAAGTCCAACTCCTTAAGTAACACTCAACTGATGCTAGGAAACAGCAAATCTACGTCAAAGCACGTATGATCTAGAATCAAAAGTAAAAGAACACTAACATGCTCTCCGGTTAAAATGCTCATAATTGCCACAATTTCAATTGACAAAGCACACAATTAGGCATTTTGATATTTAAGCACAAGATTAGTAACGAATATGGCCTTCCTGCTGGTGGCCTGCTCTTTCCGTGCATTTTATTCTGAAAGAGCCTTGCCCGAAATTGTGTCAATTCTGTTGCCAATGAGCGCAGGAATAAAAATCGAGGTAGGAGCGTGCTAGCATCCTAAGGACGCACAGCTAATCGACTTGTCACCGCTTTCGACATGCAAACACTATCAAGCTAAGCAGTGTACTTGCTGTTCCAAGAGCTGAAACGTCAGCGAGCCATCTGACAATGAGCTCGAAACACTTGAGATGAAATTTGGCAGACGAACGCCTTAAAATTACCGAGAATGGCTTCGTATTCAATGCGGACGTCCTTTCCAGGAGGCTGAAAGCTTTCCGGATAAAAGATGGGAGCAGAACAGCAAGTACGCCTTTACGCCTAAGTCATCCCCCCCGTCCCCCCCCCCAAAAAAAAACCCGCGAAAAATGCAAAATAAGGGAGGCGAATGGACAAGAACATAAGGTTGGACAAGAAAACGAAAAAAACCATTGAAAAAGGAATTTTTTAGTAAAGAGTGAGACGGAGACGAACCAAGACATGGCGTCTCTAAGACACCGACATTTCGCTATTCTAGGACATTGAATGAGCCAGCTACAACACTCAACAGAATGCTAAGTACACTCAACTCTTTAAGGTAACTTGAGGCAACGGTTACTGGGACGTACTGTACAATCATCGGCTACCCGAGCTATTCTCGTATTAGTTTCGTCTTTGAGCCAAAGCACAAATGGTTGGAGACGCCTCAAGGATTTAGGAATGACGTGTAAAATGTGTCATTTCCAATAATTTAATAAAATTTGCAGTCAGCTCTAGAAAATATATGCAAAGCTGCTTTAGCTGCACGTTAATACGGAAAGCTATTTCCGAGAGAGGAGCTCAAGTCGAGGCGGGTGCTTAAAACGGAACAGGCTTTACGGGAATGGCAAACTTACAACTTTGACCTAGATTTGAACATCATTTAAATAATCATCATAATGCCTCAATCACATAAATCTAGTTTAAGAAAATCGTTTTAAGCACCTCCCTTTGATTCTAATCTGTCCAAACGGCAGTTTTAAAGAAAACTCATCAAAGCTGCCCACCACTGATTGGTTGACGCATGTGCTCTACAAAGCTGAGACTGTAGAAAGGCTTTTGGCAGTTAGAAAATTAATAAAAAGCCTATCTCCTTTTCGAGCTTCCTTACATTTTAAGACTGGTAATACATATAAAAAAAAAATATGACCCCATTCTGCAAAGCATTTTGACCAACTTTCCTCCAGTGCATTTATTTCAATGATCCTTAACCCACTACCGCCCAGAGATGCCGTTCGGAAACAGACAAAAATATTTTAGAGGATCTTTTCACTTCAGTCCAGTCATAATTTTAAAAACATCACCCCTCTGGAAGCCTAAAATTATATAATTTAAGCATTTTCCATAACTTAGGATTGCGTATTTTAATGAAAAATCCTTCCAATTTACATTACGTAAAATTTCACTCCAAATACTTCGCGCTGTTATGGGTCAGAGAACTATTGAGAATCTGAGGCTGATTAAAATTTGGAGAAAACATCTGCTTCAAGAAGAAAGTAAAATAATAATCAACAGGATTTATTTTTTTTCTAAAAATTTTCTAGTCAAAAGTGTTTTGTGAGTTTTCGTACCGTGACTAGGGTCCCCTGTACACAAAATTACAAGCAAAAATTTTATGCTTCTTATTTTGATTTCCATCAAATACATGTCTATTTCGAATTCGATAAAAATACATCTAACCAAGCCAAATAAAGTAAAATTAAGTTTGATTAAAAAGAAAAAAGATTAAAAGGGCTTTTTTTTCCAACAGCGATACGTCAACATGAGCTCCACATCTTCGGCGCGACCGAGTGTTAGTAATATGGGGAACAAAAGTGCATTCTGATGAGAGGTACCTGTGCAACAGTGAGGATGCTGAGTTTGCTTACTTCTCAGGTTTCGCTGTTGACCGTGTTTTTGTCCTTGTGAAGCGATGGACATCAAAATCAAATTAGTGCCCCCAGAGACCAAAAGCAACTGACCAACCACACCCCGTTGCCATTACTCAAAACACCTTCGCTTCCGCCCCGATTTCGGTACTTACTGCTTGAAAACTGGTGGTTGTTGTGGTAGTTGTTCTTGCCGTGGTTCTGGAAACCTTGACCACGGTAACTATTTTGATTGTTGTGTCCGTGGCGGTGGCGATCACCGTCTCGTCCGCCTCCAGAAAAGCCGTTTAAGCCACCATAGCGCCTGAAAAAGGACAAAAAACGCGTCACACACATCAAATGGGTTTCTGAACAAGTCACTCAGGGGCAAATGCATGAGAAAACAAGCGCCCTGACAACATGATTGATTGATCTTTATTTGTCCATTTTACCTAAAATTAGGTTTTGGCATCGTGATTTTTGGGGGACTTTAACTTTAGGTCTAAGGAAAAATTTGAGTCTATCCCGGCATTTGCCTTTCGTCGTGGAAAACCACGTACAGGACGACGTACGATGTGAGGAAAACGTTACAACTGAGATTGCATAGGATCAGCACGTTAACCAAGGTTGGCTGTATACATAGTCTAAACCAGGGTTCCAAAAATCCTGGCATAACCTAACTTGAGGATATTACCCGGCGGTGACAAAAAGATGAAAAGCTGAAATCGATGTAGTTTGTAGTTATCATACATCCTCACATGGTTGTAAAATTTTAAGTTTCACCGTCTAGTTTCCGAGTTTAAGCTTGTCAACATGGACAAAAAAAACACGGTGATATACGGAGACATTAAAGAAAGTGTATAATCGAGAAATTTAGTTATACCTTGTGAAAACAGAAAAAACTAATTTCTTTCAGTTTTACCCCCTTTACATAACTTTTTTGAGCCCAAAGAATTGAAACTTCACCGTTTAGTTTAAGAGATATCCAAGAAAAACCTACGCGTTTATCGTGAAAAATTGGTCAAGTCGACAACTGAAAATTTCTAAAAAAATTCGAAATCAACTGATGCAATGGAAAATTGGACCCGTATGTTAGTCTGTCTTGCAGATTCTAAGCTCTCGATCATTATTAAACAGGCATTTAACAGTTCCTGTCAACTTGACCACTTTGCCACGGGGGAATATCTTTAAGCGAACAAATAACTAGTGTCTCCAGTTCTCTAAGGCATCAGATTGTAGAGAAGTGTGCAAAGCCCACCTCACACGGGACGAGATTGGCTACGAGACGGGGAAGTTCCTGCAGCGCTTCCGCACAAGCTCAGAGTAGTACAGCAAGTCCGATTTTTCGATACCTCATTTCTCGGTTAGAAAATCGGACTAGCTGTAATCCTCAGAGCTCGCATGGAAGCGCTGCGGGAACTTCCCCGTCTCGTAGCGAATCCCGTTCCGTGTGAGGTGGCCTTTCAATAAGTGCTAGAGCGGACTTACGAGATGGGAGAAGGCGATGATGGTCCGAGCGGCAGGTAATTATACTGGTCGTGGAACGCGTTGCGAACCTTGGGGCGGAAGAGCTCCATTGAGGAGACCATTCCGCCTGTGCCGCCGGTTGAGCGCAGGCCGCCGACGTCGGAGCGGTTGTTGTTGGAGTAGGGCCGCGGCAGCATCTCCCAGTCGTCGCGGATCTGGTGCATGGGCATGGGGCCCTCCACGTTGGCCACCTTGCGCGGCACCCACTTGTTGGCGCGCAGGTCGATCACGTCCTGGAGCATGAAGCGAATCCGCATCGGCAGCTCCGGGTTGTCCGCCAGCGTCTTCATGCGGTCGAAGTACTGATCCATCAGTTTTCGTGCTTTTTCAGAGTCCAGAAGCCTTCCGCAGGTGCGCATTATCTCACTGAGGCATTCCAGATCTTCGCCCACATCTTTGCCGTTTTTCTTCTTAGCTTCCAACAGCTGCTGTATGCATCGATGGAGGATCCCCTCTGCCAAGATTTCCAGCTTACCCAACTCTCCGATGAACTGAAACAAAAACCAAACGGTTAGAAAAGCACTCGCTTTAAACCGCACAATGTCTACAAGACGTCTACGCGGTCACCTAAAAATCCCCTGACCGTTACCTTCAAAATTCGAAAACATAAGAGAGGGTGCTCAGCTATTTCCCCTTTTCGAATTCCGGGCTAGTTCCCGGTTTTTCCGGATCTCTTTTTCCGAAAATTCCCGAAATTTTACTTGCAAATTCAGACTTAAATAAAGCTTCCTTTTTTTATTTGGACCCTCAACGCTCCTCAAGAAATACAGTTTAGGAAATATGTTCAGTAAATCTTCGAATTTTTTTTTAAAAAAGGGTTTTGTTTTTTTCTTGAAAAAAGAAAAAAAGGCAAAAACGGACTTCGCAATTTTTCTTTTTCAAAAATAATATCATGGAATAGAAATTCCCGGATTTTCCTTCTTTATACGAAATTTCCGGCCATTCCCGGTTTTTCCCCGGATCATTCAATTTCCCGTTTTTCTGGTCGCTAGACACCCTGATTCTACCTTTGTGGTTCTTCAAACTTCCGTCACAAATTAGAGCGGAACAGGAGCAAAGCGAGGCACATGGCACCTCACCAACGCAATGCTGTCGTTTAATCTCGCGACGAAATCAAAGGTTAAACCTGGGTTGAGCACAAGACTCAAATAACGCAACCTTGAGGCGTGCATCTGAGATTTTGTTGGGATTGCTTACCTTGATATTCCCGAGCATTTTGCGCTTGGCCGTCTGGCGCTCCTCCTCCTCCTCTGGTGTGAGTTGGCCATCGTTTCGTTCAAAAGCCTCTGTGGCCTTAGATCGATTCTCGAATTCAGCACGACACTTATTTAGCAAGAGAAGACGGAAAGTACACGGTTTGTCAGGAGGTTCAAAGTTTGGTGCTTCCTCTGCGAGCCGCTTGCACAGCTGTGCATACATAGAACTGTACTTCGGCTCATCTAGTGCTTTGTCGAAGATCTGCAACCAACACCAACATTGCGTAAGATAAAAACACAGGCCCCCGAATTATTTCGTCCCTCACTGGAAAAAATGTGGTGACTATGAAGCAAATTTTAGGTAACTACGTGGCTGACGGCGATTAACCGACATATTGGCTCAGAAGCCTCTTTACATCTGTTAGACCGTTATCGCATTCAGGGATTCCAGGGACAATAAAATGTTCGTATAATGGTATTTTTCACAATGAGAAACAGTTAATTACAAGAATATCATAACACTATCAAGTAGATATTCCAGGTAAGGGCTTTTTACAAGAGAGCTTTGAAACTTAATCAGGGTGTACGCGACCGCCCCAAAAAAATTCCCCGACTTTACACTGAAAAAATTTGGGAATTCCCTGACCAATATAAGATCAGCACAGTTCAGATTTCGCTCAGACATCAATCAATAATATTTATAATGCTTCGAAAAAAAATTCCCCGACTTTTGATCCAATTTCACAAAATTCCCCGACTTTTTTAAAAACAAGAATTTCCCTGACTTTTGCAGGTTTTCCAGATCCGTAAACTGAAACACCCACACAAAATTAAAAAAAGCTGAATTTTTGGTTTAGAACAAGACAATCAATATCGTCTACGGAGCAGACATCTCTTACTTGATAGAAGGGAAAAAAAGAACACCACTCCTGTCCATTCCCCTCTGTCTTTTGAGTGAAAACTTGTACGAGTTTGAAGCGTCAAGAACCACGGATTTCAACTCACCAGCAAGATGACACCTTTGAGGATGGTACTGGTATCAAGTTGTGTGGCCAGCAGGTCATCACTCAGCTTCTGGAATTTTTCCGGAGTAAGCTTGTTGAGGATACCTCGGACCTGCAAAAACGCGACAGTTTAGCGCACGTGTTCGGCGGATAGGCTATGCCAGTCAGCGAAAAAGTTCTCACCTTCCGGAAAAGGATGTCATTCTTGCTTTCTTGGGTGAGTGCATCATCGCGTCTGATAGCAGAAGGGGGGATCCACCGTCGCTTTGTATTCAGGGAGCGAGTTTCGTCCCTGCAAACAAATCGCAAACATCACACAAATGGAACATCAACCAAAACTACTCAGGGGTTGCACTGCTGCCCTCAGGACTCAGTAATTTACACAACTTCTACTTACAAGGAAAATAATTTGAGAGCCAACATTTTTTTAAAAAAAAGGATAAATTTCTTACAGTATTTCTTTTAAACTAGAGATCAGAGACAAAAAAGTTAGCAGTGCATTACTGTATTAACCCACTACTGCCCAGAGATGCCCTTCGGAAACAGAAAAAAATATTTTAGAGGATCTTTTCAGTTCTGTCATGATTCAAAAAATATCACCAACCTGGAAACCAGAAAATTAATTATTTAGGCATTTTTCAAAGCTTAAAATTGCATATAATAATGGAAAAAAAACCTTTCAATTTCTCTTGAGCTGAATTTAACTTTGGATACTTTGGGCTTTTATGCAAAACCAAGCAACTCAAAACAAGGCAAAAGATATTAAAACAAAACCAGAAATGTTGGGTAATAAGCAGCTCATGACGTATGATGATTGTCTGGAAACATTTCAATGATTCTGACAGCAAACTTACTGCTGATGACTGCCCATGTATACACTAGATGGTTGGGATCAATAAAGACTGAGAAGTGCTCCCTCGAGTAATAATGTCCAGTACAGAGTGGACAGAAAAATACTACACCTACCGTTGTTTAACATTTGAGGAACAATTCTCCATCCGATCCTTACACCTATGATTCAAATATTTGGTAAAGAGAAGCTCGTCTAATGAAACACTGAAACAATTACTGAAAGATTAAGATGGGGCATCTGAATGTGCTCTAGTGCCGAGTATGATCAACAATCAACCACCAAACAGTTGAGCCACTCCATAATCCAGCACAAAATTGATTCAGTTGAGGTGATATTTGCAGACACTTCCGAGATCAAATCTTCTCAGTCTTTATTTCAATAAAGCTGTCTAAAGCAAAATAATGTTCAAAGCAAAAATCATGTTGGTGCACTCAACCCAAAACACAGAAATCACACCAAAAAAATCCTTTTTAAATAAAAAAAAAATAGAATAGGAGAATCAGTTGAAAAATAAGAAAAAAAAAAAACAGCACTGTTTAGATTTACATTACAATCTCTAATTAAGAACTGAGATAAATAAATTTCTCAGAGGAAAATATTGTTTAAGCAACGTCACCATCAGATACAGAGTTTTAAAAGATTCAACTGAGAAAGCTTCATCCTTGCAGATTCCAAGGTTTGGCATAATATTGCACAAAACTTGAGACATAACCTCATCCCTGCACCTCATGCCAAGACAAAATCAAGCAAATTAAATGAAAACTGCTCACAAACCTTCCTCCCGAGACACGAGAAGCGCCCCCCGGTCCCCTAGGGCCGTCCGTTGTTGCTTGTTGGGGTGCTCCCGTCACGATAAATGACTATCGCCTCGCTGCAGGAAGGGAGGGAAGCTGCAACATATTTAACAAAAGTCAGACATAAAAATCAAACATTGTGAGATAACCTCATATTGCAGAAACTAAACTTAACAAAACCAGATAGAAGTGTGTAGGAGAAAAAAGGATTCATTGCCTTGTCTACACATTGTAGCTTGGAAATGCCCAAGAAAAGACACTGAAATGCTAGTATAAAATTGATCTCATCAAGTTGGCCTACATGTTAAAAAAAAAGTCCAGAAAAGATTTTTGTAGATAAAAAATATGACCAAAATCCTGCTTGCAAACAGCCGCTTGATGTTAGACAATCTTGCAGGTGGTCATACATTAACTAACCACACTCTCAGTCATTAAAACCTTTAATTATTTTATGACAGTGCAACCATTGAACTGTGCAAAAAAAATAAAATTAAAAAAAGAAAATGCATCTAAAGCTGTAAATGTATGAAGGTATAAAATCCTAGGCACTGAATGATTTATATTGAGAACAAATGCATTAAAAGTGACAGACGTCATAAGTTATGACCTACATACAGACCATTCTCTCAAGAATGGTGACACTAGGGTGAATATTTTTATTAGGGGGGGGGGGATAGTTTGTTATGGTAAGGGAAAACTATGCCAATGCTATAATTATCAAGGGAAATTTGGACAAAAAACATGTCCTAAAAATATTTTCCATTTAAATTACACAAAATTGAGCTCTACAAGCGATTCAACGTACGAATCTTCTATATAACACGCAGTCAAACGCGTGATTTGACACAGGATAAAAAGAAAATATATTAACAAATGTATGGTTGTGCTCAGGAATACAACCCAGCCCAGGACCAAGACTAATGGAGCCCTTCCTTCACTGAG
>Ga0058701_10002733_pt1 | contig 13558 bp, 8 predicted proteins | sample AgamicOrMae_FD_97039 | JGI IMG/M metagenome (GOLD analysis project Ga0058701, IMG submission 97039) | Agave microbial communities from Guanajuato, Mexico - Or.Ma.e | ecosystem: Host-associated > Plants > Phyllosphere > Phylloplane/Leaf | place: Guanajuato, Mexico | collected 2012-06-04 | reverse complement strand
CTTCCCTCCACCTAGAACACGTACGGGAGCGAAATCTCATATTTACGTTGTCATTTGTACAGTTTGGAACTGCGAATTTTTGGAGAAAAATGAATTTTAGCTTCTGAAGATTGCGATTTTTTGCCTTTTCCTGACCTAGTGGAACTTATCAGGTACGTCTCTTAAGGACTTCCGCACTCACCTTATCTTTTGTAAGGAACTGCGGCAAATATTTTCAATTCCAATCCGCACTAAAAAACGAAATGCGGTTTTGTAGTAGGACGGGACAGGAGGCGGTCATCGGTCTACTTAATTTGTTTCGCCCAATTTATCATACCTTTTATTAAGCGTTAAGTCAAACGAATTTAAGAATAATATTTGAATGCTCCTCCATTCCCTCTGAATCGTAAAAAAGGGGTAATAAAAAAAGGATTGTCTACTAACCCGACAGCCCCATCTAAAATGTATTATGTCGGATTCCGTGCGTTGTAGTCACCTCCCCTTTAAAATGCATTAGGTTGGTTACGTGCGTTCAAGTCTCCCTATATTAACACATGTCGAGTCAATAGACACATAAAAAATAACGAACATTCTTTATCTCCGAGTAAAGTTATAAAAGGGATCCGACTTCTGCGTGTGAATGTGTAAACACGAAGAACAGACTCAGTTATGGGTGCGGGTTATTTAAGTCATGCTTGGCGTAGCTTCAGAATTCTCTGCAGGCAACCCGCATGTCACTTACCCCCCCCCCCAGAAGACGTCGCTGATATGCAGTGACCTTGACTTGCTCTATCTGAGATTTGAAGGAACGCAACTGTCCTATAGAGTCAATTTTGCACATTCTTAGGCCGAAAAAAAAGAAAAAATCCTATGCGTGCACTATAGGCCTTAATATCACCATCACATAGAAAAAAAATAACCATCCTTAAAAGTCAACTTTGCAACGTTTCCCGCCGGAAAAAAAATGTTTTCTTAGAATAATATATTGACTCACGGGCGGTCCATTTTCTTTGAAGTAGGCGTGTTGTTAGTTGAAAAACGCGTGAAAAGCAATACTGAGTGCTTGCCAAAGCTACTATTGTGGCGGAGCGAGGCGCTGTCAAAGAATATTCTCGTTATCTTCCGATTGATAAAACAATTGGCAGAGTGCCTGATAAAACTATCATCTGTTGTTTTCTCAGGGGGGGGGGGGCAGAGCAGATGCTCTGGGCGAAATTGCAGGTTCTCAGCTGCTCGGGGAAATCCTTTTATCTGTACAATGCTGATTAAGTATTGCGTCCATTTACACAAGGTTTTTTCCCCTCAGGTAAATTGTTTTTCAGAAGAAAATATTGATCAGAGTTATGAAATTATTTCTGACGTATTATTCAAGTTTTTTTGTTATTTTTGTTATTTTTTGGGGTTCGGTATCGCGCGCAAAAGAAATGGCATAGGCCTACATTTTTTTCTGCGAGACATTATTTCGGTTGGCAGCTCTGGATTTGCTTTTATTTAGAGGGAGGCTGCAAAGCCGTGATTGGTCAACTCAAGCCCACACACCCCCGATTGGTCTCCCCTCCACCAGGGATCACGAAAACATCCATAGCTGCCAACCGAAACCGCGCTTAATTAAAGTAAGATTGTCGTTTGTAGCAGTTATTTAACCGCCGAGAAATCGGCACCACATTTGGCGACAGCGAAACGGAAGCAAGGCACAATACACTAAACCTATGTTATTTTCATGAGGCTTTGCTACGATAAAGTTAAGCTAGGTTATGTTTGTTGCCCTGTGTCTCAATCCGCTTGGCTCGGAAATAACGAAATGCAGTCCTAGAAGTAGAAAATTCTAACGTTACAATTGGCATGCAGTGTAGAGTTCAAATTCGCAACATGTATTTCTTGGGTCATACACGGCTGGGTTCGGATTAGCGTACGGAACTAGTTTGGTTTAGTTGTTCGCAATCGATGGCCGAATGGAATAATTGCGTCACAGACCTTCAACCTGTTTGGACTCCAATTACCGCTTTTCTCCAATCGACTCAAATTGAAGGTAACACTTTGCCATGCACTACGTACGCACTTTGCTGGACTGCATGAATCCCTCCAGATCTGTTGTGAATGCGAAACAACGCATTTGCGTTCCCCCCCTGCAATTCGATTCTTGAAAATGCCCTCTTTTTTTGAAAGTAGGCGATACATTTTTTGCGGCTCCATTCGTCATACACCTCTGAATATGGGCACCACCTTAAGTTTAAGAACCGTAATACAGCGTTTTATGATTGTACAGTGTAATGGTGGTAATAAGTCAATGATGGGTGTTGGGCTGCCTCAATTTGTTAAACACCTGTGTATACTAGTGAGTGCATGTGCAAGTGTGGCCCGTGAACGTGTGTTGCTGTGGGCGTATAATCCATTCCCCATTCAGCCTCGGATTGGCCCAATTGAAACGGCAACGCCTTTAACCCTTTCAGATTAATAAGCAAATTTATCGACCGCCGAGTGAAACCCTGGACATAGGCCCTACCATCTGAAAGATCCTTTCTGTAATCCAAAGCCCTTCGGAATATGTCGAATGTCGAACAAACCCTCAGCTTCCGACAAGTGGTTTTGCTTCCGACAACTGTTTGGCCCTCGAACCCTATTCCTATGTTTAACGTTGAGAATAGCTATTTTAGCATTAGAATTCCGAAAAAGGTCCATTTTTATTAAATGGCACTATATTGATCCGGGCCATTCATTTAGATAGGTAACTTGAACGCCCGGGCAAATGACAAGAACGCATTTATGTGGGTGAGATCTCAGCGCGTGTAAAAAAGATTTAAATGCATTTAAATGGACCGGATGGACGAATAGCCACTTCTTTTTTTAAATTTTATTCAAAAGCTCATGATATTATTTTAAACTTGATTGCTTTTTTGAATACTTTTAAATAAATTTTCTGTGATTTTTATGACTTTTGGTATCGATCGGCAATTGACCAAATCCACCAGACTGAGAAAAACATGCGTAAGGTGCCGTCTAAAATTATTCAAAAAATATTTTTCGTGTGTCGGGAATTTTTCAAATCCAAGGATCTTCTCAAAAGACAAGTGCCTGATAGAGGTCGTCCTAGAATCAAATCAGCGAAATAAAATCTTTCTTATCCCAGTAATTTTCCGATTTAAGGATATTTTTGAATGAAAAAGAATGTCTTGAATAAAACTGTCAAATAAATAATAATAAAACAGAAACTAAAAAAAAAAAATATTGAAGTTACCAGGCTTAATAGAAGTGAGTTAAACATGAGTACTTCGACTTGTTTGTACTTCTTTATTTAATTTTTCCGGACGAGTGACAGCCAGAGCCCAAATTGCTGTCCCTTGTCCCAGAACCAAGTAAACAATACAGTCTGTTTCCCCGCCCCGCGTTAATGGGCCGCGTAGTCCATGGGCCGCGTTGCCCATGGCCCATGGCCGTGCCATGTAATAAGCAGGGTCCGCTGCACTCGCCTTTTTTTCCCACTTCCGGTTTATTTCACCCCGAAGTCCCCCTATGTATCCCTCGCGGTGGCCTAGGCTGATTCGGCCGGGCCGACTCGGCTTAGGCCGCCCTAGCCCAAAACTCACGCATAAGAGGCGCTTTCGGCCCGCGCTGCTATTGGACGGTCACACCTGCTCCTGAAACAATTGACCAACGAATCGATGGCCGGGAAGCGGCACACACTTATCTGCCCGACAAAATCATCCCAAGTGTATGGCAAGTGTAACTGTATTTGAAGCAACGATGCTAGGTTTGTTATTTGATAATCTTAATTGGCGCATCAATAATATAGTGGGCGATTTACAAGCAGATCACGCAATCGATTTTTGCCCAGGTGATCGGAACATACCCACCCATTTTTTACAACTCCATATTACAGTTATCGTCATAATAAAAATATGATATGCCATTTTGTGGACAATGGGTTTTGAATGATGTTCGATCGCAACTACGGGTCATATTGACGCATAAATGAAAATTCGGTTTTAAAAATCCGAAAACGGCTAATCAGCATTAATAGTTGTTAACTAACCGTCTTCAATAATCTACGACCGTCCATAACAATGATTTCAATTTTTTGGAACCGTTTAGTTGCTGACTTGACCGTCTTTTACACCAAACATTTTTTTTTACGGTGATGTGTTTATTTTTTGTTCTGGATTGTTTGTATTAATATTTCGAATCATTGATGAAGTTTTTTAATCCTGTGTCTTAAAACTTGCCTGAATTTTAGAAAATGAGGTTTTTGGTCGTGCTGCCTCCATATAGCATGTATTTTTTGGTCATTTTAGGAAGCCTTGAACTGAAAAACTACACTGTCAAAATTCTTCCAATTCGGCAGTATGTTGAGGCACCATGTTCTAGTAATCTGGAATCTTAGGATTTCAGGTCTCTGTCTTATTTAGACGATTCCGCTTGAGCATTAAACTTGTACTTTATAGGGCGGAGGCACACGGAGTAGAAAGATCTACGTTCATTTTTGTGTGCTTTCCAGACGTGATTCGAGACGAAGGACGAAAGAAATGATTTTCAAAAAAGTTGTCTCACTCGTGACTTGCGTTTTCCTTTTGCCACGGGATCCCTGGCAGCTGAAGCTGATTAATACTTGCCTCTTAATGGATTTGTTCGCACAAAGCTTCACTCTGAGATTTAAAGTGTGCGATTTCCACCTTTTGTTCTACCCTGGTTCAACCTTTTATAATGAGGACGAAGGCATTTCCATTGACTCCAGTGCCTCGGTTTGCTTAAGCTCCGCTCTGCTCAGAGGCGGTCGATTAACCTCTTTTACCTTAGTGGACTGTTCTTGACCCGTTAAAACTGTGTTCTAATCGCAAAAAAATTGAACAAATTTTGCTCATTTTACAAAAGGTACAACCGCAACCAAGGCAAAAAAAATAAATAAATAAAAAATGGGTAGCTGTGATAAGCGCCAAAAACCACAAGCGTCAACACCGCCAGCGCCAATCCCTAGCCGCCAAACGAGAGAAGTTGCAAACGCCAAAGTTCGTAACCGCTATACTAACCTTACCTATAATGATAGCGTACCTTTAATTTGGTGGTTACGAACTTTGGCGTTTGCGACTTTTTTTTCGTTTGGCGGTTACGGATCGGCGCTTGCGGTTTTTGGCGCTATCGAAAGCATCCTAAAAATATCAGCCCCAAAACTCATTTTTGCAAATTTTTAGGTAAAAAAATCTTTGCATTATATAGTTTTGTTAATTATTCACAAACCGGCTGAGGTTGTTTAGGTGCCCTGTGCCTCGCTCTGAACAGCTTAGCGATGAATCTTAAATCTTACGAGGTGTAAGAATTCAAAAAGAGTTCATTGTAGACGATTTTGGCCAAAGGCAAAACTAAAGAGAAAACCCTGGAGTGTGTTGGAATTCCGGCACGGCTTGTGACCTTGTCTTTGATAGGTGGGAGCCGGCGCAGCGCAGCCACAGCGCAGCCACAGCGCAGCGGAGGTTGCAGTGCATTACATGTTATTACATATGTGTTTACACAAGGTCAATGCTCCGCGGCTCGCTGTTGCCGTGGGTCGCCGGTTCGAACCCCAGCCGGATTGTCTCCTTTTTCCCAGTCAGCTTTAAGCTAGTGATTGCCATTTCGCTTTTATTAGTTTTACATTTTTTTAAAGATTTTTTTCCTCGTTTCGTTTTAAGAGAATCTCCTCGCTTCCCTTTCTATATTTCTTAATTTGATGATAATTCGGCTAAGGAGATGTTTCGGTTCAATTTTAGAGATTTTTTTGGGGTTGGGGGAGGGGGTAAAATTGACTTTTTTGTCTGGTGCCGAGAAAAAATCTTCTGACAGATTTTTTTTTGTCTTTAAGAACAAATTAAAGTATTTAGGCTCTAAAAATACTTAATATCTACCTTGCGAACTCAAGCCACCATTTTTTTGCTTTTAGTAATGACCCTTTTCCAAAATCTAGCCCTTAAAAAGTGATTAGAAAAAAATCTTTGTAATTAATGAGGTTTATTGGCTTTTTATGTTGTATTATGTAACATTCACCTACTTTTTGGGTCACAGTCGCTATAGGGGTACTGTACTAACGCCAAAGTAAGGTGGTTTTATTTATGATAACGTAATCTAGATTAGTCACGCAGGATCAATCATTGGATGTTTTGCGTTAGGTTAAAGCCGCACTAAGGATAAGCTCATTGACTATGTCATAAAAGGGCAGAGCCCAGGCCTAAATTATCGACGTTTTTTCCCCAAATCATCGATTGATCTTTTATGATTACCGGGCCACATTGTATCAGGCCTACCTGTTAATTAGAACTACGGAGGCAAAAGATAACCGCACGATAAAAATGACTTTTTATAATAACAAATATTTTTGACAATCGCGCTTTGTTCCTACACAGACTTCAACCGTATGTGTTGGAATAACAAGCATTATTTGTCGTCTTTACTACTTTCTTGTCACCATTACATTTTTTTAGTATATGTAACCAAATAAAAATTGTCGTCTAAAAATTGTAGTTTTAACAGTATTTTTTGTAGTTTTTTTGTCTGCGGTGCGGTTGTTAAAATCGGACCTAAAGATCATGAAGCACGTAATTTAGCCGCTTTCTGACAATTCGCTTTAGTAAAAATAGAGACTACTTTTTAAATTAGTTTATCAGCATTGATTATAGTTTTGATCTATGATCATCATGATGAACTGCGCAGGTTATCGCGTTTTTTTTTGTTTATTTTAATGAATGAGTTATCTTTTGGGAGGGGATGAATATTGCGTTACACAAAACGAAACTTTTTTGTTAAACTTCTAACAAAATAAGTAGTTAATTTTATGAAAAAATATAATTCGAGTGTTTTACATTTTTGGAGTCGGAAATATGAGTGGCAGAGCATTCACTTTTACCAAAGAGCTCAAATTTCAGAACAGCGGCTGAATTTTAGGAGCATCACGTGTAAAGTTGCCCTGATTAAAATGGCGATATTCGCCCTCATTTAAAGGCGGTTTGCCGCGTTGGCGTTTTCATCGCTCAATTGTTGCGCTTTGGACACATTTGCGTTTGGCAGATGTCAGCACTTTAGCAATTGACGTGTCCGACTGGCCGCTTGCTCAATTTTATGCAAATCAGCTGTTAATTGAGGCCTTGTTTACATTAAAAAGAATTCGCAAGCAAATTGTCGCAATAACTTAAGCCTACTTTAAGGTAACTTCAGTCTTATTCATTCGAGGTCATAAGTAAGTCACGGAGACCATCCCACCGTACCCCCATACAAGTCTCCTTCTGTCTTTTTTTAGGGTGTTGCTATTGACCCGACCTGCATTAATATAAGGAGACTTGAACGCACGTAACAAACCCAATGCATTTTATTTGGGAGGTGACTTGAACGCACGGAACCCAACCTAATACATTTTAAATGGGGCCGTCGGGTCAATAGACACTCCTTTTTTTAAATATATTTATTGAACACTTATCTGGCCATAATAATTTTTCTTCTTGATATTATTCAAGCCTACACGTGAATGAATTTTAAACTTTTCGGTAGAACGTATTTCTTTTAATTTGACTTTTCTCTTTTCGAATCAGAATTCCCACAAAAACTCGTAACAATCCTACGCCAACACTTAGATATTACCGTAACTCTGAACAAAATTCAGACTCTAAAGACGATAGACCACACAAATTATTAGACTTGGACAAATATTTAATATTGCATTGCTAACTTGGGTGAAGCTGCCTTGAAGCTCGGTTATCTATTATCCACTCACGGGAGCTATCTTTAAGTGAGATGGTTTACTCACAAAATAGAGGTTAATAGAGAATCTTAGACGTTCAATATTACACAACATGGTAAACTCCCAAGTGGCTCATTGTCCGATCAGAGTGAATCTAACCAACAATCACTTAAATCTTCAAATTTCAAAGAAAAATCTCGAACAACCACGTTTTATTTTCGTAATTTGCTTGTAATAGATATCGGTCGCTCTTATCAAAATAATTCGATATTTCTCTTCAACTCCCGTTAAAAAAATTGTTCATGTTTTTTAGTCGTAATGGTAAAATCTTCTACCTCTCGTGTTTTCTCGGGATTTAATATTCAATTTAATTATAAGGATCAACGATGTTTAACCGAGTAAGTTACGGGATGTCGCACAAAAAAGTTGCCCAAATTGTCTTAACTCTCATTTACAGTGTCCACGAATTAACTATGAAGGGAAAACATTGATTTTTTATTAACGCTTCTTCCCAATTCCTCCCCAATCTCTATCGCTTTTATTAAAAAACAGAAAACGATTTCGCAAGATGATGCTTGCGCCTTTGCGCGGCAAAGTGCTCTGCCATTATTGGATTTCGCGTTAACCATAGAGATGTTATCGCGCGCATCTCGCAGCATCCCTCATCTCGCAACAATCGCTTTATCAACAGGTGCAACAATGATGATCCAACTCACCTTTTGGAATTGAATAAAAGCGCGTATCTCCTTGTCACTTCCTAGTCACACTGACACTCGACAACAATTTCACTTGCGACCAACCGAACGCAACCACAGAGCAACAGGACCCCTCGTCGACTGCGGGCTCAACTGCTCAGCGGGCGGGAACGCGCGTTGTTGGCCGTTCGGCAAGCCTCGGCTATCTCCGCCTCTCTCCGCCAGCTGCTGGAGCTGGGCTCCAGCATTGCATTTTATTTTTGTTCGTGGTTTGCTTTATTTGATGTATGATGCAAACACGGACTTTACAATTGGACCTTTCTTTGCTGAAGCGAATATTAACTGCCTTTGCGGGCCAAGTGTTTGTGTTTTTTTCATTCCTTATAAACCTGTTTAATTATTTTACAAGCGTTTTGCGCAAACATATATCCGAACTACGGCTGAGGTTTTTACTTAACGCTAAACCTTCAAGGAAAATTCGTTATCGAGCTAGATTTTTTTTTCGAACCCACATTTCTTTTGCCCAAAATCTACCAACTTCAAAAAAGAAAGTAAGAAAATTGTGTCTTAGTCGGCTTGTTCGTTTCCATACTTTCGCGCGCAAATTTAATACCCGTTTATGTGAAAGAAGTAGCCCATTTTTTTCCTCTTTTTTTTCCAACCACCTAAAAAGGAGTGCCTAAGCAGGTGGTGATGACGGAAAAATTCTTTACACGAATCCAGAAACAGTATCCTACTAATATCGAGCGAGGGCGTCGTCGCGCGCTATAGACGGACTCTTCCCCTTTTCACGACGAGAGTTTTCCCGCTGATAACTTTTCTGCGAACATGAATCTGATTGGGGCAAACGATTCAGTCACGTCGATAAAATGGGTGGCGCAGGAATAAAAAGAAGCGTGTTGAAAACACGCCTCATTTTCAGTCACGCACTTGGGACCCGGGGAATACTTATGTCATCTTTTTTGTATTCTAAACACAAAAAAGGCGTTTGCTTTTTTCCTCGATTAATAAGACATGGTCATAGGAATTTGATAGGGAATCTATTTTTCGTGGAACAGTTCTTCATACAAGAAACAATGAGCTCCTCAGAAAAATCATAATAAAAAATAAAAATGAGACTTTTATTGCTTTGGACGTTTTGGTTTTGTGTTGCGTAGTTTTTTTTCCCAATTTCATTTACTAAGTTTTATAATACAATACAAATTTATTTTGTAAATTTAGGCGCAAAGTGTTTTAAGGTTTCATCGAGTTGGGTCACGTGTCATCCATTTTAGAAAAAATTGTGTGGTTTTTCAGGTTCTCCAGTAAAAGATAACCTAACCTAGCGTTTGTAGTTCCAGCGCAAAACGGCTCCATAGTTGTGGCTTTATTTTAACTCATTTACGGGCACGCATTCCATTAGCTCTCTACGTCAAAGAAACGCGTTCTTTCAGGGCAAGCTTTTTATTGGAGAAGCACAAAGAGCACCATTTTCCCCGATCAGGGTAATTAATTATTTTTCATGAATTTTTTGAGGAGCTTTCTATATTTTTATTTTTTATTTTTACATATAAATTTACGGGGTTATTGGTACAAGATTCCTTTTCTCCAGATGGGTCTCGAGCGACAACGCCGCAAAAGCTTGTCGCTTAGCCTACATGTTTTTATTCGCGCGCAAAAAAAGTGTCCTCTCAAAATGAACGCATCGACCAATGTGTTTTAAAAATCAAGATAAACCTCACTTCCCAAAAAAAAGTTTAATGGACAGATAACTTTTTGAAACTGTATTAAGCATGAGTAAGTACTTATAAGAATTCTTCGAACTACTTTTTTGAATCTCTGATCAAACACTCCAAATATGAAATAGTCATTTTTTGAGTAATTGATTTAGTCATTTTTGTTTGATTATTTAATTTATTAATTTTTAAATTCAGTGTAAAATTGTCAAAATTGACTTGGATTTAGCGGTTCAAACATTTCTACTATTTTTAGTATTCATATTTTCTAGTACCAATAATACTTTGGTCACTGAAGTCTAAAATAAGTCAGTTTTTCTCTTCTTACTATTCAGCGAATTATGTTTTTACTATTTATAGTCATTTTTTGCTAAAAAAATAGTCAAAATTGACTAATTGAAATATTGAAATTTAAGCTGTGAAGCTTTAATTAAATTCGACCATTTCTAATAGTAAACTGTAAATTACTAATTGAATATTTAAAAGTGACCAAAGAATAGGAATTTTTGACTAAAAAATAGTCACAATAACAAAAAAAAGGTTAAAATATGAAAAATTTAGCTACTATTCTTCAGTCAAATTTGACCATTTCACATGCACAGTGAAAGTAAATACGCATTCTGAAATTTCCATCCTAAAAATTTCTGGGTCAATAAAAGACTTTACGTGCTTCGATTCGAGCGTGTATTCCGAAAGTTCGATGCTTCTCCTCGTGAGCGCCCTTTCGTTTCCCATCAGGACAATGACCCTTCCGGAGGGTTGCGCTCGACTGCTTGGGGGGGAGGGGGGCTGGGAAACACTCTTGTACCCCACATTCGTGCGTACCTCTCGAACGATGCACCCAGGTATTTATCACTCCAGAAGATTCGTTCGAAACCCGCCGGTTCAAAATTACAAAATGTCGCCGGAACAACTCTTTCGTGTATTTTATATTGCCTGAGAGCGGGTTTCATCCTATGAAATTGGGTGTCAACAAAACTGTGTGCAAATGACATGATGGTTTATTACTTGGAAAATACAGTATTAGCCATAAAAACGATGCGTCATACCTTAACTACTCCTACACTCAAAAGACAGTATGAGGTTCCCAATCTTAAAAAGTCATACTGTGGCCGCGTAGATCAACTTCACTCTGAATGTGAAATGGCCAACTTTGACTAAAGGATACTAGGTAAGATTTTCATATTTTTCAGTCAGTCAATTTTGACTACTTTTTAGTCAAAAATTACTATTCTTTAGTCACTTAACTATTCAATTAGTCATATACTAATTATAGCATGTGTATATAATAAATATTAATTCTAAAACGAGAACAAATATTAATTCTAAAAATAGTAAAAATGTTTTAACCGCGAAGTCTAAGTCAATTTTGACAGTTTCATATTGAATTTAAATATGACTAATTTAAATAGTCCAATAAAAATGACTAAATCAATTTGTCAAAAAATGACTATTTCAAATTTTGAGTGATGTTATTTTTAACTCCTTGATCAGGAAATTAATGATCAAATCTGGAATTTTCATTTATTTATATTTCCGTTCTTTGTTGAGAAATATTCTGCTTTTTTTAAATAAGACTAAAAAAATTAATAATAAAAAACATTTTTTAATAATAGATTTAAAAAAAGGGATATCTTCAGTGTCGGATAGGGTGTTGTAATTGAAAAACCACCTTGTTGACGGTGAAGGTATCGCGTTTGCAGTTAAGTAGAGCCGCATACGGTTATGATTCACTCGCCTAAAACGATATTTATCGATGTCAGTAAGTTGCAGTCACTTATGCTGGGCGTCAACGAAAAAGATAACACTGAATGCTAGCGATTCATCGCTGATCTCCGAAACAGCCGCTCCTCGAGTGGATTCTTGATACTCAATTAAAAATGCGACGTGGCCTAGAAATAACAATGAAATTCACCTGAAACAACTCCTAGTTTTCCATACGATGCGTGAGTGTTGTTCATGTATTATCTTGTATCAAAGGTATTTATTCTTAAAAGGAAATTCCGAAATCGCTTTCGGATTGACGATGAAAGGTGGAACCAAAAAGGTGGAAGTCCTCCAAATCTTTCGTGAGAGGGGTGGTATGCAGATGGTTATTTTAGGAGTTGGTACTATAACGTAATTAAGCAGAAGTGCAGTGGCCACGGAGTAAGTAGCGTGATGGAGACTCAACTCGCTCCGCCCTTTTCATAGATGTAGGGTAGACTAGGATGGCCGGGTCGCCAGATTACGATCGCAATAAAAGCAAAATAAAAGAGGCAAGAAGCAGGCATAATTATTAATTATCGCTCGTTGCGTTCTACCGTCCGTTTCATTACTTTTCAGAAGGCTGCGCAACATTTTAAGGGAAGGTGATACAAGGGTACCTGGCTTTATTTTGGGGATATATTCGTTAAAACAGCCTTAGACGTAAACCACCATTTTAGCTCATTTTCTCCGTTAAAAATGTTTTAAATTCACTCCATAATTTAAGCACAGTCCCAGTGTTAAAAGTTTGTTTTTTACACCTCTGTGGCCCTACCTTGGTTCCACCTTTTGTTATCATGAAAAATGACGATACAACCACCTAAGTTACGCTGTAAAAGGAGAATCTGAAATTCAGATGCAACAAAGTCAAATCGCTAATCTGTTAAAAAAAAAGTCCAGTTATGCACTGAATTTCAGACATCGTTTTTAACCCACTACCGCCCAACGATGCCATTTGGAAACAGAAAAATATTAGAGGATCTTTTTAGTTCATATTGTCACAATTTAAAAATATCACCCCTCTAAAAACGAAAAATTTAATAATTTAGACATTTTCGAATGCTTGAAATTGCGTAATTTAATGGGGAAGTCCTTTAAATTTCTCTTAAGCTAAATTTCACTTCAAAAACTTTGGGCTGTTATGGGTTAATATCTATAAACTTCTTGTTTTAAGAACGATTTATAGCTGAAATTCAGGAATATTTGGACTGAAATTTCTTCAGACCAGTAATTTGACTTTTGTTGCTTATGAAATTAAGATTCTCTATTTACAGTGCGCGTTAGTTTAAGTTAGGTCAGGCTGTCCTCCCCTGTCGACCTTCTCGGAAAAGCCTTGCACACTCTGGTATCCGCTCGACTGTCGTTAAATCCTATGCCGCTTCCAGGTGCTAGAATCTGCCGTTAAGTAACGACACTAGACGACGACTGTTAGCGCGTTCAAGTTAGGTTAGGAGGTGTGGCTTCGCTCCGCTTCGCGACGCAATGTGGGTAGCTGTCATAAGCGCCAAAAACCACAAGCGCCAACGCCGCAAGCGCCAATCCGTAATCGCCAAACGAGAAAAGTCCCAAACGCCAAAGGTCTTAATCGCAATACTAACCTTACCTAACCTAACCTAACTTAGCCTAACCTAACTTAACCTAACTTGACCTAACCTAACCTATACGAACTTTGGCGTTTGCGACTTTTCTCGTTTGGCGGTTACGGGCTGGCGCTTGCGGCGTTGGCG
>Ga0058701_10002732_pt1 | contig 13563 bp, 8 predicted proteins | sample AgamicOrMae_FD_97039 | JGI IMG/M metagenome (GOLD analysis project Ga0058701, IMG submission 97039) | Agave microbial communities from Guanajuato, Mexico - Or.Ma.e | ecosystem: Host-associated > Plants > Phyllosphere > Phylloplane/Leaf | place: Guanajuato, Mexico | collected 2012-06-04 | reverse complement strand
TAAATAACCCATAGGATAAGCTACTGATGGAATTGAAAGTTACTGTTAGACTGCTTGTTCCTCAATCTTGCCACGGATGCTTGATTCAGTCGTTTATTTGCTTAGCGGGTAGATTTCAAAAACGACTTGCAAGTATTACCCGAATTTTTTAATCTGTACCGGTACATGATATATTGGTTGCAAAAGTCCGAAACGCAGCTGAGCAAAAGTCGTAACGGGTTATACTGAGGTTAAATGACGACAAATCAGCGAACTTAGACTAACCTAGTCTCCGTGGAATCCAGCCCGGCATTGTCCTCCCATTTTCCCATTCTACTAAAATTTCTCGTCCGTCCAAAACAGCTCGATGGGCGTCTCGGCGGGCTTTCTCTGCATCTTCTAAATGTTTGAACTGCACGAAAGCGTAGCCCCGTGGAAATCCCGTCACCACATCCTTCACAATACGGCAATGCGTTATGGCACCGTATCTGGAGAACTCCTAATAACACAGAAAAACACATTGACATTTTTTCATGGGCAAACCATTTGATTTATCAGAGTATGCCCACAGAAAAACTTCAAAAAGTAATACCGATGCGGGTCGTTCGTACTTTCACTTAATTCAATTTTCATATTAATCAAAATCAAAATGCATTTTTTTTTCAGTATCCAGGGTTGTTTGAAGTCCAATACTTTTTACATTTTTGAGCAAAAGTGTATTATATTTTTCCGAGAGGGTTCAGTACATGATTGGCAGGCATTCCTTTTATTTTTCTTGAAGAATTTCAAATTTGAAGAGAAAATAATCTTGAAAAAAAAAATAGATGAATTTTTTGAAAATTTTATGTTTGTTAAGTTTTTTGTCATGCATAAGTTTTACTGGTACTGTAGCTTCAAAAGACAGCATCAAAACAATCTTTCTGATTCAGTTATATTTGAAGGAAATTAAGAAGATCTATTTGGATTGAAAAAAAGGGGTATAGATTACAATTTTGTCTGATTCAAAACTTACCTGTTTCAATTTTTCCTCTGTGGTCTTGTGATCTAACCGCCCAACAAACAATGTTTTTTCTGCATCAGGAGTTGCAACCTTTTTGTTAGGTGGTACATACTTTGCTTCCATTGCCCTGATGAGGGCACGATCATGAGGAGTTGTGTCCGTTCCGTCAATACTTCCACATTGAAGAGGATTGTAGGTTTTGGCAAATGGAGACCACTTTGGCCACTTCATTCGATCTTCCATCTGGGAATCACAAGATAAAGAAACAGAATAAAAGTTTAGTAAATAATGACACTAAGTAAAGTGTTTCTGTTTAAGATCAAAAATATTTTCTTTTCAAATATGCTTTATAGCTGCAATGATACTTAATGTGTACAGTATTTTATTTCATATCGGTATATAATATAACCTAACCTTGAGAATAATCAATAAGAAGTCTTTCAAAACAGTTTTTTTGAATTTGAATCACAAATTTAAATGACAAATGTAACACCTACGATGTTCACCCGATCACGGAACTAACGAAATCAATAATTCTTTGTCCACAGAAATCTTCTTTGCTGTACCTTTGATGAATTCTCGATAAATCCGCTTTTCTTATTCCACTATCAGTTTCTAAAATTATCAAAAGTCGAAGAAATGAACGCTTCGTCTTGAACAGGTTATGTTTCTTGTTTATTTACATCAAGGCATGGCCTTTCGACATGCAACATTCCGTGGCCTTTCGCTCACCGCCTTTTGTTCAGAGGTGTTCAAGAAGAAGAGAATGGAGGGAAGTTCAAATGTTCTGCGGTATGGATACAGATAATGAGGCTTAGAGAAAAATACTTTCCTCCATGTGTACAGGTCTAAAGAATTTCAACTCTTGACCGAGAGCAACTTTTGTGAGATATGTTGTTTTTTTGCCTCTCTTTTATGTAAGTTGTTGTTTTTGATGAGTCAGCAGTTTGACTCAGTAATTGTTAGACTGCTTAATGCCTTCACATGAGAAACCTGCTTGAAATCTACCTACACAAAAAGGAGGAATTTTGACCTGCAATTTTAAAAAATGTTGTTTGATATGAAGAATTCTCCCAGAATAACTGGAGGAGATTGTATAAAGTACATTAAATTTTTGCACTCTTTGCTTTGAATATTTTATGAGTGCTGATGGAAAATCTCTCCTCATGAGTAAACCATGGAGGAATCCTCCATGAGTAAACTATTCCTCTCGGATTAAAAAGTTTCACTGGCGGAAATAAATACATAGATAAATATGATCAGGGCTCCATTCATTTTTTAAAAAATATTTATTTCTATAAATACAATTTTACTTTAACAAACCTTGTTGAACTACAATGTTTCATTGTGGAACTTAACAGTTCCAAGTGAACTGGGGTACACAACCTGTTATTCTTAAAATTAGGACAGCCAGCTATCTTAATTCAAGTTGATTGGCATTTTCTTATCCCTATTATTGCCAATTTGAAGTTCAACATGAGCAACATTCCAATCATTAACAGATTCTATTTTCTTGCCAGTGGGATTGTTCAACCACGCATACAGGATTCCTTTACCCTTATCACCTTTGACATTCACAGTTACTAAATGTGGTGCAGGAGGATCAATATCTACTGATGGAAGTTCATAAGTTGGTTTTCTTCTTTCAATAGTTCCTAAACTGATGGGAGGTGAGCCAATGAGCATGTGAACACCAGTATGGTTATTCAGCTCTTCCCTTATTTGTTTTAACCAAGTACTTGATCGCATTTCCTCCTGGTGCTTTAAATAAGATGCTACTGCCATTCCAACAGTAGCAACAGCACCTACCAAAGCTACTTTGCCAAGAGTGTGCACACTTGGAAGAGGCATTTTGGACTTTATGGAATGAAGGCTCCAGATAAAGTACTTCAATACTGCAACACCTGAAAACAAGAATAAGTCACATGTCACTCCAAAATTCAGGGTCAAAAAAATGTAAAAATAATAAATATTATGATACTAAACCATTACTTACAGTTTGGTTATGTTGCGCTAGAGTCCGTTTACGACACATGTGGAAGACAGAACGATACCAATAACATTTTAACGAAAAATCCGATTCTCCTTTTAACAGTGTTAGCGTAATGGAATTCAAAATCAGAGCAATGAAGAACCAAAACAAGAAAAAAGCTCGGATTGAAAAAGTATGTTTTCTTTATGATTGTCGTCTGCTTCCACTTTTGTGGGGGGGGGGAGGGGAACAAGACGACAACACCACACAATAACAACTCGTGTCTTCTAATTCATGACATATTGAACAAAAACTAAACAAAAATATTGTTTTCAGAAGCTTGATCCATCTTTTAATAGTTATTTTTTTCATTTTTGTGATTTCTTTGGGCTCGAAATCGGTCTTGAATACTTTTTTAAGTGGGTGTTCGTCTTTGGAGGTTTCCACCCCGTACATTCGTTTTGTTTATCGTTGAGACAAAATGTCATTGTCAAGCATTAATGGCTAAATATGGTCTATATTTGCACCCTTGCAAAATGTGATCGATGGTTTACGCTAATTTGTTATTTATTAGCACAGGGGATCACTGGTAAGTAGTTGTTGGCAAGTATTTCGCTATTGTATTCAAATTTGCGTTGTTTGCGCTCCTGCACCTGTCAGATGTTTCTGCTAGCCCAACGTCAACTTTGTTTAAAATTCAAATTTTTCATCAATTTTTTAGTGCTATTGTGAGGAATATCAGAAATTTTTCACGCCCCTCTCTTTTTACTTGCGTATGTACTGCTCGGTAGGGCTATCTTTGAGCAAAACATTTTAACTGGGGCATCTGGCCCTCCTTGATCTTAACAGTTTATTGCCTGTTACATATTCAAGCCTTAAACGCTATGACTTTGTTAGCCAAATGAAATTATGGGTCATGTCAGTTACCTACCATCATTTCCTGTAGCTTTCTTCATGGCCCCCAGGTTTCCTATTCTGGGGCACAACTGTCCACTTCATCTCAAGGAGACCTCTTTCCAGATGAGTGAAGATTTGTTTCTTATGTTTCAGTGAGCTATGGCATCCTTCCGGAAGCCAGCCAAGAGGGAGCTCTTAGGCCATTCAAAAGCTATGCAGATGTCACACTTTTTCACTACACAGTCCCATCAGAGGTGTCACGAGCCACCTGGGAGTTTGCAGCTTTTATGGATCACCCAAACTGTCCTGTTAGAGAAGCTCACATGTAAGTGTCAGATTGAAGTACTGTATATCACATAAAACTCAGAGAAGATCATTTAGATCTAACAGGCAATTCTTGTTCAGATTTATTCAGCATGGAAGTTACCCTGTGATGAGTGTAGACAATGCAAGCTTTCCAAATGATGTCTACATTGGCCGCACTTCTTTATACCACTTGACAATAAATTCAGTATACCAGCCTCATGACGCAACTGTTTTTCCAATCTATAATCCATTACCTGGGAGTTGGTTTGCTGCTGCATACCTATCAAAATGGGATGCACCAGTAACACAAGAGGTAAACCAAATCCATTAAGCAAGGCTGTATATTAACATTGTGGCACAGGTAAATTTTTATATTTTGTTCCAGGGCTTGGGAGTGAAGTGCCATTACAGTTTAGGATCAGTTGCTCTTTGGAGACAGATTCCGGTTGTTCCTATGTTGAGACCAAATTCAAAACCAAGTGCACAGATGACAACAAAGCGATACAATTATTTTAAGTAAGTCTCTCTTAATTTTCCGGCGCTCTAAGTGTTGCGACCTTGACCACTCTTAATCTTGCTTTGTTTTTTTTTCTTTCTTTCAGAGTTTATGTACCCTTTGGTACCTGGAGTCTCCAATTAAAAATCTCAAATTGTACCTTGGGCTTTTTGAACGAATCGTTAGTGAACAAATCAGAACCGTGTCTTGTGAACATGGTATTGCGGCCGAGGGGACTCCCCCAGGTTGATCACAATTCGACTGCAAAGCCGCTCTTCTTTGACGAAGAACACATCTTCACGGAAATCCAACCGTATTCGGAGAGCTATTATTACTTGTTAATCGTCGCAGATTATAGTGTTACGTTTTACGCGGAAGTTATCACCAAAGGTGGGTCATTAATTAAACCTATTGTAAAGGAAAGTACTTCGCCTTTTTAGCAGAAAAGAACTTTGATATTTAACTGGTTGACTACAGAATTTTCAATCCTTGAGAAACAAAATATTTTATACTGGCAAAGTTCAGATTTTTAAAAAAATCTCATTTTAAGAAATTTGAAAACAAACAAAAAAAAAATTACGCATTGGCGAAGCCTTGAAAATCCCCAAGAAAACCTCAAGTCAAAACTAAATCACACATGGAAACTGAAAAATTTAATGTACCGTCCCTTCATAGGCGTTGCCTTAGGGACCGCCATATAAAGTATTTTAGAAAAAAAAAGGAAAATCCCCACATGTTTCCGAAATACAAGTCAATATGCATTTGTTTTAAGTCTCTGGATTATTGTAGAGCAGACTTCATAAGTGCAAAATCCAAATTCACGCACCGAAAGATTTCTTTTATTGAAGTAATGAGATGCCGGTAGCTTTATGTTAGAAGCTTCTGTTAGCGGTAAAAGGCTGTACGTAATGTGAAGGGAGGGGGGTTAAAACCTCGTAAGGCATTCCGAACATTATATTATAGCCTTGAAATAACCTTGGGTTAAAGCATCAGAGATGTCTGGTCACTGACCACCCTTATGTCATGAGTTATGATTTTTTTTCAAATGAAAATGTGCCGATATCTTGATTTTAGAACTCTAAGGAGGCGATGATCTCTTAAAATTACCAAGGTGCTCAAACGAAAAAAAATCGAACGGATATAAATCAATAATTTTCTTAGGGTCATCGCTAGGCAATGATTGGTTGAAAGCAAAAACTTGACCAAATCACCACAAAGTTTCCTTCTTTACAGAATGCAACTTTCTAAACGGTGGTCGCACTTTCGCGGCGGCCCAATTGTCATCTGCTGCGAGCGACTCTGTGACCGAAGAGGAATTGCGCATTCGCCACAGCAACCAATCAGTGCTCAGCGATTGGGCGGGAGTTTTGAACTCGGGAGAAAGCTTGCGCGGGGTCAGCGAAAACACCAAAATAGAGACCGAGTGTCCACCGACTTTTCTTTTAGCTCGTATAACTCACGCGCAAGACTTTTCCGACACTTTTCTTCTCCAGGTAAGTTCCGGACTTGTTTTCAAAAGTTGTATTTTTTACCTCCCCTGTTTTACCCTGGTTCAACGTCTCATACCATTTTGAGGACTAACCACGTACAAACACGTTGATAACGTTACTCTAGGTTAGATCACTTGTGCTACTGTTGTCGCCAAGCCTGATGCCGCTTACTTCTCGGTGGCAGTCACTGCCGCCGTAAGTGCCTGTAGGCTTGCTGACCGCTAGGTTAAGTTAAGCAAGGTGACGTGCTTTGTACCTCACATTATTATCGCTACGCTTGCTCTAGTGGCAGGTAAAACAAGATATAAAAAATGCAACCTCTAAAATATACTGCACATCATTATATATGTACCCTGTGCGGTTTTCGTTCGTGTAACGACTTGAAATAATCTTACGATATTCTTTTATCAGGGCTCCGGATGGTACACCACGTGGGTTGCCGTCACTGATGAGATGCCAATTTTCGTCCAATATGAAGTTCTACCTTTCCTGGACATCGGAGCGACCCTAAGCATCACCGTTCATCTCGACGAGACGGTCGTTGTAAGAGCATTTTTTAGACTAAAAATTGACGGAAAATCTCGTAATACATTTGCGAAATTTTGATTAAAAAAAAAAAAAAAAACGTTTGTAGACTTGTAACAAATTTCAATCGATTAGAGCAAGTTGCTGGTTTTTACAGGTGATATTTTTTTCACTTTTCTGTACCTTACAAAATAATAATTATCAGTTTTTTTTCGTTTTTTTTCTAAAATGCTTATCTTTTGCTTTCAGCAAAACTCGTCGTTCAGTCTGCTGTCGGTGCAAGCCTGCATTCGGAAAGGGCGCCCTCCACGCTTTCATAACGGTACATTGCGCTGTGAACCGGATCTTCTACTAACGCTCTCGTCAGCAAATCTGTCAACTTTGGACGCAAGCAAGCTTCTACCCTATCCCGAGCCTGACGTCTGGTTCATAGGCTTTCAGACTGTTTGCTCCCAACAAGGGTATGTGCCAACTGATCAAAATAACCAAGCTGTTAAGTCAGTCGAAGGAACTACAAGTCTTTCCCCACTCGGCGCGTGCACGTCTTTTAGACATCTAGAAGCATTATCTCAGCTTCGAATGCTAGCAACCTGATCTTATTTATCCATCAGGCCTGCTCAAGTTAACTTAGCCCAAAAATAACGTAGTTTAAGTTAGTCTTTGGTAGCGAAGAACAGACCCTCATTCATCGCTGCATAGAAATCAGATGCTAAGCCTCAAGTATTTCTCGTCATAAGCTTTCTCAACCTAGGTTAGTTTGGATGTAGGCTAACTTAATCTTCTTGATTACAAAGTCTAGGCTATCGTTATTTAGTGAATAACAATACTGGAACGTCGATTTACTCGGAATTTTACCTTCAGAAATATTCGCTCAGTGTATTAGTCCAAGGAACCTCGGCTAGAACTCAGTCTCGTTCAAAGTGGAGTAAGAAATATTAAGATGTCTCCATTTGTGTTTGTAGTGCGTCAACACCCTGTGGTATGGATGACGCACTTCTATCTCTGGATATCCGGACTCACGCATGCTTATTCCCTGGTCAGCCCTGCGGACCTCACGGAGTCTGCCAAGAAATGCATAAAGGACTCCACTTCTTCACAACGTGTTCCTGTATGGACGGTGAGGCGCACTCCGGATTCTCACCTCGGAAACTTTTAAGATTTCTCTGAATGCGAGTCTCTTGACCGAGACATGCATTGTCTCGACTTTTTGTTTGTCTCAGGGTTCCGCGGCTGGGGCTGCACGGACGGCCGCGAGGCTGAGACATCCCACGAAATGCTGGTGAGCGTCGTTCTGCTCGTCGCGAGCAACATATTCTTCGTCCCTAGCATCGTGATCGCTTTGAAACGACGCTTGCTGTGTCACGTGGTTGTCTACACTGCCACCATGGTCTCCTCGATGTTTTACCATGCCTGCGACCAAGAATACTACTACTATTGTCTCACTAGATATGAGGTAAAGGAAGATAAATACAAGATTAGCTGTTCCTCACCTGGGAAGCGACTCTCTATTTCGGCTTTATACTTCTTGTCACTCAAAAAAATCCCTGTTTGTATCTTTTCCTTGGCTAATATTTTATTTAAATAATTTCCGTTTTGGACTCATTGGTTGCGCCGATCAAAGACGCAGTAATATGACTGCCAACCCGCGCTTTAACCGCAAAAGCGTCTTGTAACTTGCGATTGAATCTTTTACAAAACTGTCACTTTTGGGTTCCTACTAGTTAACCCATAACAGCCCAAAGTATTTGGAGTGAAATTTAGCTTAAGAGAAAATTGAAGGATTTTTCCTTTAAAATACGAAACTTAAAGCTTTGAAAAAAGCCTAAATTATTAAATTTCAGGTTTCCAGAGGGGTGATATTTTTTAAATTGTGACAAAACTGAACTGAGAAGATTCTCTAAAATATTTTTTTCTGTTGCCGAACGGCATCGCTGGGCGGTAGTGGGTTAATCATATGTTGTTACAGATAGCTACAGTCGCTTTTTTGGGAATGAGCTTGAAGGGTAGCCCCATGGGTTTGTTGTAGATTGTGAATGAAGCTCCTCTTTCTTTGTTCCAGGTTCTGCAATTCTGTGATTTCTTCTTTTCGATTCTCGGTCTGTGGGTAACCCTGGTCGCACTTGCGGGCCTAGATCCTCAAGTAGTATCAGCTCTCCACATGGCTGGTGTTGTTATGATTGCCATGGGCGTCCAGTACAACCGAACTGGCTTGTTAGTTTTTACCGTACCACTAGTCCTCGGTATTGTTATTTTGGTAAGAACACTTTACGCTTTTGGAATAGTGTTTGTGACCAAAGTACCTAGCAACTAGAGACGCGTTTTAACCCTTGGTTGTTTTAACTCTGTGTTCTCTTTTCCAGTTGTGCGTTTGGTCTTATCGGAGCTGGAGGAAGAAGGGGTGTGTGCGTCTCCATTGGTGCTCGCTGACGCTTTTGCTCCCGGCGATGTTTTTGGCGGGAACTGGAATCGTGCTTTTTTCTTTCATAGAAACAGAACACAATTACGCAGTAAGTAAAGTCCTGATCGGTATGCCAAGGCTCGGTGCCTCTGCTTTTCATACTCTTCGTATGACAAAAATTTTCTTCCTTTACGAGTGTTGCGTGGCATGAAAAATTCAGCCACATTCTTCATACATATTTTCACGATGTGATATTGTGAATTTTTCATATCATGCCGTGGCGAAGCTTTCCCATCATGAGAAAGTCAGCTTTCGCAGTATTTCATGATTACCGTGGTTTTTCATTCTTTCCTTTCGCAAAGGATTTGTATTGTCCCAAGAATGGGCTAGTCCCACGGGACCTCTTGGATCACACCAAAAAAGGGGGGGGGGAAGTTTCCGCTATCTATTTCGTCCCAGTGGGCTGTTCTAGATGTCATGCAAATATTTTCTCTTTGAAAAAGTGCTCAAAATGTATGTATTTTTGCAAAAAATGAGACCGCAACTTTGCTTAAATCAAGAACTCAATCAATTTCAAAACACCTCTTCGCAAAAACTTAAGTTAGACAAGTTTCGCCGATTCTTTTAAGTTTTCTATGAGAATAGTTCGTTGCAAACTTTTTTTTTAAATTATATTTTTTTATTCTTAGTTCAAAGTCCAGGAACCCGAGATCTTTGTCAAGAGCTTTGAAACAAAATTAATTCTTTTAAGTTGAGGATATTTTTAAATCCTCTATCAAATCATACGTCTGTTTTGGTCGTCTCCCTTCTAACTACCCGTGTCTCCCGTGACGTAAGCCATTAGCTGTCAAGTTGAGCTAAGGGAAGTAATAGTTGTTTGGTTGTTTCAGTATGTGCACAGTGCGTGGCACATGGTGATGGGCTTATCTCTCGTTTTTCTGCTACCCTCGCCGGACGCGCCCCCAGAGAAGTCCAACGTCTTGGGCAACGAGGTCGCCGAGTTGTTCGGGACCACCGACATAGACGCTCTTGCGCCGGTGTTCTTCGTTTCATCCGACATGGATACTCTTCTTGTCTCGCAAACATGATTTCGTTTAAAGCTGAGGTGCGACATCTTTGTCCTCTGGAGCTCCGATCGCGTGCCTTCTTTTTGTATACTGCCGAAAAAACGGTCTGAAAGATTGCTGCTTCCGTTTCCTTCTGGCATTTCGCGCCATCTATCGCGCCAAGCCGGAAGTAGTATGTGGTTTTGCTCCGGTTGAAAAGTTGGTGTAGTCGTATATGCCTGCTTAGGATTGTCCAAGTGTCTCGTGACGTGATTTTAAACAAAACAAGTCGTTGTTTGGTGTAGAAAAACGTTTTTAAAAAAAAGAGAAATACTATTTTTAGCCCGGAAAGTAGCTCTTCGGCTGAAAATTTTATTATGGAAGACACGGACGACCAACTTAAATGCCGCTATTTTTGAAGGTTAACGTATTTTGAAGAAAAACAAAAAACAAAAACAGGATGCTTGAGGAGAGTAGCTTTGGCTTTGTTCTTATTTAAATTGTTATTTATACAATATCTTTTTTGATTTGCATGTGTTCTCTTAGAATCAAGTAAGGAACGTGATCTGATTATTTTTCTTGATGTCGTGCGTGAAAAAAATCGACAAGTCAAAGTTAATTTGTTGTATCGAAATGGTGCCATAATGAAATGTTGATATACTACTTTTGCCCGTACCTCAGTCGTGTGTTGATGAATTTGTTAGTCGGAGTTGTAATGTAGCGCTAAAGTAATTTTCAGAATTTGTTTTTCTCAGGAGGTGCCGTATCAGTCAAGAAATAATGTGATCTACGTTAGAATGGGCTTGATCCGTTTGTGATTTTGTTATACTGGTGCTTTATCCTTACTACTAGTCCATTTTGTATATTTTTTTTTCTCTTGAGAAACCAGTTCTGACTCCTACCGAAAGGTACACGTGAGCTTGCTGTTGATACATCACGCCTCTTCTCTATGGGTGCTTTATCTTGAAGAAAAGCTGGTTTTATGCGTAGTGTTTTTTTCTTATAGAAGAGTCAGTTTGAATTGTTGTGATCCTAGTTTCTTTTGCTCTTATCTGTGTTTCCCGCTCCAAGACTTCAGAGTAGACTCAAGACTTCCAGACCAAACCCTTTAGTCCAGAATATTTGGGTCAGCTGTCAATAGTCTTTTCTATTCGCTGCAAGTCTAGTACCCATGTTTACGTTACGCTTAACTTAGGATGATCTCACGTAAGGTAAATGCTATAGGTGTGTGTGATTGTCCTCCAGGACAACTACCGTTCAGTACCGTTACAGTCTGCTGAAATCAGTTTGGGGTATTTTTTGTTACGTTTTACATATATCTATATTAATCTGTAATTATTTTGGGAACGACGGGCATGTTTCCAGTTTGCAAGTCATACGATAGGAAAACCGTCGCATAGTTCAACATTGTAAAGTTGAAACGTGCAAATGACGTTTTCCCGTAAATACACATTTCAGGGTGTATTGAAGTGTTAACCTAAATGTTCCTGTCAACTTTGACTATCGCCAGTGATATGAGGAGGTGCTTTAGTTTTTTCTCATTGTTCCTATTTAGTTTTGTGTAGAGCCCTTAAAAACATATGCGTGATGATCCGCCCATGAAAACAGAAACAGTTGTCAGTCTATAGGAAGAGAGAAGTAGAGTGGCGACGGCGCTGTTGCCGCTTCTCCTGGTGCTACGTATATTGGATCTAAAGCTGCTCGCATGGTTGCCACTTCGTGCTTATTTTAGGGTGACATTCCTTCTACTGTGACTCATTGTCAGTGCTGATAAATTTTTGCGATTTCCAACTTTTTGAAAATATCTCTTACGATGCTAGAGATTACGACCTGCGCCTAGCAACGTTATTGTAGAACTAGTTAAAATCTACAAATTGCCTGCCATTCACAGCTTTGTAATTACAGCGTTCATGAAAGTATCTGCGTTTGAAATTTGCGAAATGGCAAACTTTTGCAACACTGATTTCCTTCTTCAATCTAGACTACGATGCTGAATCTCAGACATTCTTTCATTTCCTCGCAACGATGCATGAACACGAAGAGTACGGTACTTTACTACTGGGTATAGTACTTAAATGTATGTTTCTTGATCAGTGTATACGTGTGCGGTACTATCAAGGTGACTATAACGGTGGAATCACTCCCGTCGAAAATGGGAGACGTTTTCTGACGCCACTTGTTTGTGTTGGTTGCCTACTTAGAGGATGAAAGGCAGCCTTTGCTCGGCCGAACGAAGCCGAACTCCTCCGGACTTACCCGAGCTAGCTGCCTTTCATCCTGTAAGTAGGCGACCCGCACAAACAAGTGGCGTCAAAAAACGTCTCCCGTTCTCTATGTGCATAACGCCTGAAGTGACTCCACCGTTATATAGCCACCTTGGGTACTATCTGCCCAAGAAATATTGTCGCTACCTTATTTAAGAATCCCCTTCTCGTACGACGGTATTTTTTGGACTGATAGTGCATCCGTTATGTGTAGTGTGCTAGCTTTAATGTGTTCTTGGCTTCCATTGTACATATCATGTAATGTTAGTTTACCGTTGCATAACAGTGCCATCTTTGTGCGTAAGTTCACTCAAAGTCACTGCATACTTGCGTCTTAAGTGCATCACTGTTGTCACCACAACGAAACCAAACAAGTTCAAACCAGTCTCTTGGTTGTCTCAAGCTTTGAGGCACGTGTGTAGAAAGGACGTTGTCTTTGTTTTTACCAGCATGAAGCCAAACAAAGGAAAGGCATCTTAAATGTTGTTTTGTTCCGAAGTCGGTTGTTTTTAGCGTGTTGTGGGCGGCGAGCCTTTCCGGCAGTGAACCAAATCATGATGGTTTGGGTACGACTGTGTTCAACAATATGAGTGTGCAAACTTGTTTGTTATGCCATTTCGCATTGTGTGATAAAGTAGTATGAGGAATCTTGAGATGTTTATGTACCAACGACGAAAGAGACGGAGGTTAACACGGAAACAATAAATTTTGGCCGTGTTGGAAAGTTGCAAGACTTCTTATTTGTACCTTATCGTATTCCAGTTTTCCTTACCGCGGTTTAAAAATCACAAAGCGGTGGCTCGGTAGTGCTGTCAGTCTTTTTTATCACTTGATTTCAATTTAAAAAAATCCCTGTCACTTCCTGTCACTTTTCCCTAAATTTTAACCCCTTTTCACAATTATCTTCTCCAAATTTTCGGACTTCTTTGTCTGGATAGTGTGTGCGGATTAATGACGTTCTAATGAGAGAGCAAAGACGCTCTCTTGCGTTGCGCAGTTGTGTCATCCCCTTCAACCTCCCATTCGCAAAGTTTATGCTCTCCTGGTCCGTTTAAAATCGACACATTGATCGGTTTTAACCATTTTTAGTTTTTATTATTTGAATTTAATCCAGAAAAGTTAAAATTTAAAAAATAAAAAATGGGCCTGAAAAATGAAAAAAAAAAACAACCTTTTGTTACTCCTTGCCT
>Ga0058701_10002731_pt1 | contig 13563 bp, 11 predicted proteins | sample AgamicOrMae_FD_97039 | JGI IMG/M metagenome (GOLD analysis project Ga0058701, IMG submission 97039) | Agave microbial communities from Guanajuato, Mexico - Or.Ma.e | ecosystem: Host-associated > Plants > Phyllosphere > Phylloplane/Leaf | place: Guanajuato, Mexico | collected 2012-06-04 | reverse complement strand
TAATCAAAACGTTTTGAATCAAAATTTTGCAAAATGGTGTTTTTTGAAACGATCAAATTTTTTCTTTAGGCTAATTTAGATTTACCTTTTTACTTAAAATAAGTGATTTTTGGGAGAATTTTGCGTGAAGGTTAATATTTTTGATGGGTCGATAACAGCCCAGTGGGCAAAAATCGGTTAAGAACGTCTTATAAAGGCGTTTCAAAATTCATTGGTAAGGTTTTGCCGGAATCGAAGAAAATCTTGGTGTATTGGGGGTCGTCGTGTAATGGAGGTCTAAGAGGTTTAACTGAACGGTAGTAAAGGGTTAAGCTTGGATAGAAATCGATTCACGTGAGCAGATATCCTAGTTAATGGACACTTTAAGAGGGTGTCAAATTTTTGAGTCTGAATTCCGGAAGTGTATTTGCAGTTGCGTTTAACTAATTTGTGCGGCGCAGGTCCCTACTGGCTCCCGAAGGCCTCATAGTGCCTCACAATCTGGTGGTGAGGTGCGAATTGATCGAAAGCGAATTCCTGTACAAATGTTCCCGCGTGGAGAGCGATAGCCGACAGATTGCGGACTTCATCAACATTTACGAGGTAAATTCACTCTGGACAATACTTCGCCGCGCCTATCACCTGCTACTTTACCCGGAAAACTGTGAACTGTCCGAATCGGGATACTGAAGAAGTTTCCACCCTTGAGAGCTTTCACTGAATGCCGAAGTTTTTCATATTTATCGCTAATTGTTCGCAGGTAAAGCATCATTTGGATTTAAATCTGGATTGTTTGAGCGCGACTTCTCTTAGCAAGGATACGGAAGTCCTGCGACTGCAAGTGGACCAATTGGGTCCAGGGGGCCTTTTCTCCGAGCAGAAAAGAAGCATCTCAGCTAAAATCGAACGGGACGGGATCGTGCATGCAGTGACTTATTGGTTTCTCATAGAAATGCTATCAAATAGTGGACGTTTCTTGTCAACGCGCGGCGCAAATTCTCATATTCTCCAAGCCGCTGTGTTGACGTCGCCACTCGTACCTGCAAAGGCTGGCAACGTGATAAAACTGGCCGTGCCTTATCACTACGGACTTTTGCAAATAGAAGTAATGGAAAATGACTGACATCCTGAACAATAAAAACACAGAATTTCTTTGGAAAGATTCACTCAATAAGCTCCGAAACATTTAGCCGGGAATGTACTTTAGTTCGCCTAATTTTCGGCACGTCGATGGCTTCAAATGAAACTGTACTAGTTGAAAATGCTGTTTCAAATCTGTACTACTTGCAATGTTAAAGCATAGGAATTAGGACATTCTTGAACGAGCATTTTCAACTAGTACAGTTTTGTTTGAAGCCATCGACATTTTGTAGCCACTGGTCTGCGCTACAACCTGCGTATAGTATATGTATGCGTTGTAAAAATGAACGATTATTTTTAATGCGACTTGATACTTTGTGGGCTTAGCTACTACAGCAAGAAATTTAAAGGACTGGGAACAAAACTCACTTAAATCGGTTTTGTTCTAAGCTCTTAGGGGAATCACTGCAAGTGAATGAACCCTGATTGGCCTTTTAACGGAGCAATATATACACGTTTTGTAGCGGTGAAATTGTCGCGACATAAATACACTAGTTAAAATTTAAAGCAACTTGAAAGAAAAAAATCAGGTAGCCTTATAAACCTCTTTATTTCTTACCCACAGAAACCGTAGTGCAAATACTTAAGTGTTCAAACATAGAGGCAGTACAAAATACTTGAAGGTACAAAAAATAACATCTCTACTCACCCCCCGAAAATTCTGTTGAATATTCACATTTGTAAAGAAATATCACAGTTGGCATTTTGTATTAGCGAGGAAGTTCATTATCAACCCTCTGACTCTCTCAGGATAATCCATGTGCACGCTATGGTAACCCTCCACAACATAGTACCGGTACGATTCCCCTAAATTCTTTTCTAACAATGCTTTCACCGGCTTAAACTCTCGAACCTCAGGGTTCATTTGGATGGTTTCCGTCATGAGTATGTGTAAGACTGGACATTTAATTCTATCGAATAGCTCAAGGTTTTGTTCATGACTTAAAATACCCCGGTGGTAAGCCTTGAGTCTTTGGTCCATAGAAAAACGGAAACCGTTCCCGTATTTGACCAAAGACCGTTTCGCCAGAGTTTTTGCCGCTTTTTCAGAAATCAAATCTGGCCTCCCTTCCATAAGGCGCTGGATTGCGCCTTTGTAAGGATACTCCGGTGGTTTTCCGAACTCTACTCTTTCCTCTATGTCCTTCAGGCTACTGTACGCTCTTACAAGATTCTGGATGCAGAAGTCAGCACTGAGCCCCACAAGTACTGCGTCAAGGACGACTAATTTGATGAGTCTGTCGTTAAATATCGCTCCGAAATAAAATCCTATGTGCCCTCCTAAGCTATGCCCGATATAAATAAATTTGTCCCAGCCTAAAAAGTCGACGACTCGCTCTACAGCCATAGTGAAGTCTATGATTTTTAAAGGCAGGCCTTTAGGAAAGTGCGAAGATTTTCCGTGGCCGGGCAAATCGATCGCTACGCAGTAGTACGTGTCGGGGAGCAAAGGTATCAGACTATCGAAACTGCCTGCGTTGTCTTGAAGGCCATGGACGAATAATACTCGGATCCCATTCGTATCATTCCATGCTTTTCCTGAAATAACAAACAATTGATGCTCTGAATAGATTTTTCTTTCCTAAAATGCCACAGTGCTTACTAGTCAAAGTTATTATACCGTATTTTGGTTTGCAACCTGATTTTTTTTTTTAAATGAGGGCACTCACCCGCAATGTGTCCCCAAGGTACTGGGATTGCGATCTCCATTTCCTCTCGCTCGTTGCCTAATCCCACGGCGTAGGCCATTTTATTTTTCTATATTTTCGATAGTTACGTTGACTGGCCAAACCTGCTAATATTTGAGGGGCAAGATCTGAAACAAAAGCGAATCATACATAGCAGGAAGGGTATTGTGAATATAGGATCTGTTTCTGAAATGTATCGAGCATACATTGCATTTCCTCATCCCAAATCTGAAATAGTGAAAATATGGATAGTGAATCATGAAAATAGAGTAAAGTCCTAGTATCGTACCAGAGAACTTTGAAATCTGTTTTTTGGGCAAATTCAAATTTTAGATTCTAAATTAATAGTATTCGATTATCCGTTACAGTAAAGCGATTTCTTTTTTAAATGTTAGTAAATTTTAAATATTTTTCAAAAAGAACGATTTTACTTCAGATGAACTTGAGCAAATCGCCGTCGTAAAACAAAGTCATCGGAGAAAAAGCGTGGAAATCGATTCCCACACGATTGGAAAGCTTAAAAAAAAGTCTACCGGTACTTTACTTGAGGGGGGGGGGTGAAAATGGCCGAAATGGGGCACGTAGTCATTTTAGACCCCATACCATGAAGGTAATATTTCAAATGTATGAAGTGATTTTTTTTAAGGCCAGTGTACCTTGCCGTGTACTTTTATTTTTAAGTAAAAATAGGTTTGGTTAGTCTGGGTTAGATTGGATTTCCCTGAGATTATTTGCCGCTTTAAACTAGTGTACAAATGGGTGCCTCGAAGCGCGTTGAAGTCTCCCATGGGTATACATGCCTCTTACCGTACACGTGTCTTGGACATAAGACGAGCTTTCAATTTATTCAATTATTTAGTTTTAACGATTAGCACTTTTACATTAATGATCCTTTTACCTTAAATATAAATTGCCCGTTCTTAGCGTTTTGAGCAAGTCGCCCTCCTCGCAGCGCTAATAACGTGTGACATGAGAGGGTCAAATTTTTTACGTCGTATTTGCAATAATTAAAAAAATAAAGAAGGATGACGAGTTTATTCGGTCATTGGAATTCGGTCAATGGATGAGATCAGCTGACTCATGGAAAACATGTAAGGAAGTGCAACACTAGACCAACACCGGTACTTATAAATCCCACCAAAACTTCCAATTTAGGAATTGTAGAGGGTTCGACGAACACCGACTCATGACCTTTTATTTTAATTCCCAGCGGTATTCAAATTGACAGTTTCGAGGTTAAGTTTACCTATCAGCTCTAATTTCATGCGCATTAAGTTAAGAAAGAACATGGCGAAATTAAAATGTGTGTCAGGGTACCAAAGGTTATTTCCGCACGTTTCGGATTAAAGTATGCGCTGACATTTTTTTTCTTATATTTTGAGTTTAAGGTCCTATCTATCAGACTAATTATTTCGCCTCCTCTGATTACCTTAACTTTTTGTGTCATTGCGTTCCAACATTTCAGGAAGGCGACATCCTTCGGATTAGGGAGACCTTCCTTCTGGCACGATCCGAGATGACGCAAACAACTGAAAGGAAACCATAAAACCTTCGAAGCAGAGTGGTTATGATTACGATTTTTTTTTGTCAATCGTCAATCGTGCGGGCTGTCTACAGTTCATAATACGGTCGAAGTACGAGGTCTGCTCGATAATTTATTCGATCTATCGATAGACTATCGATACGAGCTTTACTTGTAATCATCGTGATTCGGTCGAGTTTTCGTTTCAGTCTCCGTGACCATTCGAAGAAAACTTTTTTGAGTGTCTTTCTCGACACCAAAACGTGTTTTCTTGTCTTTGATTTCATTTTTAAGCTGTTTTGTCGGTTTTGGGCTCATTTGCTTTCGCCCATGACGAGTATCGATCATGGTAGTCGATATCTCGATCATGAAAGAACTTTGACGGCGGGAAAACACCGGCATTTTTAAACTGGACGCGCAGCTGAAGTATTGTGTCTCTCATGCAGGATTTCTGAATCCGTGGTCTTCGTTATTTTTTTATGTATTATTAAGCTATTGTACATCCAAGTTTTTTTCTTTCTTTCTCAAAGAGTTTAAAGTTTGTGCCTTTGAAATTTTGCGCATGCTGGATTGAGAATCACAGCTTTTACAAAGCTTTGACGATTTGTTCCCGTAAAGAGGTAAGGGTGGAATTCCGATAAAATACTAACATCCCTTTAACTCGGATTTATTTATTAGCAACCATTAATTTGTGCCTAAAGTTGAATATGCCTAATGAGACACGCAGATTCATGAGATTTTTTTTTTAAACAATAAGAGCTCAGGTTGCGAAGGTTTACTTTTATCTTTCGGAGTTCTTAAACGATTTCACCCCCCCCTTTATTTCAAGGGAGGGGGCTGAAGGAAGCAGGAAAGGAGTAATTCTATTTGAGGCTGATAATCAGCCGTATCTTTCAGTCGCTGTACCGATTTTGCCGATAATATCGCCTCTTGACTCGAGCGTATCCGTATGCTGTGCCTATCACATTCGTATTGCCCTTTGACCACATTATATCAGCAGCCGAAATAGCTCAGTTGGGAGAGCGTTAGACTGAAGATCTAAAGGTCCCCGGTTCGATCCCGGGTTTCGGCAAGTTCATTTTTTTTGCATTCTTCAAGAAATCTTTAGCAATCGGTCGGCCGTACGTTATATGTAATTCCTTAACTGAACAACTGAGCGAAAAATGACCATATTTACGCTTCATATTAAGAATATTTCCGTGCAATCATGCCACTATTTTGTTAGAAGATATCCACATATATTAAGTTTATCCTCTTCGATTACGTCTAAACTACATACAAAACTAGTTCCTACAAGAAGTTTCTTTAGAACATGTTGCGAATCATATCATGCTCATTTTGCATTTTCTTTTCAAAATATTCCCAGTTTTTTTGGGGCTTCTAGCTTAACCATTGAATGAAACACCTTTAAAATAAAAGCTACTAATGATTTTTTGTGTATCATTAAATCAGTGACTGAATAAAAAAAAACAAAACATTGAAATAAAATAATTATTAATTCACATCAAATCAAATGCTCATAACATTTCACAATGTAAAACTTTTACTTGCCGAAACCCGGGATCGAACCAGGGACCTTTAGATCTTCAGTCTAACGCTCTCCCAACTGAGCTATTTCGGCTGTTGAAATATAGTTGTTTAGATAAGAGTAACTCCTTTGATGTCGCAGAGCAGTCAGCACATCAACCTATAAGCGCTGTTCGGCCCGAAGTTCAAAAACTTGCTCGCTTTGAAATGTTTCCCCTGTCGTTTTCCCCATTTTTGGGCTGACAACTCGTTACGACTTGTGATCCGTTGGGCACTCCACGCACCACCGCATGTTTGTCTTTCAAGTTGAGTAATCTCGCATTTAACACCTGATTCTATACCGCGGTCGCGTGTTTGTTGTCAGCTGAAGACGTTATTCATAGCGCGGTTCGAAGAATTTGTTCACCTAATAGTTTTTTTCCCTGTATTTCTTTCGAAGTGAAAATTTAAATAGGTGACGAGGTTAGCGGTAGATCTCCTTTTGGAGAGCCTGCGAAGTAGCGAGTAGGCAACCGCAACACATAGCCGTCGTGGTGGGTGCCTATGCAGGGTTTGTCAGGGGCTCCAATGCAGTAGCGGAATGCGCCTCCCGAGGACAAGTGTAAGAATCGGCACGTGCAAACAAATTGAATAAAGGTTATAAACAAGAGACTTGATTTCAGAAATCAGGCCTTTCCTCTCGTGATGTATTCAGTGAAAGATACGTATGGGACGGAGGAAAGTGTTCGACACGGAAAGTGTTCGACAGGGAAACTGGTCGACAATTTCGGCATTTCGGGTGCCGTAAGGTTGGGTTTTGTCGGACAACATCTGTGTCGATCACTTTCCTTGTCGATCACTTTACTACACATCATACGTATTATTTACTTGTATGTTTTGCCGATTGCCAAGTACTCTATGTTCGGGTAGCTTTGATTTTAACGTAATGGGGGTATAGCTCAGATGGTAGAGCGCTCGCTTAATCGATACCCCGCACCTCCATACATTTTTTTTGTGTAAGTTTAAACACTTCATTTGTCAAAAAAATCTATTTTCGGGTAGCTCTGTTGTTGATGTATCGGGTGTGTAGCTCAGATGGTAGAGCGCTTGCTTTGCATGCGAGAGGTACGGGGATCGATACCCCGCACTTCCATAAAACTTTTTCGTGCTAGTCTAAACACTTCATGGGTCAAAAAAATCTATGTTCGGGTAGCCCTGTGGTTCTTGTACCGGGGGTGTAGCTCAGATGGTAGAGCGCTCGCTTAGCATGCGAGAGGCACGGGGATCGATACCCTGCACCTCCATGAAACTTTTTTTGAATTAGTTTAAACACTTCATGAGTCAAAGAAATCTATGTTCGGGTAGCTCTGCAAGTGCTGTATCGGGGGTGTAGCTCAGATGGTAGAGCGCTCGCTTAGCATGCGAGAGGTTCGGGGATCGATACCCTGCATCTCCATAAAATTTTTTTGAACTAGTTTAAACACTTCATGGGCCAAAAAAATCTATTTTCGGGTAGCTCTGCAATTGTTGTATCGGGGGTGTAGCTCAGATGGTAGAGCGCTCGCTTAGCATGCGAGAGGTACGGGGATCGATACCCTGCACCTCCACAAGACTTTTTTTGAACTAGTTTAAACACTTCATGGGCCAAAAAAATCTATTTTCGGGTAGCTCTGCAATTGTTGTATCGGGTGTGTAGCTCAGATGGTAGAGCGCTCGCTTAGCATGCGAGAGGTACGGGGATCGATACCCCGTATTTCCACAAAACTCTTTTTGAATTAGTTTAAACACTTCATGGGCCAAAAACTCTATGTTCGCGTAGCTACGCAAGTGATGTATCGGGGGTGTAGCTCAGATGGTAAAGTGCTCGATCAGCATGCGAGAGGTATGGGGATCGATACCCCGCACTTCTATAAAAATCTTTTTCTGTTAGTTCAAACACTTCATGTGTCAAAAAAATCTAAGTTCGGGTAGCTTTGACACTAATGTACCGGGGGTGTAGCTCAGATGGTAGAGCGCTCGCCTAGCATGCGAATGCGAGAGGTACGGGGATCCATACCCCGCACTTCCATTGAACTTTTTTTGTGTTGGTTTAAACACTTCATGTGTCAAGAAAAGTTAATTTGGATTGGCACCTCGCCGCGCGGAGGCAGTGCTCCAAGCGGAGACTCCGTAAGCTGTGATCAGTAGACAAGTCCATGTTTAATGCTTTGAAGGAGCTATCGTTTGGCCGAAAATAAATAAATCCTGTCTAGCTTCTGTCGAACCCATTTCAAATCTGGTTATATAGTCGTGTATGTCAAACATTCAGGAACGTATTGCCTCACTCAGAACGTTAAAGAAAAATTCTGAGTGATTCAATGCGTTCCTGAATGTTTCACCTACAGGACAGTATAATAGGATTTGAAATGGGTTCGTCCGACGCTAGCCAGGATTTTTTTTTTCGGCCAAACGATAGCTCCTGCAATGCATTCAAGCTGGACTTGCCTACTGATCAGAGCTTACGGAGTCTCCGCTTGGAGCTCTACCTCCGCGCGGCGCGGGGCCAATCATGAGAAAATGGGTATAAATAACGTCTCCAAATGACATCTTCATTTTTCAGATGATTTTCAAGTCCTGTATTCGTTCAGCACGTAGTAGGTCCGTTCAAAACGAGCATATATTAACCCAAGTTTTTCTTTCTTTCTTTTTTTTCACTTTTGTACTAATTCAAAAAAATATTTCATATTTCCTTATTTTTAGTCATGATTAAAAAAATTGAATGTACACTTTTTAATCGCAATAATATTTTTAAAAATTGCTGAAAAAGTATATTTTACCCTAAAGATATTGGGTGTTACATGGTTTTTATTATGCATTAAAGTGCCTTTTTTTGATTTATGAATCAGCCTCCATTTGAAGTTCCGTACGATGTCGTTAAAGCGGTGTTGGACCCCGTCAAACCGCCGTTAATGTTCTGAACATACTTCCGCCACACATAGCGAAGTATCCCCACAAAGAAAACGCACGAGATGACGTAAATAGTAACAAACGAGACGAAATATTCTCTCATAGAGCCGTCCAGTTTGATCATTCTCCTTAGCATGCAAGTCCCATACACCATCCGGACGAGGGTGAACTCCGCGATGAATATCCAGTCCGCTATGTAGAACGGGGTCGTGTTGTGGTATCCCAGAGTTCTCAGAAACCAGCGGGCCTGCAGGGCGGGATTCGTCACTTCGAGAAGGCCGACGCCTGCGAGATATTCCGTTCCGTTTTTACCTAAATAGAGAGCGCGACCAAGGGTCGCGATGCTCACGATATGATGGACCAGCATGATTAAAACCTCGGTGCTGTGCCATAGACACCAACTCAAGTCGAACAGGAAATAGCCGAGACTGCTCGAAAGGGTTACAGTCTGGAGAAACGTGAGGGTAACATCTGGAAGAAGAAATCTGAATGACTAGTCTTACCAGGAGTACCAAGGCATTTGTCTCGAAAATGTGCGAAATTTCTCGTTTATAAAATAATGTAGTTCGTGGAATATCCTAAAATGGTCTCAATCAACTGATAATTTCATTTTTTTTCTCTTATTGGAGGGATATTGCACTTTGAAAACTCGCTAATAAAAGTTAAATACGTATCGGGAAAATAAAACACTTTTCGAGAACGATTGGGAACATCGGGATTTGAACCTTTGTCTCTCCGAACCAGTGCCTAGCGCCTTACCGGCTGAGCTATCACGACAAAATGTATGTTTGTAATTAGTAGGCTCGCGATCATACGACAGTTATCGGAGGACCAAAATTTACAACGAATGTGACGTTCTGAGTCAATTTTTACCTGATTTCGTGAAAGGGTAAGGTCCTAATTGAAGACAGCAGTAGGCTGATAGAGTAACCGATAAGACGGCGTGAAGGAGGGTCACTAGTCGGCAACTGAATTCCGGTATGCGCTCCCTTGCGAGCCAATGGCGGCATGCCAAGTATGTGCAGGCATAAAGTATGGAAGCTGCGGCCACATACTGCCATGCCGGGCGCATCGGGGACGCTTCATGCGCCCGCCGGCGTACTCATAACCTGCCCCAATAAACATTCCTGGATATAATAAATATCGGTTACTTAGGATTATCATTGTAAGTCTAATTAATTACGGAGAATCGTTCGTCTTTATTTAGCTTTTGCTCTTACACGACTATTTTTCCTTCAAATTCGTCTGCTTTTCTTTCCTAAAATTACCTATTGCAATATCAACCATTTATTCTAAGAAAAACTTTAAAATGACTCTTTAATCAAAGTTTCACGCTCGAATTTTAATGGGATACTACAGAGTTGAAATCCTTTAACATTAAAAATTGTTAAACTTTAAAATTTTCAAAATCGTCAGCAAGTACCAAGGCCTATTAACTAAATTTGTTAAAAAAAGAAGGGAAAAACTAAAAACTAACGGCATGTTTTTCATAATAGTTAAAACTTGCTTTTAAGGTATTTTTAACATTTTATTATAAAAGTCATAAAGACTTTTTTCGTCCTCACTTGTTGTTAACGAGGTTCGAAATCGGGTTAACGTGAAGAATTGAGTCTGGATTATTGGATGCATTTGTGATCTCTAACCTCTTATTTTCTTTCCGTGCGTCCCGTGTCTCTTTCTTGACGCTGTCATTATCTCTCGTGTTTAGAAAACCATCTCGCATTTTTTGAGACCTTTGTCTTGTTTTAAATATTAGTAATTTTGAGAGATTTTCTTTGTTTTCATTGTTGCACTTGCTGTGAACCTGCCGCTACTTTGCTGAACAGGGTCGACAACTATTCAAATTAACCTACTTCTTTTTTGAAAAGACTAGTACTGTACAGGGCGTCGATGTATCTTTCTATTCAAGAATACTCTATACTCTTTAACAGCATTTATTCACTAATTTCAAAAGTAAATTTCAGAAACATACGAAACAAATAAGAAAACATCGAGAGATAAGGAAATTCTCTGAATTTTTAAAATGTCGCAAGACACCGACGTTACAAAAATCGATTGGAGCTGAATCGATTTCACAAAATATACTTGCTACGCCTAAAAATTCTCTTACATTAAACTGTTTCTACTTCTGTGGTGTTTTGACCCTTTAAACCATCGCAATAAATAAAGCTTGATAAATATTTAAGTTGAAAGCTAATCTAAATTAATTTATTTGGATGTAAAACAAAGTGATGTGTGTCTCGTAAATTTTTCTCGTTGTTAGTTTGGCAGTGCTGTAGTTTTGTTTAGTATTCGTCGCCATCTTCCACTTCGCCTTCCACGGAATCGACCCCAACTTCTTCGTAGTCTTTTTCCAAAGCTGCCAAATCTTCTCGGGCCTCGGAAAATTCGCCTTCTTCCATTCCCTCTCCGACGTACCTAAACGGAAGAGAAATATTGATTTTGTAAATGGGTCAAAAACAGCGGTTGACTTTTAAATATTTGAGGTAACCTAAAATGTATCACATGTTTCGCATCACACCCGAGATGAACAATTCCTAGAGAAGGTACGGTATCTCAAGTTCAACAGTTCGGCTTTCAAAATCATTATCCATGTTATACATTTGCAGTTAGTATATCGGGAGTTGAATCACGTTATCTCTAAGGCCAAAGTTGCAGGGTTGTCCGCAGCTAAACGTACAATTTATATTGTATTTATATTCATTCGTTAACAATGTTTAAATTTACCTTATGTTGATTCGTAGTAAATAATGTACTTACCAGTGAACGAAAGCACGCTTAGCGTACATGAGATCAAATTTGTGGTCCAGACGAGCCCAGGCCTCTGCGATCGCCGTGGTGTTGGACAGCATGCAAACGGCTCTCTGGACCTTGGCGAGATCTCCGCCAGGGACGACAGTAGGGGGCTGGTAGTTGATACCAACCTAAAAAAAAAGAAAAATGTATTGTAGGTATATATGCTAGCTAACAAGTAAGCTTGTAAGTTTTGCAAGAGATGAAAATTGATCAAGTTTTCTCTCTAAAACCCAAATTAGCAAGGCATTTCTTTCTTTCTTTTTCTTTCTTTTTTTTTATCTAAGGTTTTGATAGTTTTTTTATGGAACAGTGGATGTACCTTGAATCCTGTTGGACACCAATCCACAAACTGGATACTCCTCTTGGTTTTGATAGTTGCAATGGCGGCGTTCACGTCCTTAGGAACAACATCTCCTCTGAAGACAGAAAAATTCTTTGTTTTAGAAAGTTTTCGTAAACTCGGGAAACAATTTTCCCACAAATAATAACCAAAATTTATACTATTTCTACTGCAAAAAAGAAGTTAAAGTACTTTTATTTTTCGACAGTTTTTCCATAAATGTAGTGTATCGAAACTTGGATTTTCGTCGTGAATCAAAGCCTATACCTTTAGTCTATCAAAATACTATCGCAAAAAACGAAAAAAAAAGAATAAAGGAAAAAGGAAGAAGAAAAAAGAAAAAAAGGCGAGAAAAAATACTATATGATTGGTTGCGATTTTGTCGGACATTTTTCGTGTTTGCCATGTCTGCGCTTTTCCAAGTTTCTCATACAAACGTTTGATTTGTTTTTACTTCCATGTTCGATTCACAAGGAAGTTATAGAATGCTGCCGAAAATTCCAGTGTGATTTCAGCTCGGATTTCAGCCCTTTTTGGGCTCTTGTGAGCCCAATATTCAAATAGAACAACTTTCAAGGACATATTGGGATAGTACAAAATTATACACTACAAAATTAAACAAAGTTTGGGGTTTCGTCGTAGTCTATGAAAATTTTAGCGAGCTGTCGTGTCATGTTGGCAGTCATGTGAATGACGTCACCACTAAGATTTAGTGATAATTACCGGTAGAGCATACAGCACGCCATGTACTTTCCGTGTCGGGGGTCGCACTTGACCATCTGGTTGCTGGGCTCGAAGCATGCGTTGGTGATTTCGGCGACGGTCAGCTGCTCGTGGTACGCCTTCTCGGCGGAAATGACCGGGGCGTACGTCGCTGGAGAGAGAAAAAAAATGAATCACGACCCGCCTATTTCTCGGTTTAAGTGGAATATCACGTGTACAGCTCTTACAATACTCCGAAATAAAAAATCAACGAAATTTTTGTTCCATAATTGCGTTCCTTAAGCCAATGCAGCTAAAACGTCTTCTTTATTCTTAGAGTCTTCCAGTATTCCTAGAATGATAATGCAGTAATTAAAAAAAAGCTATTCTGGGTAACCTTATTGATGGAAACATGTCTTTTTGTTTGTTTTCAAGATAGACGTATTAATAGCCATAACTAATGGGAGCATTTGGCAAGATCTCTTTATTGATATGACTATTCATAATGCAGCTTGTAGACGAACCAAAATCGGACGGTGTGCACTTTGTCCCTCAATACTCAAAACATGTACATAACGGACAGAGTAAAAAGGAAATGGGACTTCCTAAAACAGGTATTTTTACTTTATCAGAAATGGACGTACATGTGAAACGTATTTTTTGTCAGTTTCCAAGTTTTAGTAGCCATACTTTTTTAATAGCCATATCATTGGAAAGCTCTCTCCAAGCGCAGTCGATTCAAAGGTCTATCTTGGTCTATAAGGCTATTCAAAGGTCTATCTTGAGAACTATCCAGAAAACTGTTTTACTACTTCATTCCGAAAAGAGGTAGGCTGAAAATATAGAACTAGCCAAAATATGCATTTTTTTGTGAGTAAGCCTTAACTGTAACTTTATCTTGAGAACCGCCAAGGCGTCATTTCTGTGAAGGATCTCATATTAAC
>Ga0058701_10002730_pt1 | contig 13565 bp, 14 predicted proteins | sample AgamicOrMae_FD_97039 | JGI IMG/M metagenome (GOLD analysis project Ga0058701, IMG submission 97039) | Agave microbial communities from Guanajuato, Mexico - Or.Ma.e | ecosystem: Host-associated > Plants > Phyllosphere > Phylloplane/Leaf | place: Guanajuato, Mexico | collected 2012-06-04 | reverse complement strand
GGTTAGGTAAGGTTAGTATTGCGGTTAAGACCTTTGGCGTTTGCGACTTTTCTCGTTTAGCGGTTACGGATTGGCGCTTGCGGCGTTGGCGCTTGTGGTTTTTGGCGCTTATGACAGCTACCCTTCACTTTCTTATCGTGTCTGACCAATGTTCCATCTTCTTTTATTTCAGAAAAATAAGGAATTGGTGGATCAATTCTCTCTTCGACCGGCGAGTTTCTACCGATATCTCAACCAGTCAGGATGCATTGAAATCGAAGGAGTGTGCGACGCCGCTAAATTTGATGCATTGCGGCTGGCCTTCAACGTCCTCCATATTCCATCTAATATGGTTGACGGCATATTCAGCGTTTTATCCGCTATCTTATGGCTGGGCAATACCACGTTTCAGGTCAGCATAAGTCTGTCTTGCTGCTATTGTCGTGGATCGGTTCTTGAAGGGGAGGGGAACACAAGAGAATAAATCATTTCGAAAACGGCGGGTGGAGGAGATAATTCCGTCTGTCTACGATTGGATGTGGACATTTTTCGGTATTTGAACGGGAGAGCACCTCTTGATATCGAAGATATCGATCTACATCGAATAAGATATTGATCTATATCGAAGATATCGATATATATATCGATATACAAAACGGCGCGCGGGTTAAAACATAAAATCTTTGTTTTCAACTACTTTGGTCATTAGATAAACTTAACCCACTACCGCCCAGCGATGCCCTTCGGAAACAGAAAAATTTATATTAAAGGATCTTTTCAGTTCAGTATTATTCCGATATCTCCCCTCTGGAAACCGGAAATGTAATAATTTAGGCTTTTTTCAAAGCTTAAAATTTCGTATTTTAATGGGGAAAATCCTTCCAATATCTCTTAAGCTGAATTTCACTCCAAATACTTTGGGCCGTTATGGGTTAACCCAAGTAAATAGTTTCGTGGGGTCTCATTGTACTCATGAAATCGTCAACCTCTCTGTGATTATTCTTTATTCTCTTAAAAGCTTTTTTCTCCACCTGATTCTGAAAACTATATTATGCCTTTGTGTTTAGGACGTCGACGGAGAGAGGTGTGAGCTGACGGAAGGGGACAAAGAGGTGGTGGAAATAGTCGCTCGTCTTCTAGGTGTTCCCGTCGCAGATTTAATTCACGTGACCCTGCGACGACAAATCAATGTCCGAGGAAACATCACCGAGATACCGCTTAAACTCCAAGAGGTAGGTACCGACGCTGGTACCGGTATCAGGAACATAACAATTTTTTACGAACATTTCAAAAACTGGTGTTCGTTTTGTTTTCTAGGCGGAGGAGAACAGGCACGCGATGGCCAAAGCTTTGTATTCCCGAACTTTCGCCTGGCTGGTAAACCACATCAACACTTGTACCAACCCCGGAAAAGATTCTCCTTGCTTCCTCGGAGTTCTGGACATTTTCGGTTTCGAAAATTTTGCTGTTAACTCTTTCGAACAATTATGCATCAACTACACCAACGAGAAACTACATAAATTTTTCAACCATTACGTGTTTGCCTTGGAGCAAGAAATTGTAAGTAAACATTTTTCCCACGGAAGAAGAAAAGAGATCTCTGAGACTAGTAATAATCCGTCAGAAACGATTATTTTATGCTTTCAAGTTTTCGTCTCATGAAGCACCAAATGTTTATTCTTTTCATTCTCAAACAAAAGTATCTTTAAAACGGATTGACTGAGTGCTGGGTAGAGTTATTTTTTCTTTTCACATCTTAGATCCAAGAATACGTGCTATGCTTAGTCGATGTGTGGTTCTTCAAAACATCCGTACGTTTCATGATATCCACGTAAAACTTCGGATTTTTCAGCACAGATTTTCAAAGCTAGCAGGGCTTTTTAGTTGGGAGGGTTTTAGATTTTTTACGACTTTTTAGATTTTACTACTCAACGAGGTTTCATGTTTGATGATATTTGTCGTGCAGTACCGTCAAGAGGAGATCAACTATTCACACATTCTATTCACTGACAACACGCCGTGTCTGGAGCTGATTGAAAGACCCCCTCGATGTATCCTCAAACTGCTGACAGAACAGTGCCACATGCCAAAGGTAACTTTATTTGTCCTAGCGTACTTCTTCTATGGAATACTTTGAGCTGAAGTCGGGATTTCTTTTCTTCAGGGATCGGACCAGGCTTACCTCAACAATCTGCACTCCGAATTCGATGGCAACGCGCAGTACATAAAAGGCGAGGACCGCAGGAACTGGGAGAAGGAGTTCGGGATTGTTCATTATGCTGGATCAGTGACTTACAGGGTAGAAGGGTTTGTCGACAAGAACCGAGATGTTCAGCAGGATGTCTTCTTCGATTTTTTGAGTCGATCCGAATCAGAGTTTGTTCAAGAAATCACAATGTACCAAGTAAGTCGCACCGAAAAAAAAAACGGAATATTCGATGGACGACGAGTATACCTAATGTAGGCCTCGATCGGATACTAAACCAATCAGCCGTTGGGTTATTGGTTTCGAAGTTTTTTTCCGGAAAAGTAAGCTATAATTTTTGACTCAGAATGTATAATGATCAAAGGCAGATTAGTTTGGAACTGTCTGATTTCTTGCCTCACGGGATACTGATGTGCTTTTATACTTAACCCATAACAGCCCAAACTACTTTGAGTGAAATTTAGCTTACGAGAAATTGAAAAGATTTTTTCCTTTGAAATACGCAATATTAAGCTTAGGAAAATGCCTAAATAATTGAATTTCAGGTTTCCAGGGGGGGGGATATTTTTTGAATTGTGACAATACTAAACTGAAAAGATCCTCTAAAATATTTTTTGTCTGTTTCCGAACTGTATCGCTGCGCGGTAGTGGATTAAAGATGAACGATTAAGAGGTGACTCGCTTGTTGTTCAGTGAATATTTGCTGAGGGCCGAAAAAAGCCCGGTATAATTAGTATAAAATGCGTTAACTAAAGATCCCATTTATCTTTGAAGTTTTAAGGAAATGGGTGATTTTGGACGTGTATACATTTTTATCAATCCAAATCCCCATTCCTACAATTTTCAATGTCAATTTAATTATTTTTTTTCAAACGCGAATGTTAATGGTAATGTTTCCAGGGCAGTGATTGCTTAAAATAAGTTACGGTTTTTCATTGTTAGTTGCGTTTATCGGTTGCACACTAAAACTTGTTGAAATGATGCGCATTTAGCAGAAGAAGATCAAACGTTTCGTTCTCCTCCAGGATTTGCTTGGTTGCACTGCCGCGAGAATGGGTCCAGCCTCTCCAGGTAACCAACAAACGGTTGCCAGAGGCACTAGCAAAGGAAAACCGACTGTTAGCGATACTTTCCGTCACCAGCTACAAGCCTTGGTAGACGTGCTCCAAGCTACCAACCCATGGTAAGTCTCGGTAGAAAATCACGAGTACCCAGAAAATTGCGTCAGAAGTTACAATTGTATTTTGGATTCCAGGTACGTGAGGTGTATTAAGCCTAATATGCAGAAGGCGGCGAACACCTACGATGAAAAGCTAGTATTAGATCAGCTCAAGTATCTAGGAATGTTGGATATCATTCGGATACGGCGAGAAGGATATCCTATACATCTGCTAGTAGAAGAATTCATAGCGCGATATGCTTGTCTAGCTAAATCAAGGAAGAAGTTGCCTCCTGCTTCAAAAGATGCCGTCAGGTAATTATTTTTATGCGTTTAACTATTTATTATACTTAAAGAACTTAAAACTAGTCTTACTTATCCTGTTAGAGATCCCCTTGAGGATCTCTGTTTTTCTTTTCGGATCGTCAAAATTTTCATTTTGGGTGGGAGGGGGTATCACCAAAAATTGTTGTTTTTTTTTCTCCGAAATACCACAACTATTTTTTTAAAACCCATCACCGCTCAGCGATACTGTTGGAAATAGTCAGCTTTCTTCAGCAGGAATTTCATTATAATTTTAAATAAAAAAGAATGTTACCCTTCCGAAACCTTTAAATTTAATATTGAGTCATTTTCCTGTTGTCGGATTGGCTTATTTCAATGCATAAACATCTTTACGTGCTTCATAAGTAAACAGGATTGTGCTGTACAGGAAACAGAATTGCGCTGTACAGGAAACAGAATTGTCCTGTATGGGTTCAAGGATCTCATTCGGTGATCGCTCTAAACGAAAAATACCAACTTGAGTCACGTTCAGAAACAGTCCTTTACATATACCCTTAGGAGAGGGAAAGAGACACGAATACCGTCCGTCATTGTTCTCGAACTAAGCCGTGATCAAAGGGCGTTCTCTCCACTAACTATAATATTTTTTTAGTGATCCCTGATAATTTTTTAAAAAGGGAGATTTTTTTTTATATAAGCCTGACTGCGATTGATTTTTGTTGTTGTTTACAGAGCGATTATCAAGCAGTTTGAAATTCCCGCCAAGGAGTGGCAAATCGGGAAGACTAAAGTATTTTTGCGCGCGTGCGCCCACGAGCCCTTGGAGGACGCAAGGAAAGCTCTTACCGAGGCGTGCGCCCTTCGAATTCAGCGAATTTGGAAGGGCTACCGGGTTCGGAAAGGTGAGATATTTCGTGGAAGTAAAGTTAATGAAGGGACTTGACCTAAAATGGCGCCGTTTGTTTTGCAGAGTACCGTCGTAGAAGAGAGGCGATTTTGGTGGTGCAGCATGCGTACCGAGGCTGGAAACAACGCTTGTCTTTCCTGCGGATGCGTCGAGCTGCCATCGTTATTCAGTCGCATCTCCGAGGAGTATTCGCCCGAGAGGTGAGTCGAAATCCATTTCGCAATCGCAAAACCCCTTTGGTTAGAACACATATATTTATTGATGTGCTTGTTGTTTTTTTAATGTTGGGTGAAGAACCAGGAGTGTTCTTAGACATAGATTTTAATATTTTAGATCGTCTTTATTTGTCTATTTTACAATTTCGAGCGCAAACATAAGTGACAGTCTTTTCCTCGTCTCCAATCGTTCGCGCCTTTTCTTAGAGGAACGGCTTGTTTTCGTTTTGACGAGTGCCTTTAAAGAGCTCATGGAATCTCTCTTTTTTTCTAGGTCGCCACTGCGCTGAGAGAGATGAAGAGAGTGGAAGAGGAGATGCGCAAGAGAGAGAAGCAGGAAGAAGAGAGGAGGCTGAAAGAAGCGGAAATGGCAAAATTGGAAGAAGAGAGAAAAGTGCTGGAGGATTCCGAAAGGTAAGAAGGAGAAAATCAACCAAGTTTTTTTTCTGTTTTAGTGATTATGAAAAAAATATAACACATGCCGTCTTTGTCGTTTACAGAGTTGCGCAAGAGGAAATCGCTGCTTTGACTCAAATGGCGGAACAGTTGAACTCGAAACTCGCCGCCGCCAAAACGACGTCAGAACAGTCGGGCGATTCCGTGGATCTGGATAACTTGTTCGCCTTCCTGTCCGACGTGCAGACCGGGCAGAACAACCAAGTTGCCCCGAAACGGAACCATATCATCGATGAAATCGGCGAGAAGATGAACGAATTAGTCGAAGATTTGGACGTAGAGGTATGAGAAAATTACCCGACAAAATACCAGGAATGACAAAGACCGTCGGAGGAATCTTAGAACCGAAAACTCGGGAAAATAATATCGTGGTAGTTTTAGAATTCAGCCTCATAAGAGAAATTTCTGTTTAGGCCAGTAATGTAGACCTTTACACGAGATCTCAATTACATTTTTTTTCCGTATTGCAGCTGGAGAACGTTATCCAGCAAGAACTAGAAGGCTTGACATCAGACCCACAGCATGTTCGCGTGGATCTGAAATCGACCAAACCAACACTGCCAGAACCCACTGAACCACCCCCGCCTCCACCGCCCCCTCTGTTCGCCAACGGCTCGCCTCCTGTCGCCTCTCCCGCCCCAGAGGTCGTCCCGCCTCCGGTCAACGTCAAGGTACGTTTAAAGCACAGTATTACCAACTTGCGAATGCGAAATACGCATTTGAAAACGGCGATGTTTGTGTGGCAGAGCCCGCCTGTGAAAGGCGTTGAACCGATCTACGAGAGCGTCCTTCCGCGGGAGGACGGGTGCGTTTCGCCGCCGCCGCTCCCCGCGCCGCCGCACAAGCTCCAGCCGAAGAGCCCCGGCGTCGAGAGGCTCCAGAGGACGGAGTGCGCTGCGTCGCCGCTGCCCAACGTGAACGGCCTCGCGCATGCGCACGCCCCGAGGGCCAGCTCGCCGCACACGTCGCCGAGGCACAGTCGGCCCAGCTCACGGACAGGGCAACCTCTTGTAAGTCAGACAAGAACGCTTGTTCGATCCGATGTTTATGGGTACTCTACCCTCTCAGCTATTTTAGTCTAAATTTCTTATTCTTAATTTCGTTCTCCTACGTTTTTTGTGTCGTGCTCCATCGAACAAAGAGTTCAGCATCAAGCGCTAATAAATTGGGGAGTAAATCTAAGTGATATGCTCGCGCACCAGAACGTACTCTTGAAGTAATCGATTGTACGGGTAGCACCTTAAAAACGTGTAACTACCGTATCTAGAAGACTTACCGTTGGTTAACTTGAGCGTAACTGAAGTATGCTAAGTTGAGCAAGGTGCTTTGCAAATCGTGTTGATGTAGAGATTGCGCACTAAGGGGTAAATTGATAGAAGTTTAGTGATGAGGAAAGCATCTTTGAAAATATGGAAAATTAATCTGTTTCGTCCGTTTCATTAATCTGTTATCCGTTTCTTTTTCAGAACGGTCAGGTGCGGAACGGAAACAACCAAGAAGAGTCAGAACGGGACCAGCGGCGACGGTTTCGAGTCGAGCGCAAAATCCAGGAACTGGAGGAGACATCAACCGTGGCCCACGTCCGCTCTGCTCTCGATGATCCGTACCACGATATTGTCGAGTTTGCTCAGAGCTACTTTAACGCTCATGAACGCTCTCCCGAAGGTACGATCTCTTTAGTCTCTGATCTCGCAGTCCAAATCGACTCTCCTCTCATATGTGTATGTGTGTTGAACAGGAACTATTATGGCCACGCTGACGCGGAAAAGGAGATCTATGGAAATTATGCCGAAATATGAGATGGTCACCTACTACCGGGGCTCGTCTATTCCGACATCTCACATTCATCTGTACGACCCTGAAAATGTCGGCGTCGCCTGCACTATTTTCAGAGTGAGTTCAAAAAACTGCTTGTAGCGAAGGCTATCTCTTGGCGGGTTAAATTCATTTTTCGCTTAAGTTTATGTAAGGTTAAGTGTGGTTAGGTTATGTATGGTTAGGCTAGGTAAAGTCAGACTTACTAAAGTTAGTTTAGGTTGTATGATACTGCTGAGAATAGTGTGGCCCTGGGATAGGCAAATTTAAGCTAGAGGCCTGGATATACCTACTAGACATTGAGGATGCAAAACCATGGGCGCTTGCCATCTTGTTTCCGAAGTTTCTCCGTAAGCTACAATGCGTTTGAACAACAGAAAAAAATGACTGCCTAATGCCTACTCTCTAGTATATCTAGGCCTCTAAGTTAAGTGACAATCGCTACGATGAGCTTGTGCTTAGTAAGAAACATTAGCCTTGAACGTTTCCAAACCATGGGACAGGCTAAGTCTGTGTTAGGTCAATATTGATTTAATTTTTGTCGGTATTTCGTGCAGCTAAGCTATAGGTGTAGCGGCTTTTTGGTTTCTTGGTTTAGTGGATTATTAAATCTAAACGAAAGGTTAAGACGCCTGTTTTTAGTGTGCTATCATCTAGAATTCTAACTCCGTGTTACAGGATCTGTGCCGATATCTTCGGGGAGAACTGAAGCCAGACGCAGAGACGTCGGCGATCCAATCCATCATCGGCTACGGAATCGAAAGAGAGGAACTCAGGGACGAGATTTTCGTGCAGTGCATGCGCCAAGCAACAAACAATCCAAACGTGGAATGGACGGAGCGGGTTTGGCTACTTCTGTGTCTCACCATCGTCGCTTTCCAGCCTAGTAAACTTTTATATAAAGTAAGTCCCGCTGAATCGACGTTTGCTGAGTCGGAACCAAAAGTTACGTCACTCTCCCTGTAAATTTGAGAGGTTGCCACGGAAAAAAAAATGGTTTTGTTACGGCAACAAAATTAACAACAAATAATTTTTTTGTTGCTGCAACCAAAAATTTTGCTGCAGCAACCAAACGTTTTGTTGATAGAACTAAACATTTTGTTGTTGTAACAAAATATTTTTGTTATCCCTATTTTAAAAAATGATTTTGTTGGTATAACAAAACCTTTTCTACCGTGTGGGTGCCCTGTGTTCCACCCTTTGTCACAGTAGCTCGAGACGATTAACCAAAGTTAACCTAGGTTAGCCGAACTTGTCGTAACCTAACCTAACCTACGTGATCGTCTGTTATGTATTCTCACAATGAAAACTTATACCAGGGAGGTAGAAAACGGGTAGCAAATTCCAACCTTGTAAATATCAGTGCTTACGCACAAGTTTTTCAGAAAAGTGACATGATTTTTGTTAAGATAGTCCATGAATGGCCCCCAATTTCACTAATATCTTTTCGTTGTTTCAGTATTTTGTCTGCTTTTTGAAGAAGAATCTTCAGGTGGAAGGGAAAATGCGTCAGTATGTTGAATGGTGCTTGGATAACTGCAACAATAGTAAAGTTTCATGTCGGCAATATCCACCGTCGAGTGTCGAAATAGCTGTAAGTATTTTACGGTCCTTAACAGTCTAGTCCCATCCTCTCTTTCCCTTTATTTTTATTTGCAATTCCTATTTTCTGTACCGTACCTATCCTAGAAATATCTGTCTCATATTTTACGTCAGCAATTTCAAAGAAAAATGAAACTTCAACGTGTACAAATTTATTTCTGTAAAACGTTATCTCACAAGATCGTTTCCCAAAATTTTCTAATCGCGGGCTTTTTTAGCATTCTCTACGCTGTGTTAATTCACGAAATCTATAACCAAAATTTTAGGTTATCTTCTGAGCACGAATTCTTAAGTGCTATTTTAAAAAACCTCAGCCAAAATGTTCTGTAATTTTCTTAGTGCAATTCAAGTAATCTTTCACCAAAATTTTGAGTTGGAATTTTGAAATGCTATTTTAAAAAAACTCAGCCAAAATGTTCTGTAATTTTCTTAGTTCAAACTATGTGGCCAAGTCTCGAATAAACGTGCTTTGTCGATTTCTTTTTCTTTCTAGGCGATGAGGAGGTTAGGAACGATAGTCTGCCGATTTTTCTTCTTGGATGGCCGCACCAAAGCCATCGACATCCACCCAACCGACACTGCCAGTGATGCCGCTACAAAACTCGCCGATAAATTAAATTTACGTCGCCTCGAAGGATGGGCGATTTATCAGAGCAGGCCTGACGGCGAGGAGCATGTTCGGGCCCATCATTATTTGTACGACGTTATAGCTGCCTGGGAAATGTAAGTGACGAAAAAAAAAAACTAAGGCGGAACCGCGATTCGAACCCGGGCCTGATACCCTTCTCTGTTCCAGGAAACAAGCCAAGATGAATTCTTCTTCTTCGACGTTTGCGACGCTCAGCAAACGTGGAGATAGGTCGACTCTAGGAAGCGGTGAAAACCGGTTTATTTTTAAGCGACGTCTCTTCCGGGGAGGAAGGGAGTTATCTCAAGATCCTGTAGAAATAAATTTACTCTATGCTCAAGCTGTTTACCATGTTGTGAAGGTTGGTGTCATCTTTTGAATAACGAGTAGATTTCTGATTGTTTCTTTTGTAAACGATCTAAATTTTTGTGTTGGTGCGGTAACCAAACCAAGATTTTTAGTAAAGTATTCTTATTTAATCATCTTTTGGACGTCAGTAGAACTATTTAAAATTGCTTAATTATTTTTTTTTTATTAGTGTGACGACTTCCCCGTGAGTGAAAAGATGGCCCTGCAGCTCGCTGGTCTCCAAGCTCAAGTGATGCTGGGAGACCCTAAGGACAATAACCGCTTGGATTACTACTCCGATGTGGAGTCTTTCCTGCCATATAGAGTGAGCCGCAGTCGCGGGGATGACGTTTGGGTTAGTGTAACATCTATCCTCTTAACCTAAACTGATCTTTAATGAGTGTTTAACGCCCCTTCGACGCAACGGCAAGGTCGATTTGGGGCCAAAACTTGAATTTCATCGAATGTAAACCCAAGGAAATTTTGGCCAGCGACTAATGATCTTGTCCTTTTCAGGTACCTATTATTGCTCAAGCGCACAGGCAGTACGGCGCTGGTCGCTCCGAATTGGCGTCCAAGGTTTTATATCTATCTTGTGTAATGCAATATCCAGTCTATGGTACAACAATGTTCCCGGTAACCTATCGCGGTTACTGGTCATACGGTAAGTAATTTTACCCGATTCCACGCAATTAATTGTTAATATCATCCCAATCATTGAGCAACTATCTATCCGATGACGTAATCTCTTTTAAATTTGTAAACTTCTTATGAAATTAAGACCTCGGCCTTATCTTCGAGAATAAAGTCGCTTTCAATGTATCGATTTACGATTGTCTAAAAATCTTGATATCTGTTTTGAACAACCTTTTGTTTTGCCTTCCTTAACCTGAAATTTATTTAAAGCAAGATTTATTTATTCGTTCAAAGATACCATTTATAGAATTTTCATCCAAAAAAAACTTGCTATGTTAAAAAAAAACGTGAAAAAAATGATGAAATATGTTTGAAAAATGACTGATCCGGGTGTATTTTTAAGTAGAAAAAAACTTCAAATTTGCCTTAATTTAAAGAAAAAACATCTTTTTCCAAATACCGTTTTACAAAATTTTATTTAAAAAAAAATTAGCAAATTTTTCATCAATGAGAACTTTTAGAGATCAGTTTGGTTGATATTTCATCTCGCTTTGCAGGTAACAGCCTAATTCTTGGAGTCCACTGCAACGGATTAATGCTTATCAAACCTGATGATAAGTTCGTTTTGTACGAATATCGTTACGAGGACGTCGAATCGCTGTTCCTGGATCCGAGCGACTCGTTCATCACGATCAACCTGATGCGTCACGTGCCCGTGCAAAACTCGGGCTCGCAAAACCAAAATGGCACGCAAGAGAACTCGCATAAGTGCTTCGTGTTTGAGACGCCTCAGAAGAACGAGATTGGATCGCTTATTGTTAGTTACTGTCCGCAGCTCGCAGGATGGATCACTGAGAGTGAAGTTCCTACTAAAAAGGTACAAAAACGGGAACTTGCTAATTACTGAAACCTAAAAATATGAAAACCAAAAGAAGTGTTCTAAATGATAGAAGTCAACGATCTTATAACACTTTTCTTTTTCAGATGAAGGGTATCACCAATGAGGATCGAATTCGCTTATACCATAACCTCATAAACTGCCGAAGAGTTTTAGTTGACGGTGATTTGTTGCGAAGGCCGCAAGATCTAGGCGGCGGTTTCCTTCGAAACACATTGAGAAGGTACGTGACATCTTTGATTGAACCCATTTTAACCCTTTAGGCTGTTGGAACTTAGTTTTACAGAATTTCTAGACAAGAAGAAACAAACTCGGCTGTGCTCCAAGATATACCTTCACAAATCGGTAGCCTCAACTATTTTTACTCTGGACTGTAGACTGTAGATACAGTTTATACTTTTGAGCATCAGAGTGGTGTTTTAGGCATGCGTCGTGGGTGTTGCCTATCTTGATACGGACAGGTGCTGTAATTTTAAATTTTTCAACCACATTTTTAACGTTGTTTAGGTTGAGCAAACATCGGCTGGAGAAACTGCGGCTTGAACACGGCTTGAGCGAAAACGGAGAGACGTACAAGGGTTTCCCTTACGGATACTGGGCATTCAGTAAACAGCCAATCACGCAAAGTCTCAGCAGGTTATCCGACGAGGAGGAGCAACTAGCCATTCAAGTTTTTACCACAATTCTCACGTATTCCGGACTTGGTCAAGACGGTAAGTGCGTCAAAACCATCTATTTTAATCGACTTTATCAGCTGTTTCGTATCACAAATTAATTGTTTGTTACAACTTAGCTGTCTAGGAAGCTGATTGGATACTAAATAAGCTGTTTTGGATATTAAATCAGCTGTTTTCGTATGTCAAACGAGCTGTTTTCGATGTCAAATCAGCTTTTTAGGATGACAAATCAGCTGTTTCGGGTGACAATTCAGCTATTCTAGATGACCAGCAAGCTTCTTGGATGTTAAATCAGCTGTTTAGATGTCAAATCAGCTCCTTAGTTAGTCCTTAGCTCCCTAGTCAAATTAGTTCCTAAATCAGCTGTTAGGGATGACAGATCATCTGTCAAAGATGTCAAATCAGCTGTTTCAGATGACAAGTAAGCTTCTTTGATGTTAAATTAGCTGTTAAAGATGTCAAATAAGCTGTTAAAGATGTCAAATAAGCTGTTGAAGATGTCAAATAAGCTGTTAAAGATGTCAAATCAGCTTTTATTGATGTCCAAATCTGCTGTTTGGATGACAAATAAGCTTGGATGAAAGCATATTGTATTTTTGACACGGTTTTGCGGTTTAGGTGATTGTGTCCGTCGGGCCGAGGACGAGCACGTGAATTTAATCCAAAGCGTGATGGAACGGTGCGTTCGAACGGAAACGATGCTCTGCGAACTCTACCTCCAATTAATCAAGCAAACCACAGATCATCCTGACCCGAATTCTCGCGTGAACCTGCGGCACTGGGCTCTGCTGTCCTTGGCCTGCTCCGTGATGCTGCCTCCTCACAGGCCTCTCAGGAGGTATCTCATAGCACATCTCAAAAGATGCGCCTCCGATTTCGTCACTGAGGAAGGCAAATTCGCCAGATTCGCTGAGAAGGTAAGTCTAAAGAACTCGAACGCCGGAGCCATCCGACAACCTAACCTTACTCTACCTCTTTGTCATTTAAAACTAGTAGTCCATCTTTAGATCATTAAGTTGGTCTTTGGGACTAATGACGTGATTAAGGAGTTATCAACCCATAACAGCCCAAGGTATTTCGAGTGAAATTTAGCTTAAAAGGAATGGAAAGGATTTTTTTTCCATTGAAATACGCAATTTTAAGCTTTGGAAAATGCCTGAATAATTAGATTTCAGGTTTCCAGGGGGGTGATATTTTTTGAATTGTGACAATACTGAACTGAAAAGATCCTTTAAAATATTTTTCGCTGTTTCCGAACGGCATCGGTGGGTGGTAGTGAGTTAAAGAAAGAAAAAATCTAGTCTCAGCTGGAGAAAATGGTCCGGGATTTGGTGGCAGCTAGCCTAGAGTGCTCAAATTTTTATGTTGCTCGTCGGATATGATGGAACTCTGCTTGTTTCAGTGTCTCTACAAAACCCAAGGAACCCGCAGGCGGCAGTGGCCTCCTTCCCGAGAAGAGATTATGTGCACAATTAACCGACGGCCTATTTACGCCCGGTTCCATTTCATGGACGGCCAATATCACGCTGTGGAATTCTACCCTTCAGCGACGGCCAGAGATGTGATGGAGATCGTCAAAACCAAAATCGGACTTCGCGAAAGCGCTATGGGTAAGCTACTTAAACAGTCTCGCTGATTATGGGGGGCATTCGATAGCGCCAAAAACCACAAGCGCCAACGCCGCAAGCGCCAGTCCGTAACCACCAAACGAGAAAAGTCGCAAACGCCAAAGTTTGTATAGGTTAGGTTAGGTC
>Ga0058701_10002729_pt1 | contig 13567 bp, 6 predicted proteins | sample AgamicOrMae_FD_97039 | JGI IMG/M metagenome (GOLD analysis project Ga0058701, IMG submission 97039) | Agave microbial communities from Guanajuato, Mexico - Or.Ma.e | ecosystem: Host-associated > Plants > Phyllosphere > Phylloplane/Leaf | place: Guanajuato, Mexico | collected 2012-06-04 | reverse complement strand
GCTCCGCCAGCGCTCCGCCAGCCACCGGAGCCAGCGTATGTCCAGCCTGTTCCCAGCCCGTTCCCAGCGTGTGCGCCAGCCACTCTCCAGCGTTTTGCCAGCCGTATATTTTTACTGGGGAGGGAACCCAACCTTCACCTTCACTGTCGTATAGTGTTAATCGCGTAGTGTAATGAAATATTGAACTATAGGTAAAAATAACTCAAATGTAAAAGTAACCTTAAAAACGTGAAGGGTAGAAAGCATACGGTATTGCGCTGAAGTTCTCGTTACTTTGGTATGGGCCGCAGGGTGTGGTCTTCTGCAGCTTGAGTGGGATTTCAACACGTCCCGAAAATGTACGTGCGTAGAGGCGAATGGGGAGGGGGAGGGGCGTGTGCCCTTGCCTTGCCGGAAGGAACCAACAAAGGGTTTGGAACTGAAGGGGGAGGTGCTCTGAACGCTTGCGGTGCATTCTAATGTAAAAGATGACTTACTTTAGTTCATTCGGTTAGTCTACTTAGTTTTCTTCTTTTAAAAAGAAATTTCTTGTTGCATACAGATTTTTGCGTTCCCTAACTTTGTAACCCTTTGCAAGCATTTACCATTGCCCGCCAATTCCTGAGGGACCTACAATTAACAGCCAAAAGTGTATTAAAAGAAAAACAAAAACAAAATGTTTTTTTATGGGAAATAATAAGCGTTTCTTTTGGTTTTTTGTCCTTTTTTTCTTTTTTTGTTATGACTCAACGAAGAAAATTTTTCACGTTACTTACTTAGTGTGTGTATTTTAACCGTTTAATCTTCGCTTAAAAAGGCGGGTGGCTTATTCCACATATCCGAACTTAATACGGTTCTAAGTAAGCGTCTTAAAGCTAAACATGAAGCCTGCTTTAAAACTATCCAATGAAATATAAGCCGCTTCGAACGTATCACTGGCCAGAATTATATGGCAAAATTATTGCAATTGTTGTTCATTTATACACCTGAAGAGTCTTAAAATGAGACTCGCGTGAAGGGGCATAGATGTTTGAAACCTCATATTTTTAGATGCTTTTTAAGAGCACCTCAACGGCCAATATTTTTGCCGAGTGCTTATCAAGTTGCTCGCACTTAATTTCCTTTTTGAGCATTTAAGTTGTTTTTTCCCCTTCGTGAATAAGCAAAATCGGACTTATGAAGTTGGGTTGCGTTCTAGGGCTTAGATCGAAAGTTCTTTTGAATAACTATGCTAATGCAAACATATTCTCTGAGGGATATTTTTGTCAACATTAATCCATTGCAGCCCAAAGTATTTACAGTGAAATTTAGCTTAAGAGAAATTAGAAGGATTTTTTTCATTGAAATACGAAATTTTACGCAATGAAAAATGCCGAAATTATTGAATTTCAAGTTTCCAGAGGGGTGATATTTTTTAAATTGTGAAAATACTGAACATAAAAGATCCTCTCTGTTTCCGAACGGCATCGCTGGGCGGTAGTGGGTTAATTTTTCTACAACCTCTGCTCACGTAAATCGTTTCATTATTTTTTTTTACACATAATTAAAAAAGTTAAAGCCCCCCCTTCCAAGAAAAATTCATAAATCTGAAGAGCCATCGCTTCATTAAATAGAAAAGTGATCGAAATTTCAGAGTTTGTGTGCGCACCTAAAGCCACTTAACTAGGAGGGCCGGGGGAACCTAACAGGGGCAAGATTTGTGGTGTAACGGGGTGGCGAGCCCAGTCGCTATATCTCGGCTGCCTTTATTTCAGTGGGACACCCACTTGTCAGGGCAGTTCCTCTTCCAAACCTCTATCTCCCTGGCTGCGCGGCGTGGCGCGGCCCAGCCGAGTCCCTAGCGCAAGAGGGATGTTATCGGGCCTCAGTAATTGCATAGCTGTCAACAATGTCGACAGCGAGCGCACCGCAGCATAATCACGGTGCCGCCGCAAGCAACTATGTCATACTGATGGACTTGTTATTTGTTGCCGCTCAAAAGAGTCAGGCTGCTGGACTGTAACGGCCAGCTGCCCGTACTGCGCCCGTACTGCACCCGGCCGGCAGTCGGCTGGCTGATGGATGCTGACAGCGGTGTACAGGCTAATCTGTGATCAACCTGAGTCACTGCAGTTTGGGCAAGCACTGATAAATATGACACCAGTTTTGGAGTGACTTTGATAGTATTGTCTTCAGCCGATTGCCGCGTATACATAAAACGGATTGCCATGCGTTTAATTGCGGAATACACGTGGAATGCGTGTTGAAGGAGTGCGATATATACAAACGCAGAGGCTACTAAAGGTTAACGAAAAATACGTCTCGCTACGTACGGTTAAGGTTATTGTAGATCACGTGTGCCGTGCCTCGCTTCATCTCCGTTCGACTGTCTCCAATTCTGATGCTATTTTCTTGTTAGAATAATCTTTTATACTCCGTTTCAAAGGTTGGATTCGCCATACCTTTGGGTGCTCTCAGCCTTCACTACATTTTATCAAAATTTGGGACAAAAAAACTCGAGTTAGGTTTATTTTAAGTTGAGCCTCCTCTCGGAATTTATTTGTGCCTCGCTCCACTACCGCTCCGCTCAGTTGCTGTTGCTAAGCGGGATGACACTGGTTTCTCAGGGATAATAACTATATGAAAAAAATAAAACAAGTAAAACGAAGTGACCATTCACACGCCACCCCATTTAGAATGTATTAAGATGGCTTCCGTGCGTTGAAGTCACCTCCCATCGGAAATGCATTAGGTTGGTTTCCGTGCGTTCAAGTCTCCCTTGTTTAACATAGGCGTGCGAATAGAACTGCCTAAAAAATGTTCCTGCAACAAAGACGTTTGTAATCAGTATAGGACGCGTCGCGGAATTGTTAGTCACAGATATTTGTCACCGTAACAAAGTCTTTTTTTTCGCATGTATAGCAGCGCCGCGCCGAGAATTCAGCGGCATCAAGGATGGCATTCGTCACTTAACGTTAACCAAAGGTTAAGTTAAGATCGCTGTTTTTGCAGAGCGAGTTTTAGGACACGGAATGTTCGCGGTTGAATGTCTCTAGAAATGAAAAGGTGGAACCAGTGTTGAAAGCAATAGGCAGAAAATGCAACCTTAACACAAAGTGCATATCTGTTTTGGGTGCAAGGACACTGTAAGGACACATTTTTGTTTGTTTTCGAGACAGGACTATCACTATAGCCGTTTTAGACAAGGATTCGGCGAGAACTTGCTGTTGATATGGCTGGCTTAAAACCTAACCCCCATACGAAAAGAGAATATTAGATTCAGATGCAACAAAAGTCAAATCATTGATCTGAAAAAAAAAATTCAACCCAAATATTCTCTGAATTTCACTTTTATCATTTTTAAAATGATATATTAATGATATATATTAAAAACGATGTCTAAAATTCGGCGAATAATTGGGCGAAAATTATTTTTAGATCAGTGACTTGACTTTTGTAGTACCTGAATTTAAGATTCTCTTTTTTTTAGCAGCGTTTTATTCCCGTGTTAGCTGTTTTCTTCTTTTTTTAGGGAAAGGTACGGGATGTTCAAAACTGGTGCTATTTCTATTCTTAGCATGTCTGTATTAATATCGGACCTATGCAAATCAAAGACGAGAACTTTATTTTAGTTACCCTTTACGTCGATATTACGTCACGGTGGGTAGTCAAAATGACGGCTGATTATACGACGTAAGGGCCATGAAATCATCTCTTAAGCCTCTGTGATCACATTCGAGGCATCTGTCCTTAGAAGAGGACCCCTTTTAGCACGGCCTGCCCTTCCCTTGCTGGGTACGGGACAGGTGTCCCAGTAATTACATGCAGTGGAGCCCATGCTCTAGCGCCCATGGTCTGGCGCCCATTGCTCGGCGCCCGGCGCCTGGGCGGCTGCCCATCAAAGGGCGCCGCATATGGGCGCTGCGGCCGCGTATGGGCGCCACGTGGGGCTGGCCAAGTGTTAAAGCGGCGAAGGGTGCTTGACCGAAAAACGAAATCCCTTTGATACATACCTCCGTCGTTTTCATATCTTTTGGAGCATACATAAACCTAACCATAGGGGATTCGGAAACAAAAAAGTCGCGCGCCTATTTTTGTTGCTCGATTTATTTGGCCGGTGATGATTTTTTTCAAAGAGGACAGTCTCCCCTGGAAAGGATTTTTCGGTTTAGCGATAACTTGTCTTTGAAGTGCCGACCAGAGTGTTGAAACATTATACATTTTTGAAACACAGTGAATATTTATTTCTCGACCTGTGAATGCCCGAATTATATCAAATCAATTCTAATTTTGGGAGCATTTACAAGGAATTTATGAGGGGGGGGGGCATTCGATAGCGCCAAAAACCACAAGCGCCAACGCCACAAGCGCCAGTCCGTAACCGCCAAACGAGAAAAGTCGCAAACGCCAAAGTTCGTATAGGTTAGGTCAGGTCAAGTTAGGTTAAGTTAGGTTAGGCTAAGTTAGGTAAGGTTAGTATCGCGGTTAAGACCTTTGGCGTTTGCGACTTTTCTCGTTTGGCGGTTACGGATTGGCGCTTGCGGCATTGGCGCTCGTGGTTTTTGGCGTTTATGACAGCTACCCAAGTTATACATGATAATCTGTCATTGGGACTTATTTGTAATTACGGAAAATTATAGTTTTACTCTTGGAAGAGTAACGTTTCCTTGCATTATTTATGCATTCGCGGTTAAATGACTGCTGCCGAACGGCGTTGTAAGGCAACCGCAAGGGCTAACCTTACTGCGGAACAAAAATATTTTTCCCGCCCAAAATTTTGCTCATAATTTTGTTTTTGTTTACATTTTTTGCTTTTCTTGAAGGCCTTGCAGCGCGTAACCAAACAAGTTTATAGCTATTGCAAAAGTCATAAGTTTAGAGTTCTGCCTATTTTTGAACGCAAATTGTAGGTCTAAACTATGCTAATAACAGCTTAATTACGCTCACTGATCAACCATGTTTTATTCCTATTGTGTTTGCTCAATTACAGTCGTTGGAGGTTGCATTTTTGGCCTCTACTCTGGCAGAAACTATGTTAGGAATATTAACGACGGGCTAGAGAATGTTACGTGGTAGTAGTTCCTCCGGAATTTAGTAGACAAACTTGGTAGCATGTTTCTACCACTATCACTCTGGTTGAGGGCATAACACAAGAAGAATGGATGGGGACATACAATCCCCAAAGATAATCTATACACGTGTTCTTTCGATGACTACGAGCACCGCGCCTTACGAACGATGGATAGGCAATACGGCGTAAATGAGAGTGTTGCGGTTGCCGACGTTCGTCGGATTCTAAGCCAGTACGGTGGAATTCCACAGAATGTTCTCCGTTCCGAAAAATCAATTCGTTTCATGATCTCTGTAGTGAAGTACCAGCATCTTGGAAAACGTGGCGCTATATTTAGAGAGGTTACAAGTTTGGTAGCCTTCTGTCATGTGCACTGTGAATTATGAAATGTGCTATTCCTTGTGTGTTTCAACCTAGTTTACGCTTTCCTAGGGTTAACCTACAACCACTTCATGGTTAGGTTAACCAAGGTTCGGTTAAAACTCGTGCCTTGTGCCTCGCTTCGCTACCGATCCGCTCATATCGTTTTAAATGTATCGGCATTTTTCCGTGGCATTTATACTGTCGCCGATAAAAATCGGCATTAGGTTATGATTACCCAGGTTTTTTAAGGGTAGGTTATGAGGCCGTCTATGAGCGTCGTCGGTCTGCTCAGCTTTGGCGTCGAAAGTTGGTAAAATAGCGGAAAATCTAATATCTGAAACTTACTGTGAGAGATGTAAAAAATATCTTTTGTGTTTCGCGAAAATCACCGTAAATTGCGGTAAGCGCTTGCTGAACAATTTGCAAAGCGAATATTTCAAAAGCACCGACGACGTCTGAAAAATACCCGTCGGTCGTAAAAAGACGATTGTGTCTCACACTTGTTGATTTTTATTAAGGGGGGCTCCTCTTTTGCATATCGTGTCCCTTTTTAAGAAAACCCTCGAAGAAGTCGTAAATAGGAGCAGATTCTTCCACTGGCTGGATACGAATGGGGAGGCTGCTTCAACGTGCAAGTACGAATGCCTGTAAAAGAGTTAAATTGAAGGGAAGTGAGAATCTAAACGACGTGACGAATTTCGCACACAAGTACGGACGGATTTGCTCTTCGTCACTTAATTTTATAACTTTTGGGACGAAAACAACTTCGCTGATTTAACGATCTTTTTATTCTGTATTTGAAGATCGCATTTCCTTCAGTGTTCCACCTACCACAGTCAGGCCGAGTGGAGCGTTATTGGAGCGAGGCACACTGCACTTGACCTAACGTGACTTACCTTGAGAGAGTTGAGAAGTTTGCGACACCGAGTGGTAACATCCTCGGGCAGAGGGAGTTCGGAGCGAGGCACAAGGCTCCTAAATTAGGGTCCATGTAGAATGGAGTTGGGCGCAGGCTAGTTGGACAACAGTTGCATTGAGTCCGGCTCCAACGACGGAACTCGTTTTAGCGTGATGTATGCACGGGTAGTTAAATATGCTAACCTTTTTGTAATAAAATTTCTTCAGGGATGAATTGTTGTTACAGCAATTTTTGTAGTTAATACCTGCTTTGAGTTGGGCTGTATTGACGGAATACGTTTTGGCGTGAGTTATAGGGCACGATTTGTTGTATATACTAACCTTAAATTTATGATAAAATTTCTTGGGGGATAAATAGTTGTTACAGCAATTTTTGTAGTTAATACCTGCTTTGAGTTCGACTGTTACGGGAACTCGTTTTGGCGTGAGGTCTAGAACGTGAGTTGTTGAATGTGTAAACCTCATTAAAGATACCCAAAAGAGACATGGGATTACGGCTAACGAAAATTTGTATCGTTATTATTTCCTCAATGTTTTAAAATCGAGTATAATTACTTTGAAAGTAACATTTAAATGACAAAGGAAGTGTGTCAGCAATAACGTAATGGTGCGGTTCCCCTCCCCCACAGAAGAGCACAAAAGATCTTTAAAAAGAAATAAAATTAGCGTTTTGCAAAGGCGCGCCGAAAATCAACATCTATTGTCCAGAGACGAACGGCGGAATCAATTTTTAGTCTATGGAATGACCGTCTCTGGTAGCTGTGTGTCGGAGATAAAGCGTCTCTGGCGAGAGTAGCGCGGTGCGGCGCGGTGCGGCGCGGCGGAGAAAGCGCAGGAAAATCTTAGGCGCCGCTCCCCTTTCGTCTTTCCTCCACAAATGAAACTCAGCGTGAAATTCGGAAAGAATAGAGGAATGATTTAAATGTGTGCGGGACACGAGTGGGAAGATTGCGCGGAAGGAACCAGCAAAAGGAACATCTCTGACTTGGTTTAGGTTTTTTACCCATGGCTTCGATTTAGTAGCCTTCGAAAGCAAGTAAAATACAAAGTATAAATTTGAAAAGGTGAAATTTCTTAAGTCTTTTGTTCCGCAACTTCCAAGCGAGGCACCTGGCTCTGAATTTAAGATTCTCTTTTTACAGTGTACCTCCTTCATTACAATTTGCACGACGATGTCTAATGAAACGCGTGAAATTTGGAAACACTACTCTAAAATTGTTGTGACCAGAAAAGAAAAGCGTCGTTTTCGAAAATTATTTTAGTAGTTTCCTCGCGAAGCGATTATCAAGGAAACTCATCGCGTTAACTCTTGGGTTTTGATTGAAATTATTTGCCAAAGTTAATTTTTACTGTGGGCAAAGTTGGGGTCGTGTCCTTGTTTTTGATTGGAATATTAAACACAATTTTCAGACAGACTTTCGTTGTTGAGCAAATCGTTAAAGGTTTACGAATAACATAGAGGTATTGGTATAAATTAAGTCTTGCACAGAAATAATGGTTCCTTTCAAGCACTTCCTCTATAATTGGCAATTTATTTTATCGTCTGGACAGTACAAAAAAGTATATATTTTCAGAGTGTTAAGAACAGGTCCTTTAGGATACATTGGGTTGACACAAAAGATGGAAGATAATTACTTCCCGGATGTCTATTCAAAATCCATGGTAATATCCATGCCGAAAAATCCATTCACTTAAAAATACTCACGACATCCATGGTGTATGGACATGGCATGAACGCACAGGTATCCATTCGTGTTTTTTTATGAATGGATAATTCGGCATGAATATTGCATGGTCACTTCAAACCGGGTAACCAAAGATGATGTCTTCCAGTTTCAAGGGTTACATTTCTTAGCTCTCGTTTGTACCCTATCTCAACCCTTGACTCATAATGAATATGAACGACAGAAAATAGGTTAGGTGCACTGAGCTGTGCTCCGCTGAGCTTGGTGATAAAGGTACACTCTTAAGGATTTCGATCAAAATTCACTCGTTGAAACCAAAGCCTCGCCTTCTAAAAGCTTCGGCATGGTCAGCTTTTGGTTTAAACGAACTAATTTCACTCGAAGGTCAAGGTTTTCTTTGAAGGTTAGGTTACGTAGGGTGCCTTATGTGTTGCTCAATATCTGTTTGCGACGAAAGGTAGACCACAAGAAATGGAAAACGCAACATTTTATAGTGTAGTCCTTCGTTGTATGCGAACGCTCGGAAGAGCTGCTCGTATCCTCAATTTCGCTTCACACCAGCCAAGTTGTAATTACTGAAAAGTACAGTATCGACTTGAAATTTCGCAGTTAACAGTGCGGGAAACCGCTGAGCTCCTCCAGTTATAATTGGCAAACACAGGGACAAGTGTTTTAGGTTGAAACACGGACTAAGGCTCTCTACCGAATTACGCGCTTAATCGAAGCATATTCACATGAATGATCGCGAACCCAACACGAACACGCGCCGCGCTATTTTCGACTAGGCGGGCCTGCTTTGACGTTGCGCACGGACACTTTACTCCCCCCCCTCCCCCCGTAACCCCCGCCCCCGCTCCGCGCGCACCGGCGAACATTTCACGTGTGTCTCTCTCTGTCTCAAAAGGGCTCGTCCAAGTGTAATCCCTACCGCAACCCAACCTCTTCCTCCCTCTTTCCCCCTAATTTGTTTAGCCCTTTCTGTCTTTACATACGTCGAAATCGAAATTAACACTTTAAAACGTGTCTATGTGAAAACTAAGTGCTCAGATAAGTACTTACAAACCCTTTAGACTTAAGTTTATGTAAGGGTTTGATAAACGACTGTATGTATTTCTGTAATCTTGTTACCAGTATAACTTTTAGATGCGATATTTTCTACCCCGTGCGCACTCTAAATTTGAATCAGTGAGAATCTCTGAGATTCACTGAAAATTCACTGAATTTGTCAAAATAGCGCTAATCAAAAAAATCAGTGAAAATTCAGAAACTCTCACTGATTCATATTTAGAGTATGTTTCGCTTTGTTGCAATCTTTCAATACATGACGACAATACCGATATAAAACAACGTAGGTTAGATTATCCTGAGTTTTGTCTTATCTGCCTTAATTGCTTTGTTATAATGCTCCGTTCTGTCTCCTAGCCTGGTGCAGCTTACTTCTCGGTGACAGTAACTGCCGCAAGCGGCATCACGCTAAGCGGCTGATTTCTCGCTCATTCCTTCCCTGCAAGGAAGGGATCACTCTTCGTTAGAACCAGTGGAAGGTCTGGTTATCCAGTGACCCAGATACCACTGAAAAACTCAGTGGAATCCCATTGGAAATTCAGTGAAATTCTACTGGAAACCAGAGAATTTACTGGAAACCAGTTAAACTTCACTGAATAACCAGTGCCATGGCACTGAAATTCCCAGTTGCACCTGGTTCACTGGAGCTTGCTAAGCGTGGGGCCACGAGAGTAAAATTTTACCTTCCGAATTCTCAGTGTAGACGATATTCAATATTTGTACTGGATGAAAAGAGAGTGTATGGTAATAAGAGGCCCTAAATCTCTCCTAAGCAAACACTATTCATCCGGTTCAATCCAGCGCGAAAAATTATGAAACTTCCCTCGGAAGCGCAAAATAATCTCGCAAAAATATCGTTTTTATTCGCCTTAAGACGTTGGCGCAACGAAAATATTATTTCAGGTGGCCGGAGGAATAGTCGGTGAATCCCAAGTCTGGTCTTTGATTGAGACAAGGAGGGGCACGCAGTCTCCCCTTTCCTCGAATTTCGCTCGTACGCCTTAGGAAATTATGATCTTGGACGGGCGGGCGGCAAACTTGTGTATTCGCGAAGACTCCCGCGGCTCGCTGCCCCCCCCCCTCGCTCCCCCCTCCCCCTGGCAAGGCTGGCAAGAAGGCCTTGGGGGAGACCCCTTTCGCCCGGCGTATTATTGCAGTCAGTGGTGTGCACCAATAAACGGGCACTGCGTCGGGCTGCGCAGGGCTCCGTAGGGCTCCGCAGGGCTGCGGCAGGCTGCGTTTGCCTTGCCTATGAAGGAGGTCGCCTATAGAGAGGTATCATAGCTATTGTAGGCGGGCCGCGTTGCTCGCCTCATGTTAATATGCTGGCCCACGTGGCAACGCGCTGCCACTTTCTTGAAGCCTGAGCTACATTTTTGGAGGCATTACCTATCGAGGGGCCGACTACTTCTGAAATCCGATGTACACAAGTCCTGAAATCCAATCTAGAATCCGTGAAATCTGACCAAAAATCTTTGAAATCTTGTAAACCTCGAAATCTACGGAATATGGCCCGAAACCCTTCAAATCCGACCTGACATCCGTAAAATGTGGCTCGAAATACATGAAAAAGATTTTGAATCGCTTTAATCCCTATAACCCGAACTGAATTCCTCAAAATCGGGCCTAAAACCGTCGGAAATCGTCCTTAAAAAATCTCTGAAATCCGGCCTAAAATCTTCGAAATCCCTGGAATTCTGAAATCTAGGGTATAAACCCAAAAAGAGGAATTGGCAACTCGTTTTCTACCTCTAGTCGTATGCCTTGTGGACATAGACGCATGCAAGATAGTGGTAACCTGGAACTGTTGACAGTTATAAGCGGAACAAGGTAGGAGATAGGTTAAAAGACTTCAATGATCTCAATGAATCAAAAGATGGAACTGGATATCCATTGGATAACGGAACCTTGTAAGAGTCGAACCGGAAAGCTTCCTGTAAAAGCACGAATTTGGAATTATAGAATGAGGTGAAACGAAACTTGTGCTTTGAAACCAATGTCGGCGTGTGTCTTAAATCCAAATTGTCATTTGTTTTCTTCAGATTAGAAAAATGAAAAAGTGGGAAAAAATGGGCAGGAGCAGGTTTTGTAACATGTTTTGCAAACTCTGCGTTGCAAAGGTTTTCGGGCGCAAGTTTTCCGACCCGCAAGCTTTTCGATACGGACAATATTTCTAGTTCGTTTTGTATTTGGAAGGTGGAACTTTCCACCTTTTTTGTTTCGAGACACAAAAAAAGGTGGAAAGTTGATAGGTGATCACGTGTCAAAGCCAAGAGGCACAGTGCTCGTAACATATTGAACGGAATGTTGGTCACCCCAACCTTGAGGTGATTAAGCCTGATCCCGCTTATATCTTGGCGGCAGTTATCACGGGAAACCTGCTCTTATGAAGAATAATTTCCATGAGAAAAAAAAACCCTCATTAGAAAATACTATCATGGAGGAAAACTGCAGGAAGCGTTTGATGTCTTTTTAAAATCCTCTCACATCCTGCCTTGCTACAGCTTACCTCAATTTTTAAAAATCCAGTGTAGAACGTGATAGTAGAAAAGAAGTACGCATAGTTTGTCGCTGCTTGTCGTTCGCAAAGGGAAGGGTTTGTCGAAGGGATGGGCTCCATAGGCATCATGGGCGCCATTGGCGCTATGGGCGACATGGGCGCCATGGGCGCGACAGTCGAGGTGATAGCCCCAACCAGCGGAAAACAATGAAATGATATTTATAGGGGGCACCGACGGAAACGACGGTCAACTGGCTCCTTCCGGGACACAGACTGGTCAGCCTCCCTCCTCCTCCCCTCCCCCTCCCCCGCTCTTCCGGCGGTTTGCTTTGTTGCCAAGACGCGTCATAAATTGCTGAGTTGCCACACCACCGGATCACCCGACCTTCTGTACACTACAGGAGAGAGCCAATAAAAGAAGCTCTTTAATGAAGTCTCGACTCTTTTAACATATTTTGATGGCTTTCAAGAAACGTTATTCTGTTTCTGCGTTCGCTTGGCAATACAAAGCGAAGTTCGCGTACTACTTCCCTAACTATCCGAGGACTTCCGATCTAACCCGAAGTCAGTGGTCTCTACCAACCTCGGATAAGATCAGAAGTCTTCGGACATTCACGGGAAGCAAGCGAAGTTCGCTATTTAACTATCCGAGGGCGTCCGATCTTACCCGACGTCAGTGATCTCTACCAACTCCGTATAAGATCGGAAACCTTCGGACATTCTCGGGAAGAGTTTGCAAACTTCGCTCCATTTGGCGAAGCGAGCGCTCAAATAGAATAACGTTTCAGGAAAGAGGCATTGTCGAACGTCAAAGTTTGATATTCTTTACACAAGTAACTATGTTCTGTTATCAAGAAACGCTGCACAACAAAGCTTACCTGGTATGTGTATTCCTTTGAGCACTCGGACATTGAGGTATTCCAGTTCATGGTTGACCTGGTTATGGGCATGAATATGAATATAAATAGGACTTAACGTATATTTTGGGTTGATTCAATACATTGCCATTAATTAATTCTTATAATTATAATTGAATACTGTCGGCAAGCGCTTTCGTTTTGAATTAATTGCTTTTGATTAGTTAGAACTCGAGATCTCGACAAAATACGATGTGTATATTGCTCTTGTACCCAAAACTGGTAAGCTTCAACCCAAATCAGTTTTTTTTTACTAATTCTAAAATAGGATTATTTTAAAAAGCTCTCCGTTAAAGTAAAAATGACAGATCTCGTTAACGTTTGGTTTGTCTTCAAGTTGATGAATGCTTCTTTTCTTATTAAACGTCTGCTCGCTAATTTTGAATATCGTTAAGACGTAGGAGTCAGGCTAAATTAGTATCCTTTGGTGCAGAGCTGCGGTTGAGCTGGTCCTTGTCAAACCGTGTCTTGCTACTCAAGTGGTTTAACTCTGTAAAAGTGGTTGGGTGGTAACTAATGTGCAACTCTTAGCTGTAAGCGGGTTTCCTGGGTTAACGAGATTTTAGGGAATGAGTGCCCTCCCAGGCAGCTGGAAGCGAATTCTCAACGCTTTGCAGATCCTATATCAGTAATTTCCGTCTTATAGACGCTCTCTTGAATTATCCTCCAATCCTAATTTGCAAAGCAAGGCTCTTCAGAGTTTGCCACGTACTCAAAAGAAATCGCTTTCTTTACGTTCACAAGGGTACTTGGGTCTCTATCGTGGGTTATGTTACACCGGAAAACCTATTTTGATTCAAGCATAAGAGCCTTGAGGGTATAGTCAGTGTCCTTATGCTTAAATTAAGTATAATATTCTTGAATCAAGCCATTGAATCAACTATTCAACAATCACAATCGAAGACATAGGCAAACGGCTCACGCGGACGCCATGTGGGTTGCCTACTCATGGGGACGCACTATTTTTACTGCAGCCCTGGGTTTTAACGTTTTGGTCTAAAGTAAATCTTTAACGATAAATTTTCACCCATTTCATTCTTTTGGCGTCGGTTACAGGTCTAAACCATTGTTTCGCCAAATTTCCAATTTT
>Ga0058701_10002728_pt1 | contig 13567 bp, 8 predicted proteins | sample AgamicOrMae_FD_97039 | JGI IMG/M metagenome (GOLD analysis project Ga0058701, IMG submission 97039) | Agave microbial communities from Guanajuato, Mexico - Or.Ma.e | ecosystem: Host-associated > Plants > Phyllosphere > Phylloplane/Leaf | place: Guanajuato, Mexico | collected 2012-06-04 | reverse complement strand
CCACTCGTCATGGCCCTACCGCGAGTGGGGAGTAGTGGGGAGGGGTGAGGGGCGATCTCCATTGGGCCACAAAATGGTCGCATTTGCGTTTCTCTAACTATTAAGGGCTCTAGCGTGGATAGAGGTGAGAAATTCCACATCCTAATTTTACACTGAAAGGGAAATCTGGTTCTCTGTGTTTCGGTTTCGACAAACATCCTGCTTTCAGGCAATCTCCATGTTCGCACTCAATCTCCGACAGGTGTCCTTATGCAAAACCTAAAGGTAATGAAGAACTTGGTCAAGAATTTTAACTCAAACATAACGTTTAATTTATATCGCGGTAATGTCAAGAGACGCAATTTGCCACGCAAGAATAAGCCGTTTTATTTCTTCTTCCTCTTCTTCGTTGGCAACCGCATACTGATTACAAACCAGAGACTAGCGATATCGAGTTGGCCATGACATGATAATAGCCAAGGCTACTATTCAATGCCTGCTGAGTACAGCCATAGCTGTGGAGCACTGTAACCACGTCACATACTCTGTAAATTTACAAGATGGACTCGTTACTTCTTGTGTCTTTCTCTGCTTTAATTTTTCTACGAGAATGAACGACGTTGAATCGCGCTTGCTAGGTTAGGTCGACCTAGCTTAGGTCGACCCAGAATCTTGTCCCTCTCTTCGGAGAGGTGGAAAACAGTATCTACCTTTCGAATACAGTACCGCCGGAAGTGTGGGCCTAATCTACTTTTAGGTAACCGAGTCACTTTTCCCCGTAGATCAAGATGATATATTGATTGACAATGTCGAGGTGCATTGGCCGTTTTCATCGATATACAATATTAAGCCTCAATGAGCTCGCAAACCCAAACTCGGACCCCGCGCGCCGGCGTTAAGTATTTTACAGCTGGGCAGCCGATTCTTCGTTGTCCTGCATGGACAGTTCATTATATCGAAATTATTTTTGGTCGAGGATATACTTAATTAGCGCAATTCTAGACTTTAGACCCTCAGTTTTTGGGAACCTCTCTTTTTGCTGTCCTAGCTCATAGTAATTTGTCATCCTAACCTCACATCTTTCCTCTAGCGACAGCAGAAGCGATGATAAACGCGGCTGTAGACGTGATTCCGTGATTTGAGCAATGGCAGGCCGGCAACTGTACAGAACAAGTAACCTTGACAAGGTTAAAGGTTCTCTCCAAACCCGGGGTATGCAAATGATAGAAAAAGATCTCGGAAAAATCAGCAATGAGGGTTTGATAAACCCTGAACCGTTGTTACCAGATTCAACTCCCGGTTCCGGCGGTCATTTTTCTGAATTTTCTTATTTCCATGTAACGACCAGGCTGTTATTTCAGGTGTAAGCAAGGTGTTAATCTGTTTCGACAAACGCCTCTCGAAAATAGATTAATTATGTTCTTTTATTTCGCAGACGACGGATCGTTGGACACGTCACTGAGCGTCGGAACGTCGTACAGCGCTGGCCCGTCTCCCGTCTCCGGCCGCGCCAAACGCCATCAAGTGGGCCGATTCTCTACCGGGCGTTTAGGGACGCCGTCTGCCGGGAACACCTCTGTGAGCTCGTCGGATTGGCTCAACTCGGACGACAGCGCCGATCATCTCGGTGGTCTCCAGAAGAGTTCCGTAGGCGGGTCCTTGGGACACGGTCTTGGGGTAAGTGTTGCACGAAGTAGAGATCATACAGTCATAGTATAGCAAAATTTTCCATGTTACACTCTAAATTTTTAAGGTTGCATTTTGAACCTTTTGGTTCAATCCGTACGACGTTAAGCCGAGCGGAGTGATAGCGGAGCGAGGCACAAGCCACAAAAACCTAACCTAACTTAACCCAGGGTTACCTCATTAAAAGGTCGCCAAGCCTGATGCCGCTTACTTCTCGGCGGCCGATTTAGGGCCGCCGAGAAGTAAGCGGCATCAGGCTTGGCGACAGCCGAGCGGAGCTATAGAGAAGCGAGGCACAGGTGACTAATCTTGGTAAACGGAAAAGGGCTTGGATAGGTTAGGTTAAGCAAGGTGGGATGCGTCTTGCCTCTCTCCGCTGTCGTTCCTCTCGTTTTGAAGACGAAAGGTTGAACCAAAAGGTTAAAATTGCTACCTTAAAAAATTTTCCTTGTTACAGTCCCCTCGTTCCGCAGAATTAGGTATTTCGGCAGAAAGTCTGGATCATAACAAACCCCCGCCGCGTTTGATTTTGAAAATGCATATATTATTTAATTTACTTGCAATTTTAACTCTTGATCCACTTGTTGAATCTTCCTCGGAGAAGTTTTATACGTTCTTCGTATCGTATAACGAAGTGTTAATTGGGCATAAACTTCCCGAAAATCGCATTTCTTCAAAATATGTCACCAGCAGAGTACCCTATGGTCAACCGGTGTCGCGAGGCTGTCTGCTGACACATATTTTGAGGAATGCGATTATCTGGAAGTTTATGACGGTTAAAACTTTTCTAATGTGATACGGAAAACGTATAAAGCTTTTAAGAGTATAGATTTAACGAGTTGATAACGGGCAAAACTTGCAAGAAAAGCGAATAATTTAATTTTCAAAATAAAAGATGGCGGCGGTTTGTTATGGTCTAAACTTTCTGCTGAAATACCTCACTTTCCTACATTGAAGTACAGCAACAAAAGTGTATAGAAACCTTGCCCCATCTAAACGCAGGTAGCATCGCCTGAACTCAACTGATTTCATTTCATAACCTTGTATAAACTCAACTACCCTGACCTAGCATACTCTCAATGATGGCAACCACCTCCTTGTCGGAGTACTTTCGTGTCAGGTAACGGTCGCTGTAATGACAAAAAAAAGGGATGCCACTTAAAACGACTCACAAAGCTTATTGCCTGGATTTCAGCAACCTTGTCTGCAAATATATCTCATACAATTCTGATGAAATACTGTATGCTTCTGTAGCCGTACTACCTTGTTGAAAATCTAAGCCTTGATCAGATTTCTCCAGGTTATCTGGGCCCTATCTTTAAAACAAATATTAAACTGAATGTCAATTTTCTTCCCCCCCCCCAAAAAAAAAACAGTCCATGAGAGAACGCTCCAATCGAAACCCTGAAGTATGTAGTGAAACCGTTGCGTCGGTCACTGCCCACAAAGGCTTTTCTTGCTGAGTCATTCTCAATCAGGCCTAGCTTAAGCTAGTCCAACGGGAAGCTTTAGGCAAACGTTATCACGTGATCTTCAAATAAGGCGCTTGCTTTATTGCTCGCGTGAATTCTGTAGGCTATGTACTCTGTAGGCAGCCCTCTTGACAGATGTGTATACCGTCTAGCCTGCCTTTCGTTGATGAGTCTCGATACGTTTTGCTAAAGCGTGTTAAGATAAGCATGGCGTTAAAGTTTTTTTCTTATTGAAAATCGGGTGCGGTAAGGTGAGAGCTGAGATAGAAGGTAAATGGCGCGGTGTAGTATCCATGCAGCTATGTTTCTGATAAGGTAGTTGTGAGCCTTATTATGGAGCCGTAAACGTCGAGACACCTGAGAGCGTATTATCTGCACCTCAATGCAGGCTCGCTCTGTAGCAAGTTATCGATGTTACCATGAATCATCTCGGTTTCATCGGAATTGAAGTGTACAGCTTGGTTAACGTTAGCTTAGCACCTCTTCTGTCTAGTGGAGGGAGTACTCATTGGCAGAAAAATCAAAGCGGAGTTAAACCCAGACTCCCAGACTCTTCAGCTTGAACCGCCGATGACTTGTTGAACCGCTCTGCCGGTGTTCAGTCTGAAAAGAGTTTTAGGCAACGTCTGCCTGGGGACTTCATTTAAAGAATGTCTCGTATTGCGACAGGATCAATTTCGGACTCCAAATGGATCATCTATTTTAGAGGATCTCTAGTGACCGCGCCGGCTTTGCGATGCACCTCCGAGACGGTTAATGTTAGGTGGAATGTCTTTTCCCGAACTCAGAGTGGGGAAAGGTTAATTGAAGTATTAATCGCCTACATTCTCTGTAGATTTCTATTAACAAACTTTTGAAGAGACTTTCTGAGCATTAATTAGCAAAATCTCGAACCAAAATTCAATGTTCAAGGTGCGAAATATCAAAATCAAAACGGAGTATTTTTTTTAATTACCGGTACTTTCTGAGGTGACTTCCGTGTGCACAGTATTAATTGATTTAGATGCGTGACACGGATATCCGTTGATTGTTACGAACCCGAAGAAAAAAGCCAGTGCTAATTGAAGTACGTGGCGACGCTCGATTGCAGCCACCTCTCAGTCTGTCATCTCGGTATCTATCGGAACTGACTGGCTGCACAAGTCGAATCGCGAAGTATCGAAAGGAAGTCGATTATTGCTCTCGTAAGGGGACTGTTTTGGCGGGAAAGTGGTTTACCTTGTAGTGACGCTGTTTTCTGTTCCAGTCTCGCAGTGACTCGTTGGCCAGCGTGTATTCCGGTGCGGGAGAAGGGAGGTACGGGACGGTTGCCGTGAGAGGGGAAGTGGAGTTTGGCCTCCAGTACAACTACAAACATGGATGCCTAGAAATTCACGTGAAGCAGTGTAGAGATCTGGCGCCCGTAGATATCAAAAGGAACCGATCTGATCCGTAAGTACGCTTTAAATTTTGAAGGAGAGCTAGCATTGGATTTGCTACCTCTCGTAATATGAGACTTTTTGTGGTCAAGCCGATAGCGGAGCGAGACACAGCGCACCTAATTTACCTCGCTGCTTACTTCTCTTTGTCAGCGGCAGTCACTGCCTCCAAGAAGTAAGTGGCTTCCGGCCTGACGACCGCCAAGTGGTGCGTTAGCGGAGCCGGGCAAAAGGCACTGAACCTAACCTTTCCTAGACTAACGCAACCCACGCGGTTTTATGTCGATTATTTTCACAAATTACTGCTGGGTTGAACCAGGGAACAAAATAGGTTTAAAATGCAACCTATAAAATTTAGAGTACTTTGGTTTGTATGTTGATACCTGTTCAACAGCCTGGTCAAAAGTAAGAACCGGTACTCGTATTCAGTTGCGTAACAAACGTTGCCAGATCTCGCAACTACGTCACTTTCAAACACAGTTAAATTTTCATCGGGGTAAGATAACCTCATTAACCACGTTATGGCTCAGCCCAAGAGCATACCCTACACGCAAGGTTATACCTCTATTAGTTATCGAGTTCATTTCGGTTAAAATTTACAAATCGCGAGATCTGGCAACACTGGGTAGATTGTGTTACTGCGCGGCATCGTTGCGGGAGAGTCTCCTTGCCTGTGTTCTTTATGCGAAATGTGAGTCATCTTTTAATGACTGTACTCGACAGTTTGATACGAGTATCATAAGCTGCAATCGATGATATTGTTCACTCTGAAGGTGTCTCAATTTAAAATCCTCACTAGCCAGTGATGTAATAGCGTATGGGGAGTGTTTATTTTAACCAATTTCGTCCCTACGGGCCGTTTTTGCCCAAATATTTCCTCGGCTACGGTAATCTCTACCTAGGCTATACAGTAAACCCCGGATATAACGCTCTTGAAGCGACCGGCCCGCGAGAGCGTTATAGGCGGGAAAGCGTTATAAGCGGGAAATGAGTTTCGGGCATAACTAAAAGGGAAATTATAACAATATCGACTTGTAATGATGACCCGTGAACGAAACGATAAAAAATGGTTGGAAAAAATGCGTTATGGGAGTTTGAAAGAAAAAAAATACATGAAATTTGGAGTAAAAGATCAATTTTTTACCTTTATCGTATTACTGAGTAACAAAAATATATCAAAGGATATTTTCTTTTCAAAATAGATAAGTTACTCTATAACGTCTTTATCGTGAATTCACAAAATCCTATTGTAAATTGACACAAAAAATTTAAGGCATTTAGCTGAATTGAAATAAATTAACTTTTGTTTGGGCAAATCAGGAACTCAGTGGCTCAGTGCTTGCACGAGGAAGAAACGCGAGCAGTATTATTGCGTAAAAAAGGGCCGGTTCGCCGCCGTGCTGTACCGGGCAGAGCGTTATACCCGGAATGTTTATCTGAAGGGACCAGACAGAGGAGCGTTCAAAGCGGGAAAGCGTTACATCCGGGGACAGCGCTATAACCGGGAAAATCATACATTGCTCTAATAGGCTTTGCCCAAGGGACCAAGGGAAAAGAGCGTTATAAGCGGGAAAGCGTTATATCCGAGTTCCACTGTATCACTTATTTTCAGTAAAAGTGGGACCTGAACTTACAAGGGAACTATCTGACCCTGACCCTCGCGATTTTTGATTTGTTTGGCACACGTGAAAGATCAACCCCTGTACAGTACTGCCCCTTTTCAAAAATGCTCATACATTTTTCTTCTTTGATTTTAGGGGCGTTAAAAATGGTAATTTTTTCACAACTTTTTAAGGGGTGCATAAAAAAAAAGAATAAAATAATAATAAAAAAAGATCGTTATAGAATGATCCTTGTACGTCTGAAAACATAGGGTTTGAACAAGTTGTTGCTCCGTAACCGTTTTCGAGTTTGCGCTATTTTCCAAAGGTTGAGTAGCTATATAAAAACTTGTTTTGAACGCTGTTGGGGTCGATACCGATTTTCGACCACGGAATCTTCACTGAAATTCGCGGAGGGGCCGTGGTAGGAAGAAGAATAATATATAGAGAAAACTGATGTGCTTAGAACATGTATTTAAAGTTCGTAAGGCATTGTACAAAAAGAATGTAGCGCGATGCCTGCCCATCAGTACTGCCGACCTACTCCGCTCGACTGCTGTCGCGGTCGTGAGAGTGAGTGGAGTGAATGATGAAGAGCGAGCTGCATGCGGCCGCTTGAAAAACCGAAGAATTAAAGAAGAACTAATGGGAGGGAGAGAGACCGGAGGCGAAGATGCCCGAGTGGTCACGGCTATGAACAGTGTTCATAGTACAATAGTCACGGCCGACTCCGAAGGGGGGGTAGGTCCGCCAACCTCCCAACAAGCCATGGATGTTCTATTATACATCCATGCAACAAGCCGGCCGGACATGGCACAACAAACGCCTCTAAAAACACAGGGCAAAAGAACGCGTATGGGCATTTTCGAAAAAGGGGGCAACTCTGTGCAGGGTTGATCTTTCAAATGTGCCGAACAAAGCGAAAATCGAAAGGGTCGGTAGTTCCCTCGTAAGCTTAAATTGAGAAGTGTCGAGTTTTGGAATACCATTATTTCCGGAAGTTCAAGCCAAACATTTTGGCAAGTTTCATTCAGTTAAATTTTTGGGGGCCTTGCTCGACCCCAATCGCTCAATTATTTCGGAAGCGTAAATCTATGGACGCAAGTAAGTGCGTATCAGTTGAATTCCTAACGTTTGGTTTATTCATCCTACCGCGACTTTTTCCGTTCGCAAAGACTTTGTTCCTCGGAATGGTCTTTTAGGAAAATCGGGGGTTTTGTTTACTATGGATAGGTGGTAGCCGTAGAGGAGGCAAAGCCTAAGTATCACCCACTTCCAATGCAGTTAGGCCTACTTTCTGACATGATTTATCTTTTTCAGGTATGTTAAAGTTTACCTTTTACCAGATAAGTCGAAAGGAGGCAAACGAAAAACGAGAGTCAAGAAACATACGCTAAACCCAGTATTCGACGAAACCTTAAAGGTAACATTTTTTTTTCCTTTTTTTGATGAGCGCGTATCGATGCTTATGCCAGCGGAAGTATTTCTTTTTTCGACGATCAGGTGTCTAGACACTTGCGATTGTGTACTTAATTGTCACGGAAGAAATTTCAGCTCTTTCCTGAATATTTTGAAAATGCTATGAGCCATTCCCAAGTGGTAATCCTGAGTCTTTATGCTTGACTTTGGTTTTGTTTCAGTTTCAAATGAGCTTGAAAAGCTTAGCAAGCAGGACTCTTTGGTTGACAGTCTGGCATTCCGATATGTTTGGCCGGAACGATTTCCTAGGCGAAGTCATGATGTCGTTAGAGAATAAAGTTTTTGATGACCCGTCGCCTCATTTCTATCCATTACAAGAACGAGTAAGTACATTGAGCGTAATCCATTCCTGCAGTATGAACATTCGTCTTTTTTGTGATAAGAAATACCTTGCCTTTCAAAGTGAGCGTTCAAGAAACGTCCAGTCTACAAAAGCATCGTGTAATAAATTTGATCGGCGTTGAAAATGATTAGAAATGAAGGTCCCAAGGAAGTGCCAGAATGCCGTGAGGTTATAAATTTGATTCGGTTTTTGTGTGCACAGAAATTGAATCTAATGTGTTGTAATGCAGAGAGTGATTTTCGCTAAACAAAGTAGAGGAAACTAACAGCATGTAACGAACTGGTGCATCAAATCGTTATGCGGAAGTTTGCGCTGCAGTCGCTGCATGACGTGCATTTTTTTGATGGATATTTTGTTTTGTGCGTATGCGAAGAAAAATTAGTCGATGTCACGCAAATTTTAGCACGAAAGCTTTTTCAAATAATCGCGTTGGTCTTTGTTGCTCCTCAAGATCATCTTTCAAGAGAAAAAGAAAGTGATCGACACGGAAAGTGATCGACACGAAAGTTGTCCGACAAAACCCAACCTAACGGCTGTCGACCAGTTTCCCTGTCGATTACTTTCCGTGTCGAACACTTTCCTCCGTCCCTTTGATATGTTTCAGTTATGGGGATGAAAGCATTTATCTTTTTCAGTAGGTTGATTGGGCGATCGTTTGGAACTTTCTTGATGGCTTTCATGTTTCTGATTTAAAAGCGGACCCTCAGGACCACCAAGTCAGTGTCCCTTATGCAAGGGGGACGGGTCAGGACGCGGCTGAACATCAGAAAATCACTGAAAACGAACCTCTTAGGCACAGGACTCATCCCTGTCGTTGTCGGGAGGAAATATGTGGTCGTCCACAGCGTTCACTTTTTAATATGAAATCGCAACGTTGTACAACATGCCAAAACGCCGTCTTCTGCCTCTAGAAAAAAAAGAACAAAAAAAAAAAGTTTCTTTCACTCGATATTCATAGGAGAAACATTGAAAACTACAAGTGCTGGTCGGAGGTTCAAGATGCAGTTAAGAGTTTGATCTTTTTTTTTTCTTTTTTTGTCCTGAAACGTGATGCTGAGAGCTGAGGAGCATCAAAGCCGCGCATTAACTAGCCCATCCCCCTTCCTCCCTTCCGTCCCAAAAAATAAATATTTGTACCTTTGTTAACGTACGGTATTCTTTGGTTACTGTCATAACTTAAAAGAAACATGGAACGAAACCAATGTAGATTACCGGTTTAATACCATACCCTGGTGCACTTTGGTAAAAGAGATTTGCTCGGACGAATTATTTTCATATTTTTACGTAGACCCGATGGTGCGCCAAAGACCTAGAGGCAGTTCCTGTCTTGATGGCTTTTACCCTTCATTTGTAGGTTTCTGGTCTTTGACCTTATAAGTTATGAAAAAATCGTAGTATTCTAAATGATTGATTGTTGCCAAGATTCAAGTTTTTGCATAACCATAAATTCACCAAACCATAACGCCTGCCTTTGAAGCGTTTTTAAAAAGGCCTAACCTTGCTGAAAACGATGCATCCAATTTTAATTCTCAACACGCAACAACCGTGCTTAGGTTTGATATCATTTTGTTAGATTGATCTCAAACTGCTTGTTCGCCTCTATCTGCGATGAAGATATCTCCTGTTTTGTCGCTTGCTATTCTGATTATGTTTTTTTACGACTAATATTTTATTTTCTGTTACCTTGACCGACTAATAGTTTGCCGCTTTTTGCCTCTTTATTCTGATGCATTTGTTTGTCTATTTGCGTGCACTTTTTATTTTCAAGGTTTTATTTTCTACCTCTTGTGTTCTACCTTTCGTAGCTGGTAAGTCTGTTGCCGATTACCGATACTTGGAGGTGGCAGTAACTGCCGCAAAGGGGTAACCGTAAGGAACAGTTACCTTAAGTACCGGTAACCAGCACGAAGTTTGCTGACAGCAGAGCGAAAGCAAAGCATTTTTAAGGCTTACGGTACCTAACCCGGCTGTGCTTCGTTAATCCTTAGAAAACAATGACACTTAAACTAGGGTAGAACTAAGAGGTAGAAAATGCAACCTTTCAAACTCAGAAAGGGTATGAGTGTTGAGGCTAATTCATTAAATTTATTGTGACTTTTAGACGGAGCCTTTTGAAGATCCCCAGAGTTACAAGGGTGACATGATTGTCGCTCTGAAGTTCATCCCTCCGGAAGTTGCGTGTACAATGTCAACCAAGAAGGGGAAACGTTCTTCTAGAGGGGCGCTGCACGTACTTGTGAAAGAAGCGAAAAATCTCACTGCGGTGAAGACCAACGGCACCTCAGATCCCTTCTGTAAGAGGTGAGTGTGGCTTCGAGTAGAGAGCCTTAAAAACAGAGAGTGGCCAACTTGCTCCGCTCTGATTGGCTGTCGACTTTTTGCATAGCGTTGGCCATACTCTCTGGCTGTGCTCTGATTGGCTGTCGACTTTTAGCACACCCAGTTGGCCACTCTCTATTTTTAGGCTCTCTAGCTTCGAGATAAAACGGTGTTCTTTCCCCCTACCGACGCAATTAAGTTCGAAGGTTAAACTTTCCTATTCATGAGCTCTAAATTTCGTCTACGAGACGAAAGGAGGAGCGAGTCGCAATAGACACGTAGACCAACCTAACCTAGCTTAACCTGAACTAACTGTCACTCAGCGTAATACGGTTTACTTTTGGGCGGTAGTTACTCATGCCGAGAAGCACGGCACGGAAACGATCGATGTACGAAAAACAGATCATCGAAACCTATGCTCAAATTAAATCTACAGAAAATGTCTAACGTTACGTGAGCTTCCCACAATCCCTCGCTACCAACCGCGAAGTTCGAACTTAAGTCATAACTCCAGCTTTCCAGGGGGTAGGAAATCTTGAAAAAAAAAAACTGTATACAGGCTACTACAGTGCGGTGTTTATAAATTAAGGTGCATGACGGATTTTTACGAACTTATTTCAATATTTTTAGGGACTCGCGCAATATTTTTATAAGGATACAGATGGGAAGGAGAAGGGGAGACGTTCAATAACGCTCCTTGTAAAGGTAGAAAAATGGCCACATGTAGAAGTTAACATTGAAAAAAAAAAAAAAGAATGCGGAAACACTCCTACGCCTATCACGGTTATCACAAAAACTGTTTCAGCTCTAACGGAAACTGTTTACGGTTTGTAAACGGAAATCACGCGTTAATGACGATTAAATGCACTGCTTTTACAGACCATTACGGTTACTATCACGGTGATAATGAAATGGAAACAGAAAAAAAGAAGCTAAAACCCTTCTGGGTAACACCGGCCATATTCCAAGAGGACCCATCACGGATTTTTCGAAAAATTGCAATGGGCTTAAGAGCGATTCAATAGGCATAAAGTCGGTTGAACCTAAATAGGGCGACTTTGAATTTTTCTTTCATGTTAATTAACACCAATTGGTTTTTCTTCACGATGGCAGGTTTTAAGTCCTGCTATCGTGAAGAAAAAAACAATTTAAATAAATGTTGATGCAACACAGATATGCGCACAACGCTCCAAACGAAATAAGCTAAAAATAAAAGAAAAGAGGCTACGCCGGGTATGAGACGCGAACGTGGGGCCGCGACTCAGAAATCTCGCAAGGATTTCGGGAGATCGAAACGCCCATAATTTGTTACGGCCTATAGTCTACATATAGTCCGTAAACAAATATTTAAAAAAATACAGGTAAGTTTATTGTTCTCATTGCAGACGTATCTGTAGATGGACATGAAGGTGTCATGACTTGTGTGGTCTGCGTATTTGCCCTTCCATCTCATGAATATGGGTTCAATGACCGCTCCCGCTGTAGTTTTTCCTCCTTTTCTCTCGACGAGGCCTCGTCGCGCAGTATGGTAATACACAACTAGCTCCGAACACCGCCATAGAATGTCTTCTCGGCGGCCTAGTGGTTAAAGCATTGCTATTGCTTACGTTACCTTGATGGTATCTAGACTCGATTGAGGTTCGCGCTTCAAATCCACGAATAAAATGCCGTGGGAAGCCTCACAAAATCCGGGATAAATCCTTGAAATCGGGCCGAATCGGTAACACCTCGCGACCCACTTAGCCTCCTTGAAGACACTCCGACCCGCCCGCCCATCTGACGGGCGGGTACGAGTTCCGCGTCAGTAGGGAGCTCCTCAAAAACCCCATCCCGATTGACTGGGAAGCTAAGGGAGGGAGCTAAACCACGGATAGGTTTTTGCTTCTTTTTGATTTCACATTCATAGTCACCGTAGTCGGAATAACTATACCATTCACCGCGTAATTACGGCGTGGTATCCGTGTAGAACCGCATCAGTTTTCGTTATAGCCGAACGGTTTCTGTTATACCCCTAATCGCTGTAAGTGTTGCTACATTCCATGTATATTACGGCTAACGCCTTTACACGACTTTTTTTTCTCTTTACTGGAGGTCGCTCAAAGTGTGGACCCGCTCAAAGTGGCCACGCTTAAAGTGGCGTGGCCGCACCCTCCCCGCCCTCGCAGCGGTCCTGATGCAGGATGTTTTCCGACGGGAGGCACCTAGACTTTATTTCAACTGACGATCTTTGCGGTCTAGTTTGAGTCCTATGGTTTACCCTATATTTAATTGTTAAGGTTAGGCTGTATAGGTTAGAGTGGATGATGTCTTGTTTTGGTTATTGCAAGACTACGCGAGTGTACGTTATCACAACGTACCGTCAGGTTGCGAGGAAAACTTCCGAGCTGGGGAGCTTCCTGCATGTCAAACGAAACAAAAGTGGCCTACAACACAGTGGTGTAATCCTAAATGTCTTTCTTTTCAGCTACCTACTCCCCGACAAAGGGCGTAGCTCAAAACAGAAGACCCCCGTCGTGAGGCGCACTTGTAATCCTGCATGGAACCACACTTTCGTCTACTCTGACGTCAGCTTGCAGGAGTTATCAGAGCGAGCCTTGGAACTAACAGTCTGGGACCATGATCGTCTGGCGAGCAATGAGTTCCTTGGAGGCCTCCGGTTTAGTTTAGGGAATGGTAAGACTTCGCTTGCCCTTTTTTTTATCTGCGCTGCTTCATGGGCCAAATCGACCGGATAGGCAACTGCAGACAACGGTGTCGTGTGGGTTGCATAACTTTGGCTCCTCTCTCACCTTATTAGGTTAATCCCTACCTTCAATAGTTTCTCTCGAAAACTATAGGTAGAGGATAACTTTCTTTTGACTCCCGTTTGTCGCATAAAGCCATAGATTAATGTGTGCTCCGTTGGCCTTTTTAATCAGTTTAGGTCGTTGGGCTTCTTTGTTAGCACCTGCGATTCAAACACAACTGGCGTCGTGATGCATTGGCCTTGCCTACTCGGAAAAGAAGGGAGCGAGTTCTGCGCCCCACTCCTAAATAACTCCATTTGCTTGAAAAACATAGATACCGTTACCATACCAGGGTGTCTTGCGGTTTCATAGAAAAAAATTCACGGATATTTCCCGGTTTTTCCCCAGTTTTCCCGAGTTTTAAATAAGGTTACCCCAAACATCCTACGACAAATATATTACGGAGTGCACGGACGACAGTATTTAACTTTATATACATAAGTTTATCGTCATACAATTAATATTTTGTGTCTTTTTTCATTTT
>Ga0058701_10002727_pt1 | contig 13570 bp, 7 predicted proteins | sample AgamicOrMae_FD_97039 | JGI IMG/M metagenome (GOLD analysis project Ga0058701, IMG submission 97039) | Agave microbial communities from Guanajuato, Mexico - Or.Ma.e | ecosystem: Host-associated > Plants > Phyllosphere > Phylloplane/Leaf | place: Guanajuato, Mexico | collected 2012-06-04 | reverse complement strand
TATTTTCTTAGTTTTGCGGTTATTTTGTCATCCTTGTGTAACTGGAAAGGAGCCCAGTCTTACAAAAATTGCCGGAAGCGACTGCCCCTAAGGTGGGACACGGGCCTAAAATGGGACAACACGAATTTGATCGCGCTTGTGTTTCTCTGTGGTTTCCCTATTCCTGTTGTGTTTTATAGCCCATTCATATGAAGCCAATGGGGGGACGGACGTGGAAGTATTGGCCTGCTTCAGGCCCTGTTTTTAGTAGCGATAATCAAGGTACAAAGTACATACGGTAGGCTATTGCACCGGTAACTCATACAATGGGAACAAGGTACTTAAAATCGAAGACTGTAGGCCTATCTAGGCTACTTGTGCGTGAAGTAGTCGGTGAGTTTGGACTGCTTACAGTTAGTGTAACTTTCGTACACAGCTGCGTTTCGATACGCCTTTATTTCCTTCATGGCACTATTGCGACCACGGTGCATACGTGTTTGCGACGGAAGCGCGCGGTTTGACCGTCATAGTTGATCTTCGTCGTAATAACCGATCAAAAAAAACTCCATCATTCCGTCGTTATATCCCGTTCGTCGTTATAACCGATGTCGTTATAAACGATTTCTACTGTAGCTTCAGTGCCGCGTGGCCCCGCGTTGCCATGCACTTGGACTTGCGGTTAATTTAATGACGTAAGGTTGAACACCACCTTTTGAACACAAAGGTTGAAAAAGAGACAAAAACGATGCCACAGTAAATTAAATTGTTCACAGCTGTCCACTTTATTAGTAAAAACAAAACCCCAGTTTTGAGGAATGCTGTACCTATTTTGGGTGTGAAACCAGAGGTTGGTACGTATTTTTGTTATTTTTTGAAGGTGGGCCAATGGTATATGTGTAGGGTGGGCCGATTTTTGTGAAAACTCCAAAATCCAATAGCGCGAAAAAGTTGCTTCTGGTGATATGAATAAAAACGCAAAAAATAAAATCAAAATTGGTTAACTCTTTCAAGTCGCAAAAGTACAATTTTGACAAAAAAGTGCTATTTCTGAAAAAAAAAAATGGTAATGACAATTACTAATGGCGTATTTTGACTTAATGAGTTACTTAAGTATCTGCAATCTGTAAAGAATAATTTTGGGGGGTTAAATGCCCCCCACTAAGAAGTCGAGGGGGTTTATTTTACCCTCAAGTTATCTTTAAATACGACCAAGTAAAAAAAAAGTTGTTCAAAAGCAGTTGAAGAGATTGAATAAGCTTCACTTCTTTTTCTGAAGTGTCCCTGTATATGGTTTAGTGTTCCACACAAACCACTTAAGCGTGGGGCCTTGAGATAGGGAGGGGGGTTGGGGGTACATAGAGCAGAGTATTTATTTGATGAATTCAGAAACAAATTTCACTGGGCTCCATAGTGATGTCAGTGACTGTGTTGTGCAGCTCTTGGCCCGTTCACTAGACGGAAAAATAAATGAGCATGGAAAAGGAAGGACTCAGAACTAACCACAAGAAGGTGGCTGCACTTCGAGTTCCAACCACGCTCTACCCATCCAACCAACCATTTTCGGGGCGCTCGCCGACTTACTTTGCCTTAAGATGACTTAAAAACTCGACCTTGTTGTCGTAGGATGGCATTTGCGACCGCGAGTCAAGGGTGGTTCGAATCGCACAATCCCGGGTCACTAAATCACAGAATTTTCCCGAGACTTCTATTACAAGCTGGACCCAGCGCTCCGCACTGCTTGAGTGTGACAGGATATTTTTTTTTTATTTCGAATGTTTGCTCGGCAATAGTGCTCAGGTTGATTGGTTTTACTGAAAGAACCTCTTCTATAAGCGGCGGACTTTTGACGCTTAAGCGTACAGAGTTCGCTTGGGTTTCATTTTCTCTTGCCTTCACAATTCGCCTTAATGCTAATTCTCGCACCTACGAACTTTTCATCTACCAGATATCATTGCTTGCCAGTCTTGCACCGCCACGAGCCCGCCGCTGATAGAAGTTTCTTTCAGAAAAACCTATCAACCTGAGCACTAATGCCGAGCAAACAATTGAAATAAAACAAATTATCCTGTCACACTCAAGCAGTGGAGCGGTGCGTCCAGCTTGTAACAGAAGTCTCGGGAAATTTCTGTGATTTGGAGACCCGGTATTGTGCGATTCGAACCACCCTTGAATCACGGTGGATGGCATGCCATCCACCACATGGAAGGATGGCAAATGCCATCCTTCGAAAACAAGGTCGAACTTTTAAGCCATCTCAAGACAAAGTAAGCCGGCGAGCGCCCTGAAAATGGTTTGTTGGATGGGTATGGCGTCGTTGGAACTCGAAGTGTAGCCACCTTCTTGTGGTTAGTTCTGAGTCCTTCCTTTTCCTTTCTCATTTCGTTTTCCGTCTAGTGAACGGGCCAAGAGCTGCACAACACAGCCACTGTCATCACTATGGAGCCTAGTGAATTTTGTCTCTGAATCAATCAAATAAATACTCTGCTCTATGTACCCCCACCCCCCTCCCTACCTCTCAAGGCCCCTACCCTTAGTGGTTTGTGTGGAACACTAAATCATATGCAGGGATACTTCAGAAAAAAAGTGAAGCTTATTAAATCTCTTAAACTGCTTTCGCACAACTTCGTTGTACTTGGTCGTATTTTAGATAACTTAAGGGTAAAATAACTCCCCTCGGCTTCTTAATGGGGTGTTAAATGCCTTCCATTAAGAAGCCGAGGGGGTTTATTTTACCCTCAAGTTGTCTTAAAGTACGACCAAGTACAAAAAAATTGTGTGAAAGCCGTTGAAGAGATTTAATGAGCTTCATTTTTTTCTGATGTCAATATACGCTGTGACCAATCGAAGTACATTATCTTCTTTTTTCCTTCAAAAATAGTACTTTTTTTGTCAAAATTGTAAAACTTTATGCTTTTTGCAAGACCTGAAGATGTTAACCGATTTTGATTTTATTTTTTGCGTTATTATTCTTATCACTAGTAGCAACTTTTCCGCACTATTGGATATTGATTTGCGAGTTTTAATTAAATTCAGCCCACGTTCAATTCAGCCATATCATAAAAAGGTCTCGGCAAGAGCTTTCCCTTGATGTGGCTGGACATAGGTCAACATTCAAACTTTTTTACTCCCCACACTACCCCCGATTTTGTTTCGTACCCAAAACAGGAATAACTTTTTCCCCAAAACGGAGTTTTGTTATTACTGTGTTTAGAGTATAGGATCTATTTTTGAGAACATCTCTTTACAGTGCCTTCCGAAAACATTTTTTCTCTCTTGTCGGTTCTTCACTGAGCCTGTACAACGTACCGGCTCTCTTCCTAACATAACGCTAAAGCGTTTTTATCAGAGCATTTCTTTTTTGCGTCTTTGCAAGCGATTCCCAGAGGGCCGGAATTGCAAACAAGCTCGGCAAGCATCACAAGTTGGTCGTAATGTTAACAAGCGGTGAACCCCTTTTGACCCTAGAATAAGAATTCCCCTGCGGAGTGCATTAGACGAGAATGCAACTGTGCTTGGTTGCAACAGGACAGGTAGGGGGGCCGACAAGAGCTCCTGGTCTCAGAGCGGGCCGCCGGCGCGCCGATGGGAGATCGGCGCCACATTCTGGGCATTGTTGGCGGCTCTCGGCTCTCGCCTCTCGGCAGCCATTGTTGCTCTCTGCTTCGCCGCAAATCTTCGTGAGAACGTGCGGAATTTCGCCGATTCGAATGTCTCTGGATATGCAGTTCCATATTTGAGGAAATATATTCTCTCTCCAAATTGGGGAATGCATTTTACGCCTTTTGTTCTCTACATTTCGCTTGAAAGGTCCGATTGTTTACATCTTGTGTGCCATCTTTAACCGATACGTCGAGCGGAGAGAGGCACTAGGCAGACCTAACCTAGGTTGAGCTGCTTAGCCCATACAGTAAAATCCTTAGGTTAACCTTAGGCTTAAACCGGTTAAAGGAGTTTTTACCTAGGTATTAAAATAAAATAGGGGTAGCACGTATTTTGATTTTTCAACGTAGATCAGTGTTCTGGCTAATCAATCGAAAGACCTCGTGGTGACCTGAATCGGCTGATCATAGATATACAGTATCCTGCAAAATTTCGAGAACACGTACCCCCTTTTTATATTCACGCCCAAGACAGGTAAGATCTCCATAATGAGGCTTCAATTTTACTGCCTAACGTCGCTCACTTATCAGTGAAAGTACCTAACTGCCACAGATAAGAAAGCGGTAAGAGGCGAAGCCGAGCGGAGAGGCATTGAATCGAGGAACAATGCACCTAAGATCCCAATTTTTGCCGTATACCTTAGCTGTATTGATGGAAACGACTTAAATTGTTTAATCTTGGTCGATTGTTGAACCATAGCAATTCTGTTGGTTGATTTTCAGCCTGGGGGATTCAATAGTTTTTAACCTTTCATGAAAGTAAAGCAGAAAATCACCAGTAAAATCATGGCTGAAACTTTCCGAAAGTCTATCCTTCCACAAGATCGTCTCCCTTTGATTTATTTTGAAACGTGAAGCAGTAACATTCCGTCACCCCTGAAGGAATCTTGAACAAACATTAGGAAAAGGCAAACAACAGGGCTAAGCCGGCAATAAGCTGTCAGCATCAATAAAACTTCCACATTAAGTCTTTTATTTACATCACCCGAACCTAATGAAGACATGTGAGGTCCAAAGATTTTGACCAAGATTTTATCAGGAATCTAATAAGCCATCTGTTAACCGTAAAATTGGCTCCTTAATGAAATCGCGACATTATCAACACTCCAGTTGACAAAAGCTTCACCCTCGACAGAGCTCATTGGGCAGGACTGTCAACCCTCCGGTCACAGAGAAAATCACCAAGACAGGTGTTGCAACCTTTTAAGGGCAGGTGCCGTCAAAGCCGTATTTTTCTGTCAACACATTTTTAAAAGCTGCCCCCGATTTCTATTTTGAGTCTAGAAAATAGTGAGATCGTGTTTGAGATTTGAATGAGTTTGATTTGTTTGGTTTCTCCTTTAATTGGGGAATTTGCTCGTTGAATCGTTTCTTAATTGGCAGTAGAGAGATAAATGTCGCAGACGTGAATTGCTTATCATCATCATAGTAAAGCTGCTGGGGAGGCTCAGGCAGAGAGATATCCCTTTCATAGCCAAACCCACCAAGGATATTTAAAAAAAAACAACGTGAAACAAAAGCAAATATGTACTTCAGGTTTGGCACTTGGCAATCACAACGGTACGGGAGCTTCCGGTATGTGTGGAGTTTTACGTTTTCTTAACATTTAGCTGTTTTTAAGCTTAAAATATATTTAAAAGTCAATATTTGTTTCCTGCCAATAATATCACGAGACATAGTAAAAACAACCCTGTTTTAAGTAATCCTGCACCTGCTTAAGGAATGAAGGTGTTGAAACAGGGGAAGAGCGTCATTTGGTTGTTTTTTAAGATACTTCCTTCAAAAACCACAATCAAGAGCTCTCGATGAGACTTTTTCATCGCTATAGTTGTTGATAGGATTATCTTTACCTACTAGCTAATTCATACTCTCACCCCTGTGTTATTTTCTTACATAAAACGATTGCCAAAAACAGGGTTTTTTGTTTTTACTGTAAAGATCGAATTTTCTAAAAATTCCTCTTTGGAGAACATTCTTGTCGAACTTAGCTGATTCTCAGTCTTTTCTCGGTCGAGCACGTCCCTTCCCCCAGCAAATTTTCCCCAAGATTACAAATTTTTACGTCATCGCCAGAAATAGCCCGCCACTTGGGATCGGACTTGTACTAATCGCCAAGACGTGTAAACATTCTTCTTTTGTCTTTTTCAATTCGCCCGCCTTAGAGAAATTCCTGTCAAACCTTCCAAGTGCCACACGGGGCGAATAAATTTTTGGCTGACAGTCCCTCCTGTAGAAAACTCGTCTCGACGGAAATAGAGGTTGTTGTGCCCGGTCAGATTCGCAGGGCCAGAAGTTGTTAGAGCTGCAGCTTTGGTGTTGCCGAGGCGAGTGGAGTGCTTAGATCAAGGTTTGACTTAAGGTGTAGCTCCTTTACATCATCTTCTTAACATAAAGGCCTAGTTTCTATTACACCTCACTATAGGCTTCAGAGTGATTCCCTCAATGTGGATTCCACATTGTGGAACGATGAACTCACTGATATGGGATGATTGAAAGCTAAATTGCACGACCGACCAAAATGTCTAGACTTACTGTAACCAGACGTTTTCGGACCCTCAGTTCAAAAAAAAAAGTTTTGACAGAAGTACTTGCTAATTTTATTGAAGTTCACTTTAATGAGAACATCATACCAAGCCGATTCCTTTTGTCGTACACGGTAGTTTAGGAGGGCGCAGGCTGATCTAGAATCCATAAATGCAGGAAAAACACAATCGTCCCATCAGAAGAAATCTGGTTTTTGGTGCATGTCTTACCTGTTCAGTTGAGTGATCCATCTGGTTGTTGTTTAAAAAATCATTTGTAAAAAGAAGGCATCTACCACACTTATAAAATAACTAGACTTCTACCCCGCTCTAGCGCTTTGATACATCATAGAAGTTTGCTCCCACCGAATGTGTATGGAATAGACTCTAGCATACTATGAATATCTTACGCCTTATCTATAAATCATGCTCAATAAATCTTCCCACCTAAGTTATCTTTAGGTTCACCTTGTTCCAACTATATGAAGTTTTATAACAGGAAAATTGTCCCAAATTTTAGGAATAACGGGGAGCTGAAGATCATATTATGATGCAACGTTCGCAAGTATTGTCTAAATATTGCCCTTGGCTGAGCTTGGTACCTATAACGTATCAAATTTTTATTTTATACTGTTTGAATAAATTTTGTACAATATGTTTGTTCGTGTTGTAATTTTTTTAATTTTTTTTTGTCATTGCTGTTCTTTGTATAACCTCACAAACAGATTTAGCAGACAAACCGCATCATAGCGTCTAATCGACTTGGGATAATCCCATAAGACCCCTTGTATCGTGAGTCAAGGTATTTCTGCTATTTTCCTGGGGGGAAAATGTTAGTTTACATAAATAGATACAAAGCTCGCTATATTTTAAATAAACTGTAATTTACTATGTTATCATATTCCCGGCAGACATATGATTAGATTTATCACTTGTAGTGACGGTATTCCGAGCATTGTCTTTTTCATCGTTACCTCCGCTTGAACGAGCCAAAAGCAGGCAGTCGTTTGTAATGGCTTCGCAGATGAGATACAGAATGAACTGATGCTGAGAGGCGCTCAGCCAACTTTATTATTTTTATTTTTAAGGTGTTACAATTTTCTTCAATTAAAATAAATAAAAATAAAAAAAAATGAGAAAGAAAGTGAGCTCTTAGGATACCAACATTGGATGCACTACATCCATCATGCTGACATGAAAGCTCCGAATGCCTTGCCCATCTTTGTTTTGAGTTTTCGGTCAGCCAAGAAGTGGTTTGCATTCTACATTGACAAGTTGTGATTTTACCCAAGACTGCTGGGTCTTCTAGACAGACATCGTCGATGCCTTACATTTTGTGACCAACGTTTACGTAATATGCAAATATATTTTCTATGTAGGCCTCACGGTGGTGCATTGCGATATTGTGCAGGTGATTTATGTACTTGTGTTTGCACTTAGCAGCAGAACAGTGGCACGGAGCAAAACATGCGCCTCGTGACGAGAATAACACGCACCTCGTCCTCACATAAAGTTGCTACGATTTGGCTTAAGTTCAATTGTTATGTGTTGACAGGCACGGAGCGGCGGCCATGTTGATTGCGGGCCCATTGTTGCAACGTAAGTCTGATTCCATTTATTTATTACCGCGTAGCTGCATTACCACCGTGTTCACAGTACCGTTGCCCAATGTGCGGTAAATGCCCTCAAGAAATTCTGGAACACTAACATTTCAGACGTGAAAGGTTCGTTCTTTAATAGGTGGCTTTTTCTCGTTTTAATCAATTTCCAATTGTTTGACGGCTATGTGTCCATTAAAAACAATCTGTATTTAAAGGCCTCAGAGAAGAAAAAAAAGAACGACTTTTTCTTCTCCTTCATTGGCGGCCTTTATTGATGACCTAACAAGTTCGTATTCGTGAATCTCAGAGTTCCTTTGTGTGTGCGAACAGAAATGTCTTATTAAGACTGTACTGTGCCTCTGATCAAAAAGCGTGTACAAATTTGACACTTCGCCCACGAATAATTGGTCAAGATCCCCGTCTGACTTGAATTTGCCGCCAAGGCTTTGGCGCTCTGCTCGGCACGGCCTCTGCGTCTCTGGGCCGCGATGGTGCCAAAGATACGCATCGGCGTCTGCTATTGTCATTCCGAGTAATAATTTAGCGTCACCCCATTAGACCACCGAGTCGACATTTCCCTCGTGTCATTTGACAGGTACCCGTTCCGAGGAGGCTCGGTTCAGAACTGCTCGACTCAGAAACGCTGTCAGTGCAGCCGCTTAATTGGGCCTAGTCCACGAGAGGCGCCGAGACAGTTTTTCTTTGTGGGTACAGGTACCGCCGCCCGGGCTCTGGCCGCAGCCTCTGCTGTTCAACTGAGATGTCACAGTCTTCAATTTGAAGCCTTAATCAATTATTTATTTGATGAAAGCGCCGCGCCGCCTTCGGATATGTGGGCCTTGACTGCATAAGCAGGTCGAACGGATCTCGATGTCGACGACTTCCTCCCAAAATATTTTGGATATTCGATTACTGCCTGTCTAATTAGAAGTCGGGGGTTTTGCTACTGCCTTAAGAACTCGCGCCATAACTTTTCGTAGGAAAAGGTAATTGCCATCGTTCTGAGACCTGTTGGAAAGTTGCGTTGAAGTTCTGCAGTGACTGTGGACTTTGCCTTGGAGTTATACTTGCATAGTCGCTAACTGCAAGCTGCCTTCGGCTGTGACATGTCACACATCCCTCGTCCCTCTTACATCTACTCCCCTCAGCTGCTCATACCACTTTTCACTGAACCGGTCGAAGACTTTTGTTCCGCTACCCCAGGCACCTGCTTTTCGTATTACACTTGTCACGCTCTTCTACCTCTAGCAGCTACTTCCCCAGACCTTCTCTGCCACCCTATCTCAAACCCATCTTAGAATTTTGTTCCACTACCTCAACCTCTTTTGTTCCAACTACCTCAACACCTTTTGTTCTTTACCCTACTCTACTACCTCTTATCTACTTCCTCAGACTGTTGCCACCTTATCACAAACTCATCCCAGACTTTGTCTCTACTACTCTAACACCTTATTGTTCTTATACTTACCCCACTCTACCTCTTATGCACTTCCTCAGATTCCTGCCACCTTTCCTGAAACCCATCCTAGACTTTGACTGCATGACCTCCATACCTTTTTTTCCCATAGTAACTGCTGCACTCCTCTACCTCTGGAAGCTAACTTCCTCATCTTCATGTCGCCTCACTCCAAACCCTTCCCAGACATTGGCTCTACTGCCCACGAATCTAACACCATTTCGTCTTACCACATTTGCCTAACTACACTATCCCTCCCAGCTGCTCACGATATATCTACTATGAGCCAACAGCTCGTTCCCCAATTTCTCCTTCCTCTGAAGATAGATGCGTGTCAATGCCTTTTCAGGCATGTCACTGGTCAGGAAAGTCAGGAAAAGTCAGGTTAAATGGCTGCAAAGTCAGTATTTCCTATTTTGACCAAAATATATTTAAAAACTGTGCTTTGGTTGTGATCGAGACGCCGCGTTTACTGCTAGAGCCGCTGGAATTCACAATCGCTTTTCGGAGCTCGGCGGGCGGGCCGCAGAAAAAAAATCGAATCCGTCCGTGAAGGTCAGGAAAAAATCAGGAAAATTAAAAAAAAAGAAAAAAAAAACGTGACACCCAGATTTTTTCAGATAGATCTCTCAGAAACTCTCCAAATTATTCCCTTTACGCATCATAACTGATGAGCATGTTTCCCCGCTATCCCCCCTTTTTTCCAAATGAAATACCTAGATGTTTGTCGTGCTTACAACATGAGTGTCTTTTTTGGTGTCTTACAAAGTCCCTCGCTTCCACGTGAACTTCATCTGTCGCACAGAATACTTTCCCTCACGAAATGATTCATATGACTCTTATAAAAAGTACAACGGCATTGTAAAATATTTAGGTTGAAATTGGCGTGCTAGGTGTTGTTACCTTTCCCAAAATAAATTAAACTTGCTGAATTAAATGAGAGCCAGAGATCAAAATAAAGCTGCGCATCCTTTCTTTGTTTTCTTTTCTTTTTGTCTAGACTAACGAAAGTATTGAGTAATGGGATATTAAACGTAATAAAAATAATTAATTCCTAATTAAATGTAATTAGCGAGCCACTCTCAAGGCCAACTGTCGTGTTTGACTAGTATTCGTTGTATTTGTGTAAACTTCACTACCCTTCAGCGCAGCCACCGTGAAATCCCGTATTGAGAGTTTCACAATTTTATGGCAAAACGCAGAATTTGTATAATTTCGTGAATTTCAGGCTAATAACCCTCTATTTTTTTTTTTGCTACGTAAATTAAGCAAGTTTTAAAAACTGGAGACATCAAGATTGACTGTCTATGTCTATTAGTATCTGTCGCGGGTTATATTGTGTGAGTTGAACCGTGGCAATCCTATTTCTTAAAAGAATATTAATAAAAATTAAAAATCACGATATTTTTGTGTTCATAACTTTTCTTTCCTGAGAAATTGAATCCTATATCATTGCATTTTTGACTTTAATCGAATGAATATCTTGAAGGCCTGAGAAACACAGTTTCTTCATTTGGAATCTCTTGCTTCATCTTTTTTTGTTTCATGTCTTTTTGTTTTTTTATACTTTTTAAATTCGATTCGACATGAACTTCTTCATTTAAGAATATTTCTTGGAAAGTTTGTATTAATTGGAAGACAACGCAGCGCAAAGTAATGCTACAAATCGATGTAATTTGCATTTCCTAAAACTAGGCATGAAAAAGAAGAAAAAATAAAAATACGCAAAAATGACACTGTACGCCTCGTTTTCCAACCTTGTTCGAAAACGGCTCTTGCGAATCAAGACCGACCAGTTTTACTTATTCGCTTCAGTTTATTGTTCGTCGGCCAAAACACGATTTTGCTTTCAATATTTGTGAATGAGCCAATTTGGAGGTGTTACTTGTTTCGACACTTGTAACTTTTTTAGGTGGATAATGTAAACCTACGACTGGGTTGAGAAGTTTTGCCTGATTCCTACGGGGTGGCAACGATACAGTTGCTGACTAAAGTGTTCATGTTCAACTTTGTCCTATTAACTGCGCAGAATAATTGCAGTTTATTAAGAGCCGAATCAAGTTTGTTCATTAATCGTTGGCCACCGCCCGAAAGCGACAGCGTACAACTTGAACAGTTCTTTAATGACGACGTTGAGAATGAAAAGTCACTCCATCAAATGGAAGAAACTAACATGCAGAGGTGCTGTTAAAACATGAAACTAACTTCATGAAATACTCCGCACCTCCATTTATTTATTTTTATTTTTTTAAGGTTGTAACAGAAAAAAAGGCAAGATCATTTAACTGACTTTTGTACCTTGAGAATGCTAAAAATATTCATCGGCCTGTATAAAAATCAGGAAAAGTTTAGTCTTAAAATTTTCCGCAATATTGTATTGACCTAAATTACATTTTTTTTTTACGTGAAGTAGTTGACGTCGTATGTTAGCTTAAAATAATTACTTAGGTAATCTGTAGATTTTTTCCGTCGAGGAGTAATCTTTGTGGGGTTAAGAACGGTCAAATGGAATGGAATGGCTAGTTTCTGTCATAGGCGTTCTTTGATCTGAACTCGTGTTGAATGTTCATGACTTTTGTCATGCAATGTTTTGTATATTTAATTGCACTCGCTTGCAACTTTTCCCCTAAAATTGAATACAAGTCTTGCTTAGCCTTGAGGTGCTACAACTGTGGTGTTCTTTTTCTGGTTAAAGGTGTTCAGTCGCTAATGTTCGACAAAGTTGGAACCGTTTGATACAAGAAGAATTTCTTGAATAAATTTTCCTCAATCAATTTTTTGAGACGTTCAAAGGTGTTTGACATTACGGTTGAAAAAAATCTAGCATATCGTCTAGTGATAAATTTTCCACGAAAATTAACCTGTATATAGTTCTAATCATAAGTCCTGTCACTTTTATATTTAGAAAGTCTTTATAACAGGTGATACGTCTTTTGATCTCAACTGTGCAACTGCGTACAATTTGACGAGAAATACTTCAATGAGAGGTTTAATTCTAAAGCAGTAACATACTGTATCTGTAAACTTTTCCACGCTTTTTCTTCATGTTCAGAATGGAAATATTTTTAAAAAGTCGATGGAGGGCATTTCAAAATGGCCTTACAACCCCAATCTCTTCTTTTAAACGAACGGTTCGTAAATTATTTTGTCTCTCACACAATATCGTACTTAATTTTATTATTATTATTAGCGCTATTATGCTCTCCTAAATTCGTGACGCACTTTATTTTTGACGTAGACTATTCGATCTACAGGTAAGATTTTAAGCAAAAATAAATTAAGTCTCGTACATTCCTTTGTTGCCAGGTAAACTGGATGATTACTACTGTAATTGAAAGATAATTAACCCTTAATGGTCACGCATAGATTTTTGTGACAAATATGTCACTCTGGGGTCGTTTTCGACCCCCCCATTTGTTTCTAAATAGCTCCAGTGCTTCCAAGTTGATCACTTTAAACCGGCAAGGTCAGTTTCGATTCTTATAAGTCTACTCTAATTAGTTTTCGTGCTAAAAGTGACGCAACCTTTGTATTTTGTTGATAGTGACGAAAAATGTGAACCAGTGTCGATTTTTTTAATTTTTTTATAGTAAAAAAAGACATTTTCATGAAAAAATTCCTTCTTAATTCCGATGCATTTCAATCTTAAAACCAAATGCACCGTTAAAATGTTAAGATTTCAGTGATTTTAAAACTATTCCACTTTGAAATTCGAGGACATTCAGAATGGGGTCGTTTTCGACCCCAAGGCATGTTTAGACCCTTATTACTGGCCACTAGTTAATCCTACAGTGCTCAAAAAGCATTCAAATGAAAGGTATTGGGACAAAGTTAATTTCATAGAGGTTTATAAACCTCAGATTTTTTTTAATATCTAAAAAACAAAATTTGATGGGTTCGAAAACGACCCCAGTGTGACCATAGAGGGTTAATATTTGAGTAGTCCAGCCATTCATGAAAATATTATAAGTAACCTGTCTATTCAGTCGAGTATTATGTTTCAAAACAGCACCTTTAACCTTAAGAGAAAAAGGACGAAGTTCTTATTTACCTTCTTAAAAACACGAATCAGCTGTTCTCACCAATGGGAGAGTTATACCGCGTAAGAAAAAATCTAGATAAGAAAATATATTCGGAGGGTATGTTTCCTCTCAGACCTATTTGGAGGTATTTCAAAGAATATTCTTGAATATTAAGAAATCAAAACTACATTTTTGATTCCCTTCATGCTTAAGTAAAAAAAGTAGTGTGTTCGCTTTACGAGTGAAAATTCACTTATTTAGAAGTGAAATTTTCACTCTCTAGCAATTTTTACTTCTAATTGGTTAAGCGTGTTCCTTTCGTTTTTTACAC
>Ga0058701_10002726_pt1 | contig 13572 bp, 9 predicted proteins | sample AgamicOrMae_FD_97039 | JGI IMG/M metagenome (GOLD analysis project Ga0058701, IMG submission 97039) | Agave microbial communities from Guanajuato, Mexico - Or.Ma.e | ecosystem: Host-associated > Plants > Phyllosphere > Phylloplane/Leaf | place: Guanajuato, Mexico | collected 2012-06-04 | reverse complement strand
ATATGGTTCTCGGAATATTTTATTTCACCAGCTGAGATTGTGGTTTTGTGTCTAAACGAGAATGTGCTATTTTAAGCAGTTGCTTTGTCCGTTCATTTGTTTGCTTTTTTCCTTCATTTTTCTCTTGTCAATCGGAACGAAAAGTAATGGGCAAACGTGTCAGTTAAGGCGGAAAAATGAACAGACCCGAACGGGGTCCCTCCCCTCCTTCAGCGATTGCGCAATAACCCGAGACTACCTACTCGATGCTCGTGCTCCTGGCCCCTCAACCGGATCCAGTCGAGTACCTTGTCTGGAACTTTATTATGGTACGTTTGTGTAATCTATTTGAATGTTTCTTTATGCCTGGCGGATATATGTGTTTATACTGACTACCTTGCACTTTTATGTGATTGTCTATAACATTCATATCTGATTTCCCCCTCCCTTTAATGCCGAAATTTTATGTTTTTATCATATAAGCAATGAAACTTTGGATTTTAATGGAATGAGAAAATAGTAATATACTGTAGCTTTGACTTCAAAACACGAGCCTGGTTATGAAAAGGTACTTCTGCAAATAATTATTCGAGGCCAGCATCCATATGGTATCTAGATTTCCCCGATTATTTGCATCTATGTTTTCAATGATTGAGTAAAGAAAGGTTCCCATTTGCAAGAGAACTTAGATCCTCTCAAAACTCTGTCAAAATAAATAACTAATCTCAGGGCATCAGGATTCTCTTTTTGAAAAGCGCACTTCTGGAAAAGGTTGACTACGACGTAATTATCCAGAACATTGGAAACAGCACTTTGTTCCCTCTTGAGTTGCTTAGAAGTAAGGGTTTGCCTATTTTTTCTAGAACTTCTAGCAGTGACATATAGAAGATATTATTTTAAAATTGGGATAAGGGACTCCTTTTTTTTCTGGAACTTTACATCTATGCTCACATATGTTGACTGAACAGCTTCCTGGGTTCTTGAATATTTCCCTTGCAAGTGAGTGGCTCATGAACCGCCGAATATAGCACACGCATCTGGTCTCTTGACAGAATTAGTATCACATGGCCAAAAATCTTGACGGCGAAAATTTTTTGACAGCCTCGTCAAGAATGAAGTGATAAGGGTTTCTTTCTCGCCAAAGGTACTACTGAGCTGCCAGCTCTACACGACTTAATGCAACGCTATTCCCACCTGTGCTGTAATTAGGGAATCGTGAGTGAAGTCAAAGTGTCATAGTCACGTACGCATTACACAGACCACTCTAACAAGCAGATGTGCTTTACTATTTTAGCGAGATGTAGCTGTGCTGGAACTGTTTACTGATCGAAAGTTTCGTTATGTAAACGCTGTATGTAAACCGCTTTTTGATTCGTTGAAAGATTATATAAATACTTTTTCTATTTCTCATCAGTTTCCATAAGGATATAGCGTTTATTGTAAGAGTTTGTCGCTCCGAAAAAGATCCTGGAACAGTTCAAGTTAACTGATTAGCACTTGTCAAATAGTTAGGAAGTACCAGTTGTAACTGTCCTTGGCTGAACTGGAGACTTGGCTCTCTGAAGGGAATTCATCGTTACCTTGGCCGAGATGTCGCAGGAGCTCAACCTTGGAGGAATACAGTATTCCTCCAAGGCTCAACACTACCAAAGCTGGGTGTGTATTCAAGGGAAACCATCACCTGTTCCCGAAATAGTTAATTGAGTAAAGTCATCTAGCTTGTTATATTTAAGAATTTAGCATATGAGGAACTGGATGTGTTTGAATCTGTCCCTCCAATGTGACAGTGTGTTATTGTATACAGGTGAAGATGGTGCATCACAGTTACTCCTGCTAGAGGGATCTGTGGTTACAGCCTAAATATCTTGCAGATTTGATTGTACCTCTGAAGATTGCTCGATTTTCTGGCAGGGTAAAAGATGCAACACACTTTATTTTAAGTAGGTTCAGTGATGAAGATGGATCAACCAGCAACTAATCTAAGTCAAGTAGAGAAGAAAAGTGTGATCTTGCTCTTAGTGCTACCTATTTTAGTTATGACATGCCTTTGAGTTTTGAGGCGTTCCGAATTAGATCAAGCAAAAATGGCTCAGCGCAGAAAGTTATGAATTGCACTCATTACGTGATAGTGAAAACTGGGAACTTGTGCTGTTTCCTAATAGGAAAATTCCAATTAAAACTAAGTGGGAGTTTGGTGTTTGTCGTCAAACAAGATTAGGAGGAACAAGTTGACATATATAAACCCAGACTGGTGGGAAGGGGAACAGCGCAGAAACTATCCATGAACTATCAAAAAGCCTATGCACCAGTGACTATTATACTTTCTAGTTTTTGTGCCCCTTTGTCTCTAGTTAAGGAACTTAACACAACTCATCGACCAGGTAGAAAAAAAAATACCTTTGTTAATGGAACTTTCTAGGCGGAAATATTTATCAAACCTATACAGAGAAAAGGATAATGAAAAGAGAGTGTAAATTAACGGTAACACAAGAAGTCTTTTTTTTTAAATGAAGCATTCTCTATGGCAAGGTAAAAAAGAACATTTACCTTCAATGCAAATCGAACTAATGTGTGTATATCATCACTATGCTTAATAATACTTCCCTCCTTTTAATCGTTGTTGATGATATCCTTTTGTTGAGTAACTAGCTGGAAGTCTCATATTGTTGCAAGGCAACTAGAGCAGACATCTGCTCTACCGTCAGCCAATCCCATGGGAGGGGAGTAGGTCAATGTTCAGACATGTTCGTCGAGAAGACTATACACTTACATTCTGTTATCAGAATCACAGTTAACTAGTTACCCATAGTCTTGGTGACCTTGCCACTGATTTTGATTGAACATTTGTAAATGGTTTAGTTGTTGGAGGTTTTAGTGATGAGAGTGAGGGAAATCGAATAGCAAGGATTGCGGGTCTCTGAACAAAAGACTGAGTTTGTAGCTTTTTACCTGCTGCGGACACAGGAGTTCTTTCTTTGAATCAATTGCTGTTAGATCTAGTGTAGACTGGGTTGTGACGGTATGAAGCTTACAGCATGTGTACATGTGGTGTGCACTCTAAATCTGGAACAGTGAAAAGTTACTATTCCCCCTACAAAATTGCTCCACTGATTTCATTCAGTGGAGCAATTTTGTAGGGGAAACAGTGAATTTTCACTGGATCCCGGTGACTTTCACTGTTTCAGATTTAGAGTTTGGTAGGACATTCTGGTATGACGAAGGTTGGGAAGAATTAGAAAGGTAGCGAGCAAGGCGATAGCTATGGTTGTGGTTTATCAGAGTAAGTTGAGGTTGCAAGGCCGCAACTCTTAAATGAAAATGACCGATGCCTGTGAATATTCCTTGAGGCATACCGCGTCGACGGGATTGTAATTTTCCCACTGAATAGACATCGCTTCCTGTCGTAATATATTGCAAAACGTTAGGCCAAGAACACCAAGAACTTTTGCGCACATGAAAATGAAGCATTACAGTACAACTCACAGTTAATGGGGCGCTGATGAAACATGCAATAACCCAAAAAGAGTCACAATCCAACAGCGCGCAACGGAGCACATAACACAAGAATCTCAGACACAAAAAAACGACATATTCTTGTAAAAATCTCTGCATTGGCAGAGCTTGAGCACCTGCATAGTGGGGGTTGTTGGAAATCCTCCGAAGAACATGCGTGTTTTGTTCACCACTGATTCGCACCTCGCTCGAAATGGAAATCGAGAATTTTATAAAGTACCTGTTTTAATTCTCACAATCAGCTTTATTTATCCATGTATCTTCCAAGTCAAGTTTCTTTGTTAAAGGATAGTCTGCCGGCAAAGTTTGGCTACCATCCCAAACTTTTGCCTTGGCTGACACCAGGATAAAACTACACACTGCACTCTCACAAGCAGTCATTTTTCATTACTATTTCATTTATTTACTTCTGAGTTTTTTTTTTCCTTCTTTCTGCAGTTGCCTTGGGTCTTACTCGAATCTTCTTTCTCGTGTAACTTTCACCTCGTCCTCCTCGCGGCTGAAATCCGATCATTTTGGAGTACGGTCGATGCGACGCCACAACAGAATGCAACGCATGGAGCAGCTTATGCTCCTTAGTGAGTGTTTATTCAGTGCTTGGTAGTAAAACAATTACGGTCTCTTTCATTAGCAGCAAATAGATTGATCTCGCGACACAAACATTATGCTTTTCCATAGATTTTTTTACTGAAAAAAAAACAAAAACATAGAGTCTAAGCCCATTTATTACATTCTTTTTAAAATATCCCTCTTTAATTTGTATTTGGTATCAGGAGTGTAAGTCAACGTTTCCCATGATGTCATTAGGATGCTTGTTGAGAGCATGTTGGTTAAGCGTTTTTTCCTGAAAATAGACTTATTGTTAGCCTGTTTAAAACGAGTAAAAATTATTTATTGAGTGATTTTTCCCCTTCTCAAATTCTCTGAAACCTATTGTCAAGCACGCACGAAGCGACCCATACGCATGGATATCTTCAGTTTTCCTGTGCGTTGGTACACGTGCGTGAGCTGCTAACTTGTCACACAAAACTTTGATCTCGTTTTCCCCTTCACCGAAAAACTTTGGTCAAAACTGTTCTTTTAAGTTGTAATAGAGGCTTAGAGCTTCAATTTCAGTCAAGTCTGAAGCCGTACGATGGCTTGTTACACGTTCAGACAAGGGTGGCTTAGGGAAGAAAAATGTCTGCTTTGGAGGACCAAAAGCCATCCATTGATCGGAAAGACTGGACTTAAAGCCATCGGTTCAAGTAAGAACCTTTTGAAGACTCGTAACCGTTCAAAGACTCATTCCAGCCCTTGAAACGGCCACACAATAAGAACAAAACACCCGTTTCAGGGAGTTCTGTGCCTATTTTGGGTGTTAAACAAAAATGAGAATTGTTCGTATTTTAGTTATTTCTCAAGATAGGCCTATGTTCAGCCACATCAATGGAAAGCTCTCGCAGAGGCCTTTGATGTGGCTCAACACAGGTCTATCTTGAAAAATAACCAAAATACGTACTACTCGCTTAGTTTTCAAGATAGGCCTGCGTTCAGCCACATCAATGGAAAGCTCTCGCCGAGGCCTTTGAAATGATGTGGCTCAACATAGGTCTATCTTGAAAAAATAACCAAAATACGTACTACTCGCTTAGTTTTCAAGATAGGCCTACGTTCAGCCACATCAATGGAAAGCTCTCGCCGAGGCCTTTGAAATGATGTGGCTCAACATAGGTCTATCTTGAAAAATAACCAAAATACGTACTACCCCCGCTTGGTATTCACACACAAAAGAGGTGAGCTCCCTAAAACGGGTGTTTTGTTTTTACTGTGCAGATGCACAATTCATTTGTTATCATGATAGCGATGGGAGGGACACACACAAAGGTCTTTTTTCGAAATATTCCTTACACTCTCCGAAGATGGTGCTGCTGAAGAGTTGTTCAACCACAGCTGAGACCGTACAACCCTTGCGAATCCTTTTAATCCTAGAGAAATGAGACCTCTTTCTCCATCATAAAGGGGTCTTCAAGTCCAGAGAAAAGTTGTGTTTTACTAAGGGAAAGGGCAAATGAAAACTGTTCTTTTGTTTAAAACGCATGCCGCCGGTCGGCCAGCACGGCGGTTAGAGGCACGTGCTTAAAAAACGAAAATTCCCGAGCAGATACGTGGTGGGTCTACAAACAATACCGTCTATACACCCAACTCGGCTGGCCTTCAAGCTGCACTTGTTGAGCAGGTAGCCAGTTGCCACAGGCGCCCATTGTTTTGGCTTCCGAAACTGTACAAATTGTTTCCGACTTCGCCGATCTCCACGGCTTCTGTGGGAAGAGGATTTTCTTGACTGAAAATCATAGAATTTCAAACGGCATTTTATCACTGCTAGAGTTGTTTGTTGGGTCGGTGGATGCCCGAAATAAAATAATTCAGGGAAAAAAAACTTGAAAAGACAACAGCAGGAATCGTTGGAGAATTTTCCTGGAATTCGCCGCGCTAATAATACCCAGTGAATAAGAGATTTTTTTTGGGGCTTGGAGTTTGGCGGGATAAAGAAAGTGATTGTTCTTATTTTCTTCCCTACACAATCTCAGAAGAAAGTTTTTGTTTAAAGACAGCTCCAAATAGACGGTTCACAAGGTGCAAGGCATTGCTTTCTATAGTATGCACCGCTTTCACTGCAACCCACATTAGAGTAATTTTGCGAATCGGCCCCATGTAATTCGGCTGAAACAAGAGTTTAACTGCTCAAGGGCTTCAGACGTCCACAAAGATACCCGTGGTACACACTCTACCCTTTCCGATCATTTATTGACTTTCCATGCCCCATCTTGAAATTGTTGTACCCTTAATAAATCACCCTTGTTTGGACGCCTAACGAGCCATCGCAGTAGACTTGAATAAGAGCGAAACTTGTGACTTCCATTACAACACAAAACAACTTTGGTCGAAATAATGCGGTAGGTGGGAAACGAGACCAAAATGTGAGGACAGAAGTAAGCTGCCTCCAGCACGTACGCCCACGCATAGGCAACCCACGTCGCGTTCGTGTGTGCGGGCTGCCTACGTTCGGCAATGATACAATATGGAAATGGAACAAAACTACCCTACTCTTCAATAACTAGTAACACATCACCTCGAACATCTTTTGGGACATAAGAATCCAACCCGTATATTCGCGTTTGAAAGTAATGTTTAAAACAAAACATACGTAGTTTTCGAAACAAACAGGTTTTTTAAGGGTATTTTTTTCTCTATCCTCGCAGACTGCGCCAAGCCTCACTAGAACCACCTAAGTGATAGACACATATTATTCTCTTCTCTGATCAGGGAGGAAGTCCGAGTGCCAGGAGCAACCCTGGGTGAGGGACACCGAAAAATTTTCAAAGTCCCACAGGCGGGGGACTGGTGGGGAATCCCCGAGTGACAGAGGCAACCCTGGCTGAGGGGCCGCGGCACTCGCGACTCCACCCAGGGACCCGCGAGCCGCCCAATGCATTCGCGAAGCGGGCCGCACGCAGCACGGTCACGACTATAAAAATATTTCAAAGTCCGAGTGCCAGGAGCAACCCTGGGTGAGGGACACCGAAAACTCCCTGCTCTGATCCACTCCGCCGAACCAACAAGTGAGTCGGCAAAAAGCGGACGGCCCAAACACCGAAGCCGGTATACCATCTTGAAGGCGAGGAAGGAATTAAAGATCCCTAGAGAGCCGTACGAATTGGAAGGGAAGGAAACGGTTTTAGGGGACAATGAAGCAAGGGTGACTGACTACCGTCAACTGCTCGATTAGTGTCCAAAAGTAGTGTCCGAGAGTCGCTGACGACCAGTCAATGCGAATCAGAGGATCGGAATTCAAGCTCACAAAGTTTAAGGTTTCAATATCCCAAACATAAACGCATGAAAAAAATATTAAAACAGAGCGACTGTTTTGCGGGAGCATAGCCTGAGGGCCACAGGATGATGAGCTCTTTCTAATATAGAACTAATGCAAAAGGCATTGGAGCGAGTCGTCCCCTAATTACTTGTTTCAAACGACATGATTTTCCTCTTTGCTCTTTCTTCACGAACATTCTCAGCATCATTTACATGATGCTGTACAGTATCCGACTTCCTGAACGAATCATTCTGCTGCATAAAATCTTGCCGTTTAATTTCCCAGAACCTATCATTTCGAATACGGTATTGTGGTATTATAATCTCTATCAGTATGTTCACTTTGCTCACAAATCGGGCGGAGCTTTGTTCAAAGCATTTAGCATAGGCAAGGTTTCTTCAACAATCCCCAAGCCTGGTGTGGCGTACGTTTTGGTGATAGTTTGTCATCAGGCTTGGCAACATGCGACCTTACCAAGTGAAGAGAGATAAAAGACTCCTGCTCTAACAAAGTTGCGATAACCCGAAAAGAGTCACAATCCAACAGCGCACAACGAAGCACATATAACACAAGAATCTCAGACACAAAAAACGACATTTTCTTTTCAAAATCTCTGCATTAGCAGAGTTTGGGCACCTGCATAGTGAGGGTTGTTGGAATTTCTCCAACCTGAGCTAGTTGAACTTATGTTAGTTTAGTCATCCGGGTGAACCTTATGTATTCGAACTCGGGTTTTGAACGTTATTTTTCAAGACCCGAGTATCTTTGAAAAGTGTCATTTTTAAAGAAGATTACAGTGGGGACCTACAGTACTTGCCAGTTGCTCTGGGATAAACTGGAACGCGAGTGTTCTTATAGTCCATTTTTCATAAATATTATGGTGCAGTTGTAAATTTTAATGCCATTTTTTTCCAAAAGTTCATTTTCTCACATTATTCTAATGTAGACATGTTTTTGTTTTTAAAAATGATTCATTATTCCATAATCAATTTTTTATGGGACGGTGTTTTTATTTTTTTTGTTAGAATATGATTTTTTTAACATGTTGATGAGAGTTATAGGCGCAAAAACTCGAGTTCGAAAAGACCGGATTCTGTTTGTATACCCTTCAAAACATCGGGAAAATAAACGTATCCGCGCAAGATCTGATTGTTCGTCCATCAATCACGTTGTCCCTTCCTCTAAGGCGGACGTTGACGTGAGTTCATGTAATCCGATCACGCTATTTTTGTTTTTGCGCTACCTTCATTTATGCAAGGACTTAAGTATTGTGTTATGGGGCCGATCTGAGCGCCGTAGTTTCAAGGTGGGAGTCTACGATATCTGCGTAATCGGTCGAGTTTCTTGGTTGAAGCAACCAAGATGTGAAAGAATTTCATCCACTTACAATAAGTATATGAGTTTCAACCTGCCGCAAAATATTATTTTAACTGCCCCTTAAAACCTTTTTGATTGAAGTTGTTAATGTTAATCAACGCCGTCGAACCGAGGCAGCGTGCTCAGAGTTTAGGATTTTGATTAAAGGTGATTTTTGAAGGTTTTTCAAGCACTGTTGAGGTACTTGCATTCACCCTGGTTGACCTGCATTAACACACTACCGCCCAGCAATGCCGTTCGGAAACAGAAAAAATATATTTTAGAGGATCTTTTCAGTTCAGTGTGTTATGCTTTAAAAAATATTACTCCTCTGGAAACCTGAAATTTAGTAATTTAGTTACTATTCAAAGCCTAAATGTTCGTATTTTAATGGAAAAAATCCTTCCAATTGTTCTTAAGCTAAATTTCTCTCCAAAAAGTTTGGACTCTAATGGGTTAAAAGAATATACCTGCCAATTTATTTTTAGTTAATTCTAAAATATTGTCGCAAATTCCTGTCGTTTCAACTATTATGTTCTTTTTCTTGAGTGTAAGTTTTCCCTCCTCAAACATAAATCTCGGAGCACTATTAGAAGATTGCTTCTTCCGGGTTGATTAAGAACATCCCGAGACTTTTCCCAACTCAGTGTATATGACGATCTGTTTCAGGCCTAGACCTTATGAGGCCCCCACGTGTTGGCCGGCCCGGCCTCCTTCCTCCCTCCCCGCGGAGGCACCCTCACACTCGGCTCAGGATCTAGGACATTCCGCGCGGGAGCGCTCGATGATGGTGACCACATCAGCGGTGAATGACTCGTCTCTGTCTTCACCCACGGCAGCATCCACGGCGGCGCCGATCCTGTTCCGCGGCCACCTCGTCCGCCCGGACGATCTGCGGCCCGTCAACGAGACGGTCTGCAACTTGCTACGAGACAATTTCGTCGAGAACCCTAGCAAAGGTAAGACTCAAAAACTTCTGCAGTAATCCTCACAATTTCAAATAGATTGCCTGCTTTTGCCATTCACGTCTCGCACTATCAGTCCAAGAGGTATTGTTTGGTTCAGGTCGTGCAAGAAGTTGGTGGCTAATGCGTTTCCCCATCAGGTGGAGGCTTCCTGTGCGACCAGAACCAGACAATACCTTTTGGACTGATAAAGTCTGTCGCTTATACTCTTATTGTGCAATTCAACAAATCCCTTCCATTCGGTCCGAAAATTTTCGTCGAAATCACTTTTGTTCCCACAGTATTTTGATCAGGCCAATAGTGCATTACATTCGACATGGCTTACAACCAATACTGTTTCCTTGATCCAGTCAAACCTGCCTTTGAGGTAACCGATCTGCAATCAACAATCGCAGTATTGACCCAGTGATATAGTGGTGCACACTTTCGTCGATGACATTAGTTTCCCCTCTATTATCTTACACTTCCCCGTCAAGATTCTTCATTGTCTCAAAACGTGCTTGGGGCGTGATCCATCAACGTGCCGAAGGGTGTTCCTGTACATCAGTCAAGAAATAAACGTTATTTTGCTATGTCTGCCCTTGAGGATTTTGATATCCTCTTAACTAAAAGAAGTTCAACGCTAGCTGTGATACAATTGGCTCTGAAATATCTGATAGTTTCCAGTCAAATTTTCATGAATTAAGCGTTAAACTGCGACCTTATAATCACTTATGTTCGTTTTGCAACTATTCCCATCGGTTTTCTCAGCATCATTACTTGGTATCAGTAATCATTAACTGTAATCTTAACTGTAAGCTATGGCTCTCGTGATGTAAATTGAGTGCATTAGTAGTACTCTCATATTGGGTGGAAACAGAAATCATAAATCTTGTTCGTATCCATCGCTCAACATTTACCATAAAGTCCTTTAATTTTAATCATCGTCCATACATTGCAAAAGAGTGTAATCGGTAACATATGAGTTAGCGTTTCAATTCGAAATTCACGCACTTGCAACCACTCAATTCCGTATGTGCTATTTAGAGCGTAATGACCTGTCTAATATCGCTCTAAGACTGTAATTTAAACGGTCGCCTTCGGCGGTGAAATCTGGCGTAAATCCGACGTGATCTCGTCTTTGATACATCTAAAGAACTGTTATAAATGTCTGCGGATGGGGTCTTAATTAAAACTTATTTGTGCAGGGATTTATTTACTCTTTTCTCATGTTGAGCTTCGTGGGCTACCATTCGGGCTTCGCCTCACGCCTTGCACTGTGTGAGCTCAATCGTTCAATTCGGCTTTCGGCGATGTTGATGATGAAGCACCATTGATTTTAAATGCGCCATGATCGAACGCATGTCGCCTTTACGCTGTAAATAAAACCGCTGTCATTTCCACGTTCGACGAAAGTCTTGTCATGCTGCAGGAAATCATGATTGATATTAGACCAAATTGGATTTTCTAAACTTCATTTATGGTAAAGTTTTTTTTAATAAATTCTTTTTAGCAAAGTCGGTCCTGTGTCTGTCTCCCCCTTCGTCCGTTATCCTCTGTATGTTTAACTATCGCTTGCGTGAAAGCTAGTTTAAAAATTAAAAGCTTCCAGGTGTTATTTGTTACATTTTGGTTGTGGCACGAAAATTTCTGTTTATTTATGTGTTCATCTTATCAGAAACACGTTGGAGCTCGTGTGTTTAGGTTCATATGCATTCTCGCTGGTATTCCATTGGGGTTTTTGAGATTCCTAAACCCAACTAAATGCGTAATTGTTCGTACGCCGTACTCTGAAAATAACACAAACTGATCAAGTATTTCATCGAATTATTCAAAAATATGAATGAATTTCATTCTCTTTAATATTCGAAATCCTTAGCTGCTGAACTGTGAACCTTGGGAAGTTAAAGCAATGATGATTTTACGCTCCCTCCCTTTCTGCCCTATCGAAGAGTCCCTCTGAAACGTTTTAAAGGTGTATCGGTTTCGAAATTACGTTTTCCGCCCCTCATAAGATAGGAACAGATAAAAATAGACGTTCAATATTCCTCAGGTTTCTCGGAAGAAATTAAACAGTCATTTTCCGAAAGAAACGGTATTTTGGCGGAAGTAGCCCTATATAAAGGCGCTGAAATGTCAGCGAAATCTTTTGTGTACTTCCTGTAAAGGCACAGCAAGGCACAAAACTTTTAACCCTTTTCTTGGAATTTGGAAAATGCTATTTGAAAGTTTACGCTATTATTTCTTTGTCTAATTCGACTTTATCCTGACAGACAAGAAAACTTAGAAAATTGTTGCAAACTGATAAAAATCAGTTTGTCCGATTCCAGTACAGATTTTTTGACTTTTAAACGGTCAGAAACAGTCCGCTGCAATTTTGAAAGAGCGGAACTTATCAGAAAAAGAAATGAGGTCATCCAGATAAGAAAAGAAATCAAGTTTAAATTGGAGATCCGAAATTGAATTAAAAAGACGATGTGTTAGTTACGAAAGGAGTAAAAAGAGTGAATAGGAATCAGGGATCGTTTTCTTCACAAACGTGAAAATTTCAAAATTATTCACTTGCAGGAAAATCCCGTCCCTTTGAAACCTTGCTCAGAAGAGAGTGAGAGGTCAAGAAGATAAGTTGAGAAAGACTTCCTCAAGATATTCAACGTACAGAAAACTGATAGGAGCTTTGATAGACCTTATGCTTGTTAATCGATCCGATATTGCCAGCCGCGTTCAAGTCGTGTCAACATTACTAAAGAATCCCAATGCAGAGGACGTCGACATAGAAAAGAGAGTATTTAGGTATGTCTGATTATCCAGGTACGTATGATAGAGATAGCTCTTATATGGTAAGATGACGACACTTTTTGAAATGATGGTTTATCATTCGCAATTTGAATCTGACGAACATACATTCACGCTCGAAGAAACGCCCATGTTTTTTTTTTAAAAAAAAAAAAACGATGAACAAAGGCAATTTTTACGGGGTCGTTCCTCAGCCCTGTGAGTTTCCAGACCTGTAAGTTCGCGTGCCGAAGAACAGAAAAGCAATAAAAAATAAAAAAATGGAAAACCTCTTACGTTGTTAGTAAATCTCTTTTTTTATTTATTCATTCACGGATATTATGTTGGCCTTGGGCATTCTCAGGGTTTTTAAGCTGACAATATGAGCTTCGAAATAAAGACTTATCACATGTTATGGAAGCTGGGTATTGATTGGTTTCCATCATTATCCCGGTTTTTCCCCGGATCACGGAATATTGCGTTGGTGAGCATTTTCTGGTAACAAAAGGATCTGAAATGGGTTCGAGGCCAAAGCTGCATAAAAAGGAAAAGAAATGATGTGGTGGCGTTCGCTAGGTTGTAGCCTATGAACAACAAAACAATCCTGTCGAGAAAGACGTTTCTCTGTACGCATACTCGATTTTAAAAGTTGTTTTTTCTAGGAACTCTTGTCTTTCATCACTGAATTGAGCAGAGCAGCAACGGAACGAGTCACGGGACATTCAAACAAACCTAGCTTGACGTAACATATTGATGGCATGCCTAACGCTCATACTTCTCGGTGAAAGGCCGCTGCCTGTGAGAAGCTGATAAACTTTTCAGTACATTTTTCGATCTATTTCTAGCTTTAAAGGTGAAAATTCTTACTTCGATGTTCTCATAACGAATATAAGTACTAGAACACTATCAAAAATTCAAAGTTGAGCTCAACACATTGCCTGGTTCTACTAATATCAGGTAGATCTCAATGTGAATTTGCCTTCTATTTTGCAGTTCGAATGATCCTGACATTTTTACTCGTTCTACGAGTACCTTCCTTCTCCTTTCTTCATAAAAAGGAGGTAGGACGAGTATTGTTGAGGGGTCAGTTTTGGCGAAAAAAGAAAATTCGGCGTTTCTCGAAGCCTATTGGTCGGAGGACAAAAATTCTTT
>Ga0058701_10002725_pt1 | contig 13573 bp, 10 predicted proteins | sample AgamicOrMae_FD_97039 | JGI IMG/M metagenome (GOLD analysis project Ga0058701, IMG submission 97039) | Agave microbial communities from Guanajuato, Mexico - Or.Ma.e | ecosystem: Host-associated > Plants > Phyllosphere > Phylloplane/Leaf | place: Guanajuato, Mexico | collected 2012-06-04 | reverse complement strand
TTTTATTTCGATTTTCCGTCAGTGTCGTAAGTGTACAAAAATTTTCGTTTCGTGCACAATACTGTACAAAACGTGTACAAAATTATAGAGTACTTTCTTTTTGGCTAGTTTAAATTCGCGCCATGTCTTGATGGACCCGTTCCTATGATAGGCAGAAGTCAAAGTAGATTTCCTCTTAAGACGACGCCTCTTTAACAAATATCTTTTAGGTCGATAATATGAAAACACCCTGTTTGTAGAAGTTTACCAAAGCAATTCAAACTCTATTTTAGGGATCAAGTAATTCCTTAAAACAACATTGCACTAGCCATGAGGCGAATCCCGCATTTTTCTTCCTTCTTATTTTAAAACGGCCTGTTTCCCTGGTCCGCTTTCTTAAACAGTGTTGGAAGACACAAGAAACAGCCTGGAAATCGAGCGAACGCGTCTGCAAGCTCAAGTACGAGATTTGGAACACGCCCAGATGCAAACCAGCCACAGCCTTGCATCAACACAAGAAGAACTCGCCCGCCAGCAGGCGGCTAACCGAACTGCGGCCAGCGAAGAGAAGGAACTCCAAGCTCGGTTAGCTATGGAAGTTGAAGAAAGAGAACGAGCTCTACAAGAAGTGCACCAACTGCGTAAACAGGTCAGTTTGTAAGCTAGATTTCGGCGAACAATCGCAAGCATTGGTTGCATGAAAGGTTTCTTGTACAGGTTATGGACCTTGATAGCAGTCTCGAGATAGCTAGACAAGAAATGGCGCGCATGAGGAGCCGGATCGAAGAAGAGGATGAAAGATCTCGAGCTCGCGAACACGAGCTGGGCAACCGACTCGAAGATAGCCGGAAACGGGAACGAAAACTCGAGGATCAAAAGCATAACCTAGAAGTTTGTCTCGCGGATGCCACGCAGCAGATTCAGGAGCTCAAGGTAACTACATAATAATCATGGCAGTACCATCAGTCCAAAATATATTATCGAATTCTTGTCGTGCAGGGCTCCGCCTTATGGGGATGTACCTAGCTTACATTGATAATTTAATCCTATTGATTGGCTTATGCTGATAACTGCCGCCAACGTGGTCACCTCTGACGTTGGGAATTCCAACCATTGACACGCTTGCCAACCTTACGCATCATCGGTATTTTACTGATGAACGTTAGTATCATGGAAAGGGAAAAATCGCCTTTGTGAATGCTATTTTTACTTTGTGCCGTCATAGACGAGAAAACCTGATTATGCTAAATAACTGAATAGGGGTTTTAAACGCTTGATGTCTGAAATCGTGACTGAAATCCAAATTTGTGTTTAAAGGCGCGTCTTGGTGGAGCTGAGGGACGCGTAAGGGCGCTGGATCAGCAGTTGGCCCAACTGGAAAATAATAAAAAAGAGGTTGAACAAAAACTCAGTAGCGTGGCGTCGACGTTGCGTCGCATCGCGGGAATCCAAATGGACGGATCAGTCAGCCTGCCCTTCCGACTGCTGAGCCCGTCTAGAAGATGGAGTCCGGCTCGAGGTAATTATTGACAACAGTGTCGCCATATTTCGTGACGTTGCCAATTTTAACTGCGGTTAACTTTTGAACCGGTAAAGGTAGTCAAATACCTATTGGATTCCTCATCTCGAGAGCTATTTAATACAGGCTAGATATCTCTACTAGTCTTCGATTAGCGCGGTGGAATTCGACAAAGCCGCGACCCAGCCCAAACTTCCGATAGGTTTTCCGATCGGAGATTTTGATTTAAAAAAAAAACGATAGGATCCGATCGGGAAGTAGACACAAATCCGACGGGAAATCCGATCGGAAATACAATCCGATCAGAAAGTTAATCGGAAATTTGATCGGAATTAAGATCCGATATCGTATTTCCGATGGGAAATCCAATAGACCATTCCGATCGGTAATTTCTTTTCTGATCGGATCTCCGATCGGAATTCTACTTTCCAATCGGAAATTTCTATCGTATTCTATCGTATCCTATCGGAATTTTGGGCTGTGGAAGTATGAGTTCCCAGATTCCTGTTTGACTAAACGTTTGAGAGGCATGAATATTTTCCTGGTTCCAACTTCCAATGGTTTGTTTGTTGTGATGGTTGCTGTAAACATGCTGCTCTTTAATGTACGAATAGTCCGACGAACCTGATGTTACCTATCCAAACCTAACCCGACCACGAATTCACTTTACCAAAGTAGGTGACCTTACCCTTGCGAAACCAAGCTAACCTTACTTAAGGATGTTCGATCGCTTCAGACAAGTCAAGTTCAGTTAAAACTTTAAAATCATTTTAGAAAAATTCGAAAAGCAATCAAAGCCATTCCGTTTGCGTAAATAAATCGTCCCAATTCAAATCCGACCGAAAATCAAGATTCTTTCAATTTTAAAGAGACGCAAGAGTTGCTGATTTGACTTATCTTACCGCCAAAACGCGCTGATTTAGAGGTTTTCGTGCAATATTTCTGTTAAATGATCGGTGAGAAATGAATTTTTTGGCTTAACGTGTTCATTTCAAGGTATCCAATTACAGAGAAAGTTTGTTTGCAGCAACTTCCGGATTACTTTTTCCACAAAACGCTAAAAACTGGTATTTTTTAGGTTAGTGTCCGTATGACACCGTGTACAATTCGCAATTTTTAGCTCCTTGAAATTTGAAAATCTCTCTGGTTACCGGGTCCAAAATTTTAACCAACCATGCAGGACCATGTCAGCTATAAGTTTTGAGTGTTTTAATGACTGAAACCGGTGACGGTTAAACCGATCAAACATCCTTAAGCATATCTCACTCAGTGTAACCTCATCAAACCTAAGCTAACCAAAGCTAGTCTTAATCCCTTGTAATCTAATCTGACTTTAAACTATTCTAACCTAATCTCAGTCCCTTCTAACCTGAGCTAATTCACCGGTAACTTCAACCTACCCTAACGTAACCGGAACTTCCCTTACTAATTTAAGTTTCCTCGGTTAAGAAAATTGTATTCTGTGTCGGAGAGTATTCTTGTTTTCAGCTTAAAACTTTGCTCCGCCGAAATCCGATGCTCTTCTTTCTGTGTGTGTAGTGATTCTGAACATCAAATGACACTATGTTTAAATATTGGCCGTATGTTTCTGGGCATGTTTGAATATTTATGTGTTGTGCAGTTCAAGATCACTCGGACGGAAGAGGCGATGCAGTCATTGATGTGGACCCAGAGGTTATTCGGAAGGGTGTGCGTTCCCTCATGCAACAAGTTGCTCAAATTGAGCGGGAGAGAGTAAGTGAAACACACCTCTAGCTTTATTTATTGCGTTTCATATCTTCTGTGATCTACCAAGCCGGGAGGAGCGAAACACATGGCTCTCAATATAACAGAAACTTTTCAGCGGCAGATTGCTGTCGCCTTAAAATTGATAGTACCGGTATCAGTGTTTGTCTCAGTCGCGCTGAAGGAGGCTCAAGGCTCCTAATCAAGGTTAAGTTAATCGCGGTTAAGTCTAGGTTAATTTTAAGCGACTGTATGCCGTTTATCGCCTCATTTCAATGATGATAATCAAAGGTTGAAGTAGGGTAGATCACAAGCAGAGGTACCCAGTGAGAAATGCTTTTTTGAAATGACGTTATCAAAAAGCGATGTATATAACTGATCGATTTTACGTGATTTTGTCTCCTTAATTGACGATTTTTCGACGAGATCGAAAACACGTTGATTTGGGGGAACAATATCACCCCCAATCGATCAGTTAGATCGATAGCTTTTCGATATCGATGACATTTTGATATAGCATTATTTCTTACTGGGGTAGAAAATGCAAAAAACTCCGTTTAGAAATCAGGAATCCTTTGCTTGACTTCATTTTTGATCACAGGATGATTGCAAAACTCAAATTGAAAACGCGCAAAAACAAGCGGCAGAAGCGATTGAGAATCAAAATAAATGCGAGAGTAAACTGAATCAAGCTGTTCAGAATCTGCGATCACTGCAAGAAGAAAAAGGAAGTTTGGAAGCTCGGTTGGGCCAGAAACAAGCACAGCTAACAGCTCAGGTTTGTTGAACTAGTTTTAAAGGTTAAGTTTTACCTAGGTGTCCACTGTTCATAGGTTTAAAGAAATTTCGCTGTATTTTTCTTTTGTTTGTAAATCAATGCCACCTAAAAAAAGGGCTCGTAAAATCCGTCTCAGAAAATCACATCAATCATTTTTTTCGTCTCAGGTCGGAACATCTGCGCTCAAAACTAGTCTGCTGATTTTGTATTGTCTGGAAGCTCTATAATTTTTCTCTTGATATTGTTCATTCGAATGCCTGTTGAATGATCGTTCAAAAGATCACGAAAGCGTTCGATGGGCTAATTTTGGTCCCATCCCAGGTCCAAAACACTGCACAATAAAAGGTGCGCTTATTTTGCCTCCCAAAAAATGCGGGTAACCGCCGATTTTTTTGCGAATCCTCCAAGAAATTCAAGGATTTCCAAAATTAATTTGCAAATCGTTAAAAAAATTGAGGATCCCGGTGCGAAATAACCACACTCTTCTCATCGGGCGGTCATTTAGACCTGGGAGAGACCTCCTGAAATTATTTCGATTAAATATTGTTGATTATTTTTGAGACTGATCGGTACCGCGAAGTCGTCATTTAGGAAGTTTTTCAGTGCTGTCCTAAAATCCATATCTTACTTCAGGCCGAAGCCCTGAAACAAAAAACTGACGAAGTTCAACAAATAAGAGAAAAAGTAACATCGTTGGAACTGTCGGTTCATTCCGGTTCAGAAGAAAAGGGACAGTATGAGGTGAGTTCCAAAAAAAACAATTGACCGTGTCAGGATTCGAACCTGTAATCTTCGGGTCCGAAGTCCGACGCCTTCACACGGTCGCTCTGCTATTGACCCGAATCTTTTCCAGGACAAACTGAATAAGCTTAGTCAGGCGTTGGCCCGCCTTGAAGCCGAGAAGAGAGCTTTGCAGGACGAATTGGCACGCACCGAGGGCAGATCAACGAAACTTGAACTTCAAAGAATGGCTCTGGAAGGAGACTTGCAGAGACTCCAAATGGTTCTTCAAGAGAAAGATTGCTGTTGCGCGGTGAGTTTTTGATTCAAAATCTCGAGCAATGTCTCTCCGCTTTTATTCTTATCAACTTAAGGCAACATTTATGATGTAATATTTGGAAAATTTACTAAATTGTGCTTGAAATGCTGATAATTTGAATTCGCCGCCCTTGATTAATGGCACTCATGGAAAATTGGATTACTTATTTAATTTGCCACTAAATCTTGAAATAACCCTGAACAGAAACTTCAAGAACGCTGCGATGCTCAAAGCAGAACTATTGCCAGTCTGGAAGAGAGATGTGCTTCGTTGAAGTCGACCATAGACCAACTGAATCACTCCCTAGAGAGAGCTGCGGGCACAGAAGTTGACCTCAGAAGTGAAATTCAGAGCTTACAACGCACACTAATTGATACAAGTACAACGTCACAATCAAGCGGAGAAAAACTGAAGCAGGTATGCGCGATCGTGTGGTCTTGTGGATAAGGCGTCGGACCTGGGATCTTTAGGTTGTAGGTTCGCGTCTTGTCACGATCGTTCTTTTTTTTTAAAATCCGACTAGTTTCAAGATAATCGCAGTCACGGATACCTGGGTGTTGTCGAGTTACTCAAGAGATAGTTGAAACTTAGCAAAAAAAAAATTTACAGGGATGTTTAAGCGTATTAATGTGCTGGCCGTAAATGTATTCACTCCTTTAAAAAAATTAGGAAGAAATGATGTTTGGCATGTTGCAACTCGAAAAAAGCATAAATGCTACGTGTTGTAAACACAAGAAGATACAGAAGTTACCTCAGACTATGGACTTATTGTTAGTTTTACAATCTGTTAATTTACACCAGCCGTTTTAGGGGATATCATTTTCTGTTACTTTGAACCAATTTCCCCAATATGATGTTATCAACACTCCGCAAAGTTATGCTAAATCTCAAAATGTCTCCAATTTTTGTTGTTGTTAAGTCAAACCATACGACCTAAGCACAGCTTTCATCGAAAAATTGTTTAGCTTCGAAAGACCAGAAATCTTGCTAATATTTTAAAATTAAAAACCTGTCAAGCACCCGGCTTCGATCGTTTTAACTGAGCTTTTGTAAGCCTCTCCGGTTCACGAAAGGTCCACGAGTCGTCTTCATCGATGTAATTTTAACGTTAGAGACCTTCCTTTCAGCTCCAGAAATCGCTAACAAACAGCGAAAACGAGAAGCGCGTTCTATGCGAGCGCCTGGACAGCACCCAACAGCAGTTGGCAGAACTGCGCAGAGCGAATCAGCATCTATCGGAGCAGGCAGGCCGCTTGCATGCCCAGCTCGCGGACAACGAAGTCCACCGATCGGGTCTCGAATCTCAACTTCGGCTGGCTTCGTCTTTGCCCGGCGGTGAGGCCAGTGTCGGCGTCGGAGTATCCCACGTTGCCAGTGATACCGCCCACGAAGAGCTGCAACGCCAACTCACGTGTGCGCATAGAGAACGATCAGAGTTAAGGAATAAGGTGGAATCCCTTGCGGATAAGGTGAGCTACCCTTATTTGCAGCACTGAAGATAATAGCTTTGGAATCGCTTTTCAAGAGCGCCATTTTGAACTGCTGCAGAATTCTCTTCCGAGATTCTAGCGCTTCTTTGAACTGCAGCAGAATCCTCTTTGAAGATTCCAGCTGTGGAACCATTTTTGAAGATTCTATCGCTTCTGTGAACTGCTGCAGAATCCTCTTTGAAGGTTCTAGCTGTGGAATCCTTTTTGAAGATTCTAGCGCTTTTTTGAACTGCTGCAGAATTCTCTTCGAAGATTCTAGCCTTTTTTTATTTAGCTGAAACACAATCATCTTTGATGATTCTAGCGCTTCTTTGAGCTGCTGCAGAATCCTCTTTCAAGATACTAGCTGTGGAATACTTTTTGAAGATTCTTTGAACTGCTGTAGAATCATCTAATCTAAATGATTTCAGCACTTGATCGAGCCGTCGCCTGATTTGGACTTTGGTAATAAGACAATGTTGGTCGCAGGTCCGCCAACTGGAAGCGGAGAAGCGTTCTTTGGAGCGCGCGCTGAGCAGCCGCTCCCGCAGCTACGAGCGTGGCCGCGACGTTGAGAAGGAGACGGGTGAGTGCCCAGTTGTGAGCAGCGCGCTTGCACACACCCTGGAACAAGAGAACCGGGAGCTCCGCATGAAGGTCCGCCGCCTGGAGGCGCAGCTCGCTGACAGAGAGAACGAGCTCCTCCGCGCGCGGCAGACGGCCGCCGCGGCGCAGATCCCCGACCGGGCCGAGCGCAACGCCGAGATTGACCGGCTCCGAGCCGCTTACATCCAGGCGGAGCGCCTTCTGGAAGCGCGAGAGCAGTCGCACAGGCAGCAAGTGTTGCGACTCGAGAATCAGGTAGGCAACCGGCGCGGCATGCGTGTGTTTGGGTTGCATATGGCGAGCAAGATCGAAACTACACACAACTAACTAGAGGCCTGAAAAGTAAAGAGGCGCAAATGAAACCCATGGTCACCATTTTGAGTCCCATTTTCCCGGAAGGAGTACATTTGGCGGCTTCCGTGGGAGTGGTCACCATTCTCGAATCTCTATTCTTCAACGCTCTAGAGACAACAGTCCTCTATCTAATTCCATCCCAGTGGACTGACTGTTCTCAACATTTTTTTTTTCAAAAGACGATATTTTTTTCCTGAATTCGATTCGTCCAAAGAAAAGTCGTTTTTTAAACGTAAGGGTATTTTCTAGCTATCAAGTGAAATTTCGCGTTTTTTAAAATCGATCAACTGTAATGTGTAAGGATTGGTCGATTTTTCAAACGGATTTTCATTTGGTCAATGTTAAAACACGCTTTTTTTCATGGTGGATTGTTACTGGGTGGAATCGTAATCGGTGTATTTCAACGAAGAAGGTGACCGTCCAACTTTTCCCAAAGCTAGAATTATGTATATTCACAAAACTGCAAGCCAGGAATCTTAGTAATCCTTAGAAATGATAACTTTTTTTCCCTAGGTATGAATCGGAAATGGTATGCCAGCATTGAACTTCTTTTTGAACTGAATTCGGAGCGTCCATTGCAAGTATTGTGGGATTGCCTACCAACGGACAATGACGATATGCCTGTGCTAAAGACAAGAAACCCGTCGAGGCTAGGTCGCGAAAAACTATGAAATATGTACGAAAAATGATACCGCGCCGAAGTTTGCAAGATATCTTGTCAAAGAGTTGACCGCGGCTTGATAAACACCTAGTAACTTAGATTCCCTGAATACCTGGCTTGAGCTTACCTTTAAATAAAAAAATGACCAGAGAAAATAAATCCGACTCGTTTGTCAAATTTAAATACAAACAAATCCTCCGAATAAAAAACGACCCTGTTAAGTCTACAGAGATTTGCCTTCCTGCGTGTGACTCCGCTTACGTTTCAGTTTTGAGATTTAAGCTCACTCTTGATTTATTCGGTTGGTGGTCGTCATGCGACAAGCAGGCAAAACGATTTCCTGCTGTCTTAAACATTAGAAGCCGTCAGAAAAAGTGTGCATGAAAGAACGGCTTCGTTTTCGAAGTGCGGAAGGGGAAGAGTAACAATCTTAATAGAAGTTGACATTATATTGTTTGTGTTCCTGGGCTCGTCTCGTCTTCAATGATTATTCCCATGGTCATTGGTCACGGTCAGGTATCAACATATTTTATGTTAAGACTAGAATACACAATAAGATCAGGTGCATTCGCTCCAAGTATCAGCTGATGATTGACTTTTCATACACACAGTAATGGCAACGTTCTCCCAGCGGTTTCATGACAGTGTTACCAACCCAATAATTATCCTTCAGGGCACCAAAAGTTAATACCCTTTCCTGGTCTATCTGTGACGTTAATGTTTCTTTGTTCAAGGTTCAACTGTTACGAGAGCAGCTAACCCAAGAAGTAAAACGAAGACAAATGTATGTGTTGAGGAGCTCAAGAAGCGGAAGAGATCATCTCAGGTCTACTCAGGAAACTGCTTTAGATGCTCTGCTCTTAGAACAAGACCGGAAGTTGGATTCGTCTCTAGGTCGTTCGACACCGCCTTGTCCCATTGCCCTCGGACCTCCCCCTCCCCCGTGTCCTGCCGCTACGCTTTCCCTATCTCATCCACACGACTACCGATCCATTACTCCCACTCCCAAGTGAGATTCTTAAAACCTGCTTATCTAAAGATAATCCTTTCAACGTTTGCCGAGGACTGTACTTAACGGTGGTGAACAGAGATAGGTCTACTTATGATCGAAACCCAGTACCGGCCTATCGCAATCTCTAAAGCTTTCCTCGGAGTGCAAAGTTCTTAAAGTTGGTTGATAGTGATAGTGTAACTACCGTTACACAGCACTCATTTTTATACCCAACTCTGACTTATGATTCCTACAAGTTTTGCAGAGGTTGCTAGTGAACGACGGTATTTGGGAGTGTCTATTGACCCGACTGCCTCATTTAAAACGTACCGGTATTAGATTGAGTTCCGTGCGTTCAAGTCACCTCCCATTTAAAATGCATTAGGTTGGTTACGTGCGTTGAAGTCTCCCTATATTAATTCATGTCTGGTCAATAGCAACACCCTTTTAATTTACCCTGCAACACTTGGTTACTGAAGTTTCCTGATGATTTTAAACAGTTCTGGGAAACTAGTAAATGAGATGATGTTAAAAAACTTTAGCCTAATCAAGTCTTGTTACGAATTAGGCATTTTTCTTGAGTAGTTCCGTATACGTATAGATGAAAACCGTTTATAAACTAATCAGCCGGCCAATTCCTCTAACCATATAGTTCGATAAATGAGAGTCAATATTAGCTTGAATTATGGAAGAGTACACTAAATACGAATATTGATACCAACGAGATATGGTAATGAACATATCAATATGAACGGAATTTTCGTGTCAGTTGGGATGAAGTAAGCCTATAAATGAATTGTTCGTCTGTTATCATTCTTGCTGAAGATTAGCTTTTGATAGGCGTAGCCCTGAGGAAGTAATATTGTAACAAGCTGACGAAGTATAGGTGTGTTGAATTGAGCAATACTAAAACAGTTAATTTTACTGACCGTTTCTAGGGGTGTGCAGACATTTATATTAAATGCCTCTCTAAGCTGTGTTTTTCTGAAGCAGATCACAGTCCATGCACAAAATAATCAAAGTTAGCTAGTCTTAATTATAAACCAAATTGTTACTCAGGTTTGTGAAGTGCCGTTAATGGCCCTGAAATATCTTGTATCGCTGCACGTTGCCGGCAGAGTTGCAGAGGTAATAACTTAATATTTATTACATATATCAACGATTATTCCTCAGATCGGGCCATTTCTGTTAACCTGCAGAGAACTTAGTAGAGGTTGCAATCTCTAGTCACTGCCTTATAGTTGTAGGTATTTCATTCATTCGTGCCTTGAAAACCGTTGCATTCCATGGTAGATCATTCCTCAGATGTCCTTCATCATTCATTCCAGTTGATGATTCGCTCATGATTGAATAATCTTTCTCAAATTAATGCGTTCATGGGAAACATTTTCGCCCTCTTGCGGCCAAAGAAATAATGCAAAGCATCTTTAACCTAAATATTGAAGAGAGTAGCTGCTGAGCAAATAAAAAGTATTTACACCTTAATGTGAATTATTAACCAAACCAGGATTATTCAGAGTAATATGTTTTCTAAGCGCCCTTTTTAAGGTTACATTCAGTCTGACAGTTCATGCAGGCCTCACGAAGAACCTCGTTTAACTCTTTAAAAACCCCTGTATTTGTTTTACATGGGTTGAAGTTTGCGAGAAAAACCCCAGAAGGCACCCGCTATGGAAAAAAAAAACAGCACGTTCATCTCTGTCGAGAACACTCTCGGGAACACTGTAGTCGTGAGTGCCAATATTGTGTTCATAGTTATAGACACAATGAAATTTACTCTCATAAGGAATAGTAATTCTCCCGTACCTTTTGAGCAGCACTGTAATCTTTTAAAGTTGTATTTTTCATATTCGATTTTCGTCGCCAAGTCGAGCAGGAGGGTCGCTGCGCGAAGGCATTCAGCCTAACCTAGCCGATGCAGTTGTATGTTGTTATTCCTCATCATAGATCTTCATCGCCGATTCAACCTCAGTAGCGAGGTTGAATCGGGGTGGAACAAGAGGTAGAAAATGCAACCCTCGAAATTTACAGTGTACCCAATGATGAATTGAGAATAGCAATCAAAAGAACGGTGCATATAATGCACCGAGATTTTTCTATCTTTTTACCTGTGTAGGCCTACGTACGTCACCGTGCATCATGAGCTTTTGCTCAAAAATCGCTGTATTTAAGTTACATTCAAAATGTGTGATCGAGGATTTATTTATATGATTTTATTTACTTAACATAATGTTAACGGTTTTCTTCGAAATCATTCCCTTGGTCCATTCACTCTATTAGCAACGCTGATTTTTTATTTCAAATAGTGCTCAGAGTACCATAAGCACTGCTTTTCAATCAGCTTTGCTGGGCAAAGTGATTGAAAATAAGGATGCTGTGATGCTGCTGGGTTCGGGATCGCCTTTGTTCTTGAACTGACAGTTGAAAAAACTTGTTCTGTGTGCCGGCGGTACAACGAATCAAGAATTTTGCGGATTGAAGAGAGAGTAAAACTATTAATCGAGAGATAGCTTTGTCGGTTTCCATTCCAACTATTTGCTGCAATCTTTTGCCGTAATTTTATCGCTGTAGCCTAAAACGGACAAGCACTTTTAGTTTGCTGTGAAACACGTACAACGAAATAGTTTTAGAGTCATATAGTTTTTTGAGAGATCCATCTGAAGTTTTTTTAGGTGCATTGCTTTATTTTTGGGTGTTAGAAAATCCTGTATCTGTAGACTTTTTAAACCTTCACAATCAATGGTTTGACCAGGTTCTGACCTTTTGACGTGCTTTATCAGTTATGAAAGCTAGTAAAACCCAATCCGTAGGAAACGAAAGCGACGTTAGGTTTAGTTTTCAAGTAAAATAAAAATATTTTCCGAGTTAATCGTACGTTTACAAGTACAAGTTGAACGAATTATTATCTGGTAAAGTTGAATTAAACTTGACTTATGATGTTTATGACTTTCAGCACATTCATATCGGATCAACTCTTCCATATTTTAGTAGGAATTACATTAGCTTTTGCTGCATGGATTATATTTAGACAGAGTGGATGGACCAGTTTGTGTAAATACAATTTTAGCTTGTATTATTTACCTTTATCTATCTCTATTTTGAGTTATGTTTTTATCAAACTATAAGTATTATTGTTCGTTACTTAATGTGTTCCCGGAAAAAAATTAGATTCCCTCGATGTGTATTTTGTATTTTTCGTCCAAAAAATTCAGCCAGTATATATTCCAAATTGTACTTCACGCCGAATTTCTTTTAGGATTGTGATCTTTTATCGTTTACCATTTAAGTTTTCGTTCGTTTATGTGTTCACGGGTCGGCAATTTTCTTTTTATTTGATGTATCGATAAAGAGGGTATTGGAGCGTGTGTGTATATTTGTCTACTTAAGTTTTTTCCAACCTATTCATGAATCGAATCATGTTTTAATTTCGATTATCAGCTCGGGAGGTTTGCGGTTGCTGCTCTTGCAGTAATTTTTTTTTATTTGTCCTCATGTAAACCTTTCGCAATGCCGGTTGGGTTGCCTGCTTACAGGGTGGATGTATGTGCAGTCTAGGCCTATATCAAAATTTCCTACCCTCCTATTAATGCAATAATATATTTGCGCGAATCGCAGAATCTTGCCCACGACATTGCGAGTCATGCTAGAGAGCAATGTCCTTGCAATTTGCACACTCGCAATGTCAAACAAAACTGAAAATAGGAATTTCTAAGCCATCTTTAGAGACCCACCTTATCTTTATGTATTCAAGATTTCACGGCGTTGTTGAGTGAAGAGTAAGTATGTTTGTATGGGTGATGTGTGAAAATTTGGCACTGTTTGATTTTTTTTTTCAGGTTTATGGGATATTTTTATTCCCTGTTGTTGGTTTGCTATTTCCTAAGGTTCAGAAACCGTTATTATAAGTATTTTAGGTCGTACTTTGTGAGATGTTGCTCCAGGCCTTAATTTGATGGAACACATTCATAGGTCGTTTGATTGCGCAATCAAAATTAAAAGTCTGCAAGGAACAGGTCTTTCCTTTACAGGGGCCATGACGTATGGTTTCATCTGTACTTAAATATTTGTTATACGCTCTCCGTGCAGGAGAAACAAATCCGTCCATTATATTTTCCCGGAGTTTTGTAATCTATTGTAGTTTAACGTGCTTTTTCGATGAACGTCTTATAGTATTTACATAAAAATTCCACTGTTGATAGTCTATATGATTTGACATATTTTATCAATATATAGACACATTGAACGAAATCACATAGGTGTCAGTGCCTTGTAAGTAGAGTTTTAAAAAAAACGGTTTTTTAAAATTTGGAAAAAAAACACGTTTTTTTCCGTTTTTTTGTTTTTTTTCGTTTTTTATGTTTTTTTGGTAAATTGCACAATGTTGGCTGTCGCGATCAATATTAAGCTACATCAAGTGGTTTTAAACTTTTATATAATGAAAACGGTGATCAC
>Ga0058701_10002723_pt1 | contig 13575 bp, 8 predicted proteins | sample AgamicOrMae_FD_97039 | JGI IMG/M metagenome (GOLD analysis project Ga0058701, IMG submission 97039) | Agave microbial communities from Guanajuato, Mexico - Or.Ma.e | ecosystem: Host-associated > Plants > Phyllosphere > Phylloplane/Leaf | place: Guanajuato, Mexico | collected 2012-06-04 | reverse complement strand
GGAAGTTTCAAGAACCTGTTGGTATATCGCATTATCGTGTGCGGGCTTGGACTAACGCGTAAACTGGTTGAAAACGGGCGCGGGTCCTGATTCCTGCGTCGCCCGTTTCCAGTCCATTAAGCCTTAGTCTCATGATGGAGAGAGCACTTGCGAGCACTTGCCACCAAATGGAAAGCGCCTTTTACAGCATTGCTGGAATAGATGAATATTATCAGTTTTAAGCAGGTTTTAAGGGAATTGGAGTTCTAAGTCCAAGAATTCCTCATTCATTGACTCAATCGTCGTTTTTTGTTCCATTTCCCTGAGGAACACAGACATGGTATTATGTACTGTGGGCAACATAACCAAAGTTTCAAAATATTTGGGAGTTGATAATATTCCAGAGGAAGATAAACGAAAGGTTTGTTAATCTTAACAATCAAGTTAATAACAATCTTGTACCAGTCCGTTTGGCATAGTTGTCTCTTGAAAGCGGCGTCTCACGAGAGAGACGTATTTGACTGTACCGCAGTATACCTGTCAAACGCGCAAATTACTGAATTGCTCGTACCTCTTTTTCCTTTAGATCGCCACAGGTAGCCATGGATCAGTGGCTGATTTTGGAAGTTGGGTGTTGAAATTGGGCAAACAGCAAGCTGATGCACTGAAGATTGAATACCTGGGTTCAAACCCTATAGAGGAAGCCCTTGTGCGTCAGTGGATTGAGTATAGTGTCTGTGCAGCTAACTATAGTGACTCACCTGTTGCAGCCCAACACATTTTCAAGGTATGTTTATTGCATTTACAAAAGTATTTACCTTTGGAAACAAGGTGGCAACCAAATATATTATTTCTTAAGAGTCAAGGTAATATTAATTTAATTAAAGTAAATAATGAACAAATTAATCAACACTTTGTCTTCTTTCAAGGAGTTGAATGGTCATCTCTCCAGCCAAACATTCATGATAGGCAATAAATGTACCCTTGCTGATGTAGTATTATACCATCTTCTCCACGATGCTGTGGTAAGTACTATCGACATTTTATTAACATAGGCTTTCCCCTAAACCTTTTTAGTGTTTTTGTTGAAAGGAAGAAATTCAGTTTGCTGATAGGTTGTCATAAATTGTTGACTATAAATAGAAGCTATTCCTTTTTACTGTAATGGACAAAAGTCAACATCTCTAACTTCTACATAAGACTGCTAATGTTCACCAAATATCTGTATTGCTTTAATGGCATGCTTATTAAACTAACTTCACATAGCTGTTGGTTTTTATATTTGGCAGTGTGGACTAACTCAAAATTGTGAGACCTTCAATGAAAGGATACTAAATACCTCTCCTCAGAGAACTATAAAGCCATATTAGCTCTGTGAAGAGAAATGCATCTATCTTCTTAAAAAAAAAAAAAAAAAATCCGAAATAGTTGGTTTAATCCTCATTATGGCTGTACATTGATGCTTGCATATTTTGTTCACAGTCAGAAAAAGCAGGGCACCAGTTGAAATTTTGTCAAGGATTTGTCTTCACAAAGTATTTCAATTTCAGAAAAGCCTTTCATATCAAGAGAAGGAACAGCATATCCACTTTTCACGGTGGTTTAATAATTTACAACAAGACAACCGACTTAGAGGAAGGTCATCCCCTGTAACCTTCAGCAGGACACCACTGTATTGTTTTAATCTGGGCAAGTAAATATGAATGGAATCAGAGTTGCATGTTTCATTACAATTCAGATTGTCAGAAAACATAGAGGAGGTGTGTTGTCAGGACTTGCAATGGGAGGGTGGCATTATCACAAGCCTCAAATCATCTAACCTTCCTTTTTATTCTTTTCAAAATTTGTCAGTATTATAAATATATTTATTAAGGGAACTTTTTGTTAATATGTGCCTGTTAAATCCCCTGTGTTGGTATTTTCATCAAATTTTATCTAACAGGCCAAGCAATTTTAATGTCCCTGAGTTCTTGGCATTATAGTGCACTTGAGATGACAAATGTCCCTTCACCCCACATCTCATTCTTCTCAATGCTGGACTTGCTCAACTTGCACATGAGGCGTGGCTGTCCTACTCAGATTTTCTCGGGGGCTCAAGCTTAGCCCAAGTCGGAGAATAGCTTGTCACTGATGAGCCATAAGAGAGCGGGTCAGTAAGGGTGCCAGTAAAAAATTCACATGCAGGCAAACATTTCAACATGTGGTGTATTAAATCTATCTTACATTCATACAAAAGAATAGATGTTAAAAAAAAAAATGACGTGAAACGAAGTTGCAATTAGGAGAAGGCAGACTACACTTCAACACGCCATCAGATTAAGTCATCGCCGAACTTCAGGTGGACTACAAATCGGTCGTTCACAATGAAAAATAGGTGATATTGCCAATACAAAGGCAAAACGTGTTAACGTTCCGGGTATATGTTTTTCATATTGCGATTAATATACCTACGGCATGGCACCAGCATTATAACAGTTTCGTAACCTTGCACGTTAACATTACGCAACAAGAAAAGTTCATGTTTCACCAATGCTTCCAATTTTTTTTTACGGCACCGATACAGAAATATTGGACTAGTCGACGCCTTTGATCGTGGATGCTGCGTTGCACACTTCGGTCTTTTTTTTTTCAGGTGCAATATGCCTAAGGTTCAGCAACGCTTTGGAAGGCTAAACTGTTACTGGCAAACCGTACCTAAAATTGATCTTTTTCGCCCGGATAAGCTACGTTTGAAATGTGTGACGCAAGTTTAGAGCATCTATTAAACTACATTTTTTTCCTTTGCTTTAAAATTGTTTAACTTAAGGAATTTAGGAGAAAAAAAACGGCCGAAGGTATATCTGAAAATTCCTGGACATTATAATCGTTTGTCACAAGATTTTTGATCACCGTCATTTTCGTGGTCTGTGTATTTTTCGAATTACGCGGTAATTTGTTTTGGATGTTCATTATTTTTAGTGATGTTGCTATTTTTCTTTTAAACCTTAATCACACTACACAGGCCAATCTTATTGGCGCCAAAATTTTTAAAAATTTTCGCACACACCCAAAATCTAGTTTGAGACGAAAACCAATCATTCAAAATTGGGTGAAGATAAAAATTGCTTGCCTTATATCTTCGACTCCAGAGGTACCTAGCACAAAATTTCGCGGAGAAACCAAAACGAAAATGATCTGGTATGACTGCCACGCCAAGTCCTCTTCCAGACCCGGGGAGGGGGGGCAATGCCCCCCCTGCCTGGCGACTGAGGGGGGCAGGTGGGCAAGAAGTGGGAAGAAGAGACAGGGAAAAGGGGAAGAAAAAGAGGGAAAAGAAAAGAAAAAAGGATAAAAAGAGAAAAAAAGAAAAAAGAGAGCTAAAGGAAAGAAAAAAGTGGAAAAAGGAAAAAAGAAAGGAGGGGGAGGGAGAAAGATGGGTTAGGAAGGCAGGAAAGAAGTGTCTATCGGGGATAGAAAAGAAATGTAAACATGAAGACATACTGGACAATTGTTTATCGTTGGAGGTGACGATTTTGAAAAATCACCGTTACCTCTTGTTAGATCGCATCCGTACTATAAGGGCATTTGCCCGACCTGCTCGCGTTCTAGCATTTGTCAGCCAGTCCCTTCTCCGTACAGAGTTCTGTGTTTTCTCGCATCCTTTTTATTATTACCGTGGTGGCTTTATTTTCGAGTTAATTGAATAAGGTATTTTACTGTTGCTCTTATTTTCATTGTGTGTCCCTGTAAGTAGGCAACCACCCCTAAGAAATAGGCAACCCTACTCAAAAATTAGCCTAGCTCCCCCCCCCCTAACGTAACTAGCTTCCGCCGCCCCTGCTCAAGACGAATTGGTTGTGTCGTTCCAACTGACGTTTCTTTCCAAGAAACACCACCTTCCATTCAAGGAGTATAGATATTCAATTAGACATTGTAAAAATGGACAAGCTGGAGGTCAACATGGAACAGGATTATACAAGATATTGCGATTTAAAATATGTTCAGCGAGATAATTATTGAAAATCGGCCTCGCTCGGGATCACCTGTATCATTCTGTTAGCGAGACCACTAATCCGACCACCGTTTACTCTGAGCCACTTGTTTGCAAACCAATGCGTTAATCTCTAGTTCAAAATAATTGTTTGAGTCTGGGGGGGCAACGAAGTCGATACAAATTTTCAGTGCCGGCATCTTTTCCATTCGGGATTGTCAGTTTTCAGGAAGGCAAGCTATCTCTGATAATATCAAAGTCTAAACAAAACAACGCATAAAACATGAAATAATAAACACTCCCTGCGCCTATTTCTGTAGGAAGCTCAAATGCAGGGAAAGTCCTGGCTCTGCAGTATGCACCAACATCAATATGTACACGATTTTTATAGTCGTTATGTACAAAACAACTTACCTCATCGAGGCTGAACCAAGTCCTAAATTAGTTACATCTAAATCTGATTGAAGATAAATGCTGACTCCAAAAAAAATCAGAATACTGATAAAAGTTAACATAGCGTTAAAATCCGAACGCAGCTCAATGGGCCGACGTTACGATTTTGTTGTGCGAAAAGGGTTTATCTTAAAACTTCCGAGTCCAAAACAATGCTTTTAGCGTTTTACGTATTTAAAGTATTGTACCAACAGCAGGTCAATACGCATGGCAATCGGTTCCAAAGCTACAAACGAAGAAATTATTGCATTTGAAAAAGTGTTCCTGCGTCGACGTGGACACAAAAGCCTGTGAACAACATCCGAGAGGAAGAGAAGAAACAATAAGAGAGTAAAAGAGCATTTCGCGTTGGGGACTCCCATTTTGGGCGTCTCATCACGACAATGAACAGAACACCTTCTTTCAAAACGTAACAGACCATTTATGCGTCCTACTAAAAAATAATAAAAAAGTGCCTGATTTACTACCAACTCAAACTTTGTCCCAGAATACGTTCACAAAACTGCTAAATCCCTGATTAAAATCAGTGGACACTGCATGTACAAAACTACTTACTACTGTAATGTACGGAAAAATGAACAATCATAACCGAGAACTTAACAGTATAGGTTTCAGATGATGTCACATTTTTCAGGCAAAGTGTTCATTCAAAATTGTTAAAAGAACTGTCCAAATTAAAAAATTGGAATGAACAGAGCATCAACACAGACGTTGAAAAAGAGCATGTAACGGCGGGAGTGCTCCAAGTGTCCAACCTACCCAGCGTAATAATCATAAAAGTTCAATCTGTGATTAAACAGAAAAGTTACCTCTTTGGTCATAAATATGCAATAAAAACAGACTTTCAATGAGACAGATGTAACACAAACTAGGTTTTTCGCCCAAAAATGTCTCAAAATTCTCGTTAAATGTAACGTGTGACGCCTATCACAGCCAAGTAGGTTAAACTATGCTCTAAAAATTATCATTCGCAACGGTACTTCTACGGCACGTTTAATTAACCGATCACACTATCATTCTCGTACTATTTCAAGATCCTCATGAGGATATATAGTACTTTTGGATTAAACATGGTACTTGGCACTCAGTACTCGCAGGTCTTAAATCATAAACTGGAACAAACACTAGGTTTTTCTCCACCAGCGTCGAGAATACATCAAACTCAGCTTCCCCACACTGGTTTGCACACCTTCAACGCGCTTATGAGACGCTATCCTTTGGATAGACTCACTTGTACGGTACGGTAAGTTGGTCTGCTCAGATGGCCGGTCTGGCTATAGTTTTCTTTACTGACGTTTATTCTTCGCTTCTCTTCGATTGTACTGGCTGTCAGGTTAGAGGGACAAGTTAAATTGTGAGGGCGAGGTCCCGGACCTCATATGGAATCGGTTGGCGCGCGCATGTAACCTGAGTCGCTGGTGCAGCAGGAGTCACTACAACGGACAAGGCATGGTCGTTCGATTCGCACTACTCAACAGTTTGTCTGTGGGCTGGGAAGAATACATGCGGCGCCATCCACCTCTCTCAGGATATTTAACAAACAACAAAACGATTTAATCGCCAAAAACCAGCGCCACGCGCTGCCAGGATACGTTGTCTCATATAACAGATGTATTTCAAATGTGTTTTGAGCTCATCCATACATAGGTCACCCTCTCCCAAGGATTATACAATGTTTCCCTGGCTGACAAACCTTCGAAATCAAGAAGTTATCCTAAAATCGACCTCTTACCCACTTCAAACTTCATAGATTTTACCACCAAAAAATCAAGTTTTGCTTCCTAATATTCCAATTCGTCTAATTTCATGGCTCGAAATGCTTCATTAATCGAATATGTTAAGCCTTAAGGTAATCTAAATACAATATTCAAGCTTATCATTCGCATGTCTGTAACGTTCAAAATCAGCTGACTGAGAAGAAATGGGAATACAATATATTTAAAAAAGATTCTGTGATACTATGGACGATTGCAACAAATCCCAGGAGTCAATTCTGTGAAAACTGCGCCGGCTCTCTATCGCGCGCGACGAAACTTGAGCGCCAAAAGCGGCTCGCCTCATGAGCCAGCTTCATGTCTAGACCTTCCCTCGCCTCTTAACAATCAATCGTTCATAGCAGCTTTACCGCTTCCTTACACCGCCCGCACCCGCATACACCCAAAGCACACTCAACCTACGAGTACCGGTGTAGTTTACTGCCATGAGTCGATCAGTGCAAGGCAAGTCGTGAGAGGGCAAAACTCATGACGCGTAAGTCATGACTTTTGCCTATCCACTGCTGCGATGCCAAGGCAACAAAGAGCTCCCTCGCTGTTTCTTATTGCAAAGGTAAAATTTTCAACCTCTTGTGCTCTTTGGTTCAATTTTTCTATGGCGATGGACGATAAACAACCCGCGCAGGTTAGATTTAACTTAACGCAGGTTAGGTTCGGTAAATTGTCTTGTGCATCGCAATGCTATGTCCGCCTGGCGACCGTTAGGTTCAACTATGTTTAACTTGAATACGTGCCTCAGTCCACCCGCACTCCGCTCGGCGTGGCGATCAAAGAGAGAACGTGAGAGGTGCGACATTTAAATAAAAATAGTGATCTTTTCTACGAGATCTCTGCACTTATTCTGACCATCAATCCATCAATTTTGACAGCCAAATACGTTACAAAAACCCAGGTCAATTAGTAAATCGTGGCATTGTTAAACAGCGTAAGCTTCGTAAGGTCGCGTATGTCGCTCTTTTTGCTTCGGATATTTTATAGTTAGCACTGCAAAATTAATATTGCCCAGAGTCAGACGGGTGGGCGGAAGCCTTAACTTCGCCAAAGGTTTACTTAATTAAGTCATATAAAAATCACTATTTACCTCCGTCCGAAACATACTCCTCACTTTGCTTCACAGCACAATGGCAACAAATAGCTAAAACTTCAATTTCAGCTCATAAATATCATAAATAAAACTTTGATAATGGAAAGAACTCTTTCCTTGCCAGACCAGCCTTGGTTCAACTCGTTCATCGTGAAACTGAACAGACAACGCCGATCGGTTCAAACTCTTCACACACACGGTATGTTGTCAACAGTCTCAAATATAAGATTCTTCCAAGTCGGAAGTCGGTCGCCCGATCTCCAATTCTTACCATCCGACAAGAAACAAAACAAAGTTGTTAGCAGTCCTCCCTTTTCCCACCACCGGTAGTGTATCTTGATCGCGAGTCTCAAGTTGCTCACATTAAAACTTATTGCTGATTGAAGTAGCACGACGCCGGCGGTGAGATTTAAGCAAACTAGTTTGCAAATACGACTCTACGTCTCGTCATCTAGTTCAGCCTTTTTTGTTTGCTTTTCACAGAAGGAAAACTGCTTCTATGAGGTCACTCACACGGTTAGTTATCCATCGCGGCGTAGGCTATACGTCGGTAACAATCTCCGTTTGGAATCACTTGGGTAAGGAAGGAATGGCAGAGTCCGAAGAGAAGTGAGGCGACGTGGTAGTGCCGAACTGCCCGGCTGCCCCACTGTTGAGGGAGGCGATCTCGAGCGGTCTACCTCGACCTCATCTACTTGAGCTTGAAGACGGGCTGCGAGCCCGGGCCGACCGACAGCGCCCCGCAAGCCATGGCCGACGTCACGACGGACGCCATGGCGGGGGGCCGCCGCCGGAAGAGTCGCCCCTAGGCGGGCTGCTCTGGGTGAAAGTAGTGGATGCCGTTGATGGTCATGTCGTGCTCCGTGATGAACGCGGGGATCTCCAGCTCGTCCTGGCTTATCGTGCCGTACAGGAACTCGACGCCGGGGAGGTTGTGCACTTTGTTTTTGATCGCGGGCGCCATGAACGTCGTGAACCACCACGTCATCATCTGCAACAGACGCACACTTACAGCTCTGCACCACACCACCATTGCACAAACTTCACCGCCGCCAAAACTCCAGTCTAGCCTCCCCTTTTCCACATTAGGAAAGCTCTGTATCCGACAATGCTATACGGGGGAACATACCGTATTCTTTTTATTTATTTCCGTAAACACCCTACGTTAGTATCCAAAACTGAAAATGTTTGCCTTATTTTTAAAAGCATTTAAAGCATTCCCACGCCCTTAATTAAACTTTTTTCTATAATTGTAAAACCTCTTTTGGGACTAACAAATACGATGATATTTTTTTGAATGGTATTATTACAACAGCATACAGCGTGAAAACTTCTCCCATGCGTAAATTTTGGTACTTCCTAACGGCATTGTTGCGTGATAAGTTTCAATTGAAACAAAAAATCACGATATGAAGCCTATTACAGCAAACCTCACATAGGTCTTCAAAAGGAGGACCGGCCCTTGGCTACGGTACTTAGGCAATCAGAATTTCCGGTTCGGGCATCTTATACAAAATACGGAACGCGTTGCTCAATGGGCTCTAAAATCAATACACTAATGTCTCAACACACATGTTTTCCGCGACTTTTTGGATTTTATTTAGTTACCTTTGTCCAGAATGTTGGATGCACCACATAACACGCTTTGAGGTTTTTCTTATACCTGTAACACAAAAGAAGAGAGGGCATAAGGGACATTAGCTTTAAGATCATGGGCCAAAAAATAAGGTTCCAGCTCCGGCGTCACGCACTTAAAACAGCACAACGGCATTCGCGGTCTGAAACATTCGAGATGCCACCTATCCTACGAACATTGGATTTGTAAAGCGGACCTCCTGAAACCTGGACGTTATGCAACCGGAGTACATCCGTGTCGTGGGAGCTGCTTAAGCCGGACTTGACAGGCGCCCTCTGTTGACCCTCAGTTGCTGCAATTCCTGACCGAACTACCGCAGATAAGGGGAAGAGGAGTTCATTCCACTGCCCTGCAACAGTCTCCTGAAGATTCTTTGCTGTTGCACTGCAGTAATGCTTAAGGAACCTTAAGCCAATGTGTATGCCTTAGCCAAAAACAGACAACCTGGATCGTAAGTTCATCAAAGGTTGACGTCTATCCACCCATGAGCGGCCGAACAATACCGAATCACGCTTTTCCTTTAAATTACCGTACGCAAATAAGTAGATATTAATACTGAAAATGGTCAACACCTTGTAGCATACGATGCGGTATAAGTTGAGTCGGGCTGGGTCAAAGATTAGTCCCAACGCCTTTTGCATGCCGACAGTTTTCCAATGCAGACTCTCGCGTACATTATACTACCGCATTCCAGAACTCGTCGAAATCCAAACGAATTCTTATATCCAACATTTTTCCAATATCATATTATTGGAGTTAAGCACGGTGGCTCTATAACGGTGGAGTCATCTCAGGCCTTATACACAGAGAGAACGGGAGACGTTTTCTGGTGCCACTTGTTTAAGCGGATTGCCTACTTACAGGATGAAAGGCAGCTTGCTCGGGTAAGTCCGGAGGAGCTCGGCATCGTTCGGCCCGAGCAAAGGTTGCCTTTCACCCTGTAAGTAGGCAACCCGCGCAAACAAGTGGAGTCGGAAAACGACTCCCATTTTCGACGGGAGTGATTACTCCGTTATAGAGTCACCTTGGAGTTGAGGAGACGTCCATCGACGGAGCCGACCGAATTTGTTGGAGGGTTCTCGAGCAAGTGGACGGACACAGAAAATGTGCGCATTCTGCATACATCCGTTTCCCATACAATCGATATTATCCCCGGTAAATTTGAAAGGCTGGTCTTTCCACCTCCAGTCGCCGGCGCGGCGGTTCCACCCGGTTCATTGTCGATAACAGTTTGGGTTGGCAACGCGCATGTTGGCCAACCTGCATACGATGTGATCAGCTGGTCGACTCTGTGAGGTCACCAGTCAGGTGGCAGACGTAGAGGAGCATGTAACATTTTATATATACTTATTGTGATTTAAAATAGCATGCCAGATAAGGCGGCTACTTTATTCCCGTCGCTCAACCCACACGGACGCGACATAAACAATAGCGAAGTGTTGAACAATGGTGGATCGCTATGTGCTTATTAGTAGAAAAGCTTAAAGATACTTACTTATAAGGTAATATATTGTAGACTTCTTTTAACCAGGCAAATGACGGGTAGTTGGGTGCAGATGTGAGTGTATGGAAGTAGGCTATAACGTAGTCGCTTTTGACGAGAGGGTCTAGAAGGTAGATGAGGTAGAGAAGTGCCTTGTCGAGGTTCACCTCCTTGAAGCGGAACCATTTGCCCACGAACACCACCACGGGACGGCCGAAGCGGTCCACGCCGCTCTGGTACAGGCACCCGATCCCCGAAACCTCAGTCAGGTCCTCCGTTCGGGCCCGCCGCAGTAACCGCTCGTACCTAACAACAAACCATTCCTTTCATCAAAACCAATTCAAAAAATGGGGCCGAAGACGACCTCATACTTCCATGTTCTTTTTGATACCTCCACCCGGTTTTGAGATACAGGGGTTCGAAAAATCTAAAAAGAAAATTAAAAGAAAAACCACCCACCCCTAATTTTGGGGGAAAATTGCCCCAACGGTGCTGTCCAGGGGAAACTCAATTCCCAGTTAAAAAAATAAAATAAAAAATAAATAACTGTAATTTGACCCAAGTCAAGACGTTTTTGAAAACCGACGCCCCTGACAAATTTTTCCACAAACAGTTTTTTCGAAATATCTCAAAAACCGCTTCAGATATCGAAAAAATATATATCATAAAATTTGTAGGTCTTTTAATTTACAATAATTTACTCGTTGGGCACATCTTGATATCTCCAACCGTTTTTTATCTACAAGGGTCCAAAAAACGCAAAATAAAAACAGCCCCTACCCCTATTTTTGGGGAAATATTACCCCGACTGTGCCGTCCAGGGAAGACTCTCGATTCCCAATCAAGCCAAATATTTTAAACGTGTTTCGACCAAAGTTAAGACGTTTTTACGACCCCTAGCCCCTGACAAACTTTTTTCCAAAACAGTTTTTTCGAAATATTTCACAAACCGTAGAGGTATCGAAAAAAATGTCAATAATCAAACTTGTACATCTTTAAATTTTACGTCGACTAGGTCTTCTCTATTTCTTTTTATTTCTTTAATGGTTTTCGAGATATAAGGGTTCAAAGAATTGCAAAAATCACCCCCTCCTCATAAGGGGGAAATATTGGTCCGATCGTACTGCTTAGGGGAGGTTCTCGATTCGAGGCCGATTGCAACATACACCGGAATTTTCATCCAAATCGGTCAACTCTTTCGTAAGATATCCACTGACAAACATTTTCGCACACACACATACACACACACATATATACACACACACACATCAAGCTAAAAACCAGTTTTCTTGGCGTTTCAGTGTTAGTAGTCGGGAAATGTGCTTATCTCAACTTCGAATTTTTGACGGCATTCCAATACTTCCATTCGTTCTACGAACATGGAAGTAAAAATTGCTACTTCGAGCCCTTGGGTATGTCAATAAGCTTTTGGCCATGTTTTATTTGTAACTGGAGCTTCAATATATCAGTAACTTGTGGACTAAGTCTTGGCACGTTGTGATTGGTCGATTGAGACCCAAGGTCTTTGATAGGTTATTCGACTTCGCCAAAGCGCACTCCCCCGAAAGCTTCGAATCTACGTTACAATCAAAACTCAAGATACCTCGAACCACGTTTGTAAACTTCTGATTAGGACTTCCAAACTATGGACCATACTCGAAATAAAAATGATAGTGTTTCGACGTCATTCCCCTGTCTTATCTAGCCGGCACGGCAATTTCTCGCTAACGCACAACGTTAATTAAGAGCTAAAAGTATCAGTCGATGCATAAAGCTAATCGGTTCACAATGACAGTTCAAAAACCTGGCCTCTTCACCTCACGTTTTCAGAAACCCTCCGAGCTTTGAGGACAAAAGACACCGATGACGAATAAAAGTCAATCGATAAATATATCCGTCGACGCGTCACGGTGCCCTTCAAATATTAACCTGCGAACGTAAGCAGCTCAATCTAGCAATGACTTATAGTGACCCACATCCAAGGGCTCTTCCAATTATATTCATAGAGAATGTTTCAGTGAGATCTTTCTCGGCCGGAACGTGTGCAACTTTTCCGAAGGAATCAACGCGAGGCTACGTCAGTTTGTCCACGCATCGCGCACGCAAACAACGATGGCACTGCGATTGGCCGAAAGATTAGTGACGTCACTAAAAGAGCGGAAGACTTCCACGTCATCAACCATTGCGCTCCGCCGTTCATCGATCGATCCGAGAAAAAAATGAGGATGCCGCGCTGACGGAACTCGCGGCCAAATTCAAATTCTCAGGCACCAAACTCGAATTCAGCGCCAAAGAAAACGGTCACTTTTTAGTTTCATTTACGGTTTACGTGCACTCGAGATTCGACGACCAGTAAACACAGCATGGCTGATGTGTTAGAAGAGATATGAACCAATCAGGAGCAAGGGCAAACAATCCCACGTGCAAGTTTGCCATTCGGTTCACTAGAGGCACTCTGCATGAGTCTTGGCTTGATACCTTTGTTAGGATTCTCTACAGTCAGTAAAGATATCTCTCCATGCATGCAACCGAATTATCGCCCTTAGTGTGGATCCTGGTTCTTCCATCGTCATAAGTTCCTCCAGTACCGATATTATTTATTCCTATTTTAAAGGTTGGAGTTACCACAGTGTCCTGATACCCATTTCTCCTGGGAAGTTCGGCAACCGGGCCACACGGTACTCCCTTCTACAAATTTGCGGTGTTGGACGATTTCCTGTCAATGACGTCTCGTGTCGGATAATTTCCCGTCAGTGACTTTCACATCAATGACACCGACTTTCAGACAACTTTCTTGTCGGAAAACTTCCGTGTCGGACGAATTCCTGCATCTCCGCAGTCGAGTGACCCGCGTTAGCACTCACGCATGCACTGCACTGTACCGTTTCAAGATGGTCGTGGCGTCGTAGCGCCTCACGTCAGTCTCACGGATTATGACAGAAATAGGATCAAGATCAAACACTCATTGCGACGTTAGGTTTGGGATTTGGAAGAGGCAGCCTCGATGCGCAGCTCATTCCAAGCCTAACCAAACAGTCCACAGTTTTTCCTTCGGCGCCCGTTTTTAAGACCCCACACTGTAATTTTTTAAGGTAGCATTTTCAACCTTTTAGTTTAAATTTGGTGCTACCCTCCGTCGTCAAGCCGAGCGGAGCGATAGCGAAGCGAGGCACAAGGCACTATACCAAAACTTGG
>Ga0058701_10002722_pt1 | contig 13578 bp, 10 predicted proteins | sample AgamicOrMae_FD_97039 | JGI IMG/M metagenome (GOLD analysis project Ga0058701, IMG submission 97039) | Agave microbial communities from Guanajuato, Mexico - Or.Ma.e | ecosystem: Host-associated > Plants > Phyllosphere > Phylloplane/Leaf | place: Guanajuato, Mexico | collected 2012-06-04 | reverse complement strand
TTCCAATACGTCTGTCCGGTGGGGTCCTCCGACCTCCAAGCAATCGTCCTCTTTCCAAGAATTCGCACGCTCTTTTTTCCTCCGTGTTTATTATTTTCGAAAATCAGGTCAAGGTAGGCTAAAACAGGAAGCCATTTAATTGGAGCTGCAGAGCCACGCCGCCGCCGATTCTCGGGGGGCGTTCATAAAATACGTAACCTTTGAGGGAGGAGGGGACGTACTAGCGTTACGTTCGTGCTTACGAAGTTTATAGATGTCCCCTGTAGCTACGGTACATATGAAACACAGGAAAATTCCAACTTTGAAATTGATTACGCTGGAGTTTCTCTCACTCATCAGATCTGTATAGCACATCCGCGAAATAATGCCCATGTTGTACAGTGTACTAGTCGACCATTGTCGGAGATTACAGTGCTACACATAGACGTTTTGGGAGAAATAATAGGTATGGACCACATCCGCTCCGCTCGTCCGGTGCTCCCCGTGCTCGTAGATTCGCCTTCCGCATCCATCGGCTACTCCGGAGCCGCAACCGCAGTAGTAGTACCTGATAGTAGCGAAGTAGTCCATGGCTCGGCGCGCTTGCCGACCGATTATCGACTGCGTTCTCAGCAAATATTTTGCCCCGACCTTTGTTCCCATTTCGCCGGATTTCGCACCTCTTCTTTATATACACTCAATTTTGGACGTTCTATTTTCGGGTAGCTGTCATAAGCGCCAAAAACCACAAGCGCCAACGCTGCAAGCGCCAATCCTTAACCGCCAAACGAGAAAAGTCGCAAACGCCAAAGGTCTTAACCGCAATACTAACCTTGCCTAACCTAACTTAACCTAACCTAACTTAACCTCACTTAAACTAACCTAACTTAACCTAACCTAACTTAACCTAACCTAACTTAACCTAACCTAACCTAACTTGACCTAACGTAACTTATACGAACTTTGGCGTTTGCGACTTTTCTCGTTTGGCGGTTACGGACTGGCGCTTGCGGCGTTGGCGCTTGTGGTTTTTTGGCGCTGTCGAATGCCTCCCCCTATTTTCTACCTTTCGTTCATAAGCGTAGCGACAACAGAGTGATGCACAAGGCAACTAACCTAGATTAACCTAGCCTATCGGTCGGCAAACCTGATATTGCTTAGCCCTCTGCTGAGGTATGATAAGCGGTATAAGGCTAGTTGACGGTGAGTTAAGGCGCCCGTAGCTCGGCTCATTGTCAGCAAAGCCCGTGGCTTTGAAATTTTTTAGGAAAGGTGGAAAATATAACTTGTTAAATCGAGAGTGTGCGGCACAAAGGGTTTATAAAGAGAAAGGTGTTGATAAGGTCGTAAAGGCTGGTGTCGGAGGTATTTATGAGGTCGCCTGAGATAAAAGTGCGTTGAACAGTTCAAGCGCAGCGTTGGACTCGTGCGCTTTATGCGTTTGGAGACCTGCGTTTAATACGCACTCATTGTTGGAGAAGAGCGGTCCGGCCCGCACATTTTTGCCGCTGCTACAGGAACAAACCATAAATCCAGTCGCGCTATTTTTGCCGCTGTGCTACGCCACTTGCCATGCCAAAGGTCTCCTGCGCGCCCCCAAACTCAAAAAGAAATTAAAAGAAAAAATATCCCTTGAATTTCAACCGATTTGTTTGCCGGAAAAATATCAGCGCAAGATGAGTACGACTGCAAAATTTTTATGGTGGCGTGTGACTGATTTAGTTCTTCCTCTCGACAAAGTTTAGTAGTAGGGCGTGGTTTTGCGTCCCTCAGTAAAGTTTTGTAGAGAGTTGAAAATAGCCTATCGGTAATTAAGCTTCGAAAAGAAAGTGTTAAAGTTCATCATCACTTTTCTTTTGAATTAAATTAAAATTACTGTTCAGCTGTAGGAAATTATAATCAAAAGAATCATTAACTTCCGTGAATCTCTTATTGGCGTCGGAACCGTTTTTGAATAGTCAACTTCGGTAACGAGCAACGGAAAGATTTTTAGTGAAGTTCGAGCCTTCCGCTCTCGCAAGCTGATTAGACGCATTTCCAAAGGGCTTAAATGATTGAAACCCGATCAAAAATCGCGCCTTATTGAAAACTATATTACTTAACTTTGTGTCTTCAGGCTTAATGAAAGGTACAACATGAGAAGTAGGAAGTGCCATCTTTGGAAAAGTACGGGAGAAAGGGGGTTAGTCTCTTGTCGATAAGCGATGTATCTGCTGACGGCTTTCGGAAAGCGGAATTGGTGGGTTATCATCGGAAGCTTTTGTCTGCCGACGGCGCCTCCGTGGCTGAGCGGGGCTCGATCAGATTGTCTTGCTGCCGGAGCAAGAGAGTTTGGATGACGTAACGCAGGCAGACTGCTGCATTAACTAAATTAAGTCAAGTTGGCAGCTTGGCGCCGCGCTGCGGCGTGATTTGCTTAGCCTTTTTATTTCTTATCGCCGTTTCTGGTCAGTGGTTTCAAGAAAGGACGTCTTTCTTCGTAACTCTTCAGCCTGAACATCCTGCAAAACCAACCTAAGGGAACGTTGTTTTTTCCTGTCCAGAATACTTTTGCATTCTGGAAAACTGCTGTTGTCGCATTATTATTGAGCTTATGCATATGGATAGTGCACATCTCTCTTTTGATGAAACTTTTTTGACCTGAAATTCTTCTTGAAGTAATTTTTTAAAAAATATGAAAAATGTTATGTAATCGATTTTTTCAACGTGGAATGTGGTTTCAATTTTTTTTCGATTTATTATATTGTTTTTTTTACATTGCATTTTTATAGATTTGCAAATACATAGGCCTACACTTGAAAAAAAAAAAACAAATGGATCGAAGGAGTGAAATTTTATTTTTCCAAAATTAAATTGACCTCGAGAACCTAGCAAAATACATGTCATACCCGCTTTACGTGCGTTTCATATCAGATATTTTATATCAGTATATCTGAGTGTGGATATGAACCGATGAGCAAACAACGCCCGAAAAGAGACAGCAATTTTGTTTGCTGACGACGCAGGGTCTTTTGAATAGCTGTGGTTTTCCTTGTTTGGCAGCGGTTGCAGCAGTAGATCTGCAGCTGCGACAGCTGCAAACTCTGCGGTTTTAGCCTTTCCTTAAAATACACAACTTTTGCACGATTTATTGTGGCTTCCTTGCAAGCAGCTTGTCATGCATTTTAAAGGCTGCCATTGCAGTCGATTTGAGAGGCCGTATTTTCTACCTCGTGTGTTCTACATTTCTTAGCCTCGAAAATTAAGCGCCATGAGGCTTATGGGCGGCAGCCGAACACACAGGCACAGGCCACCTAAGGTAACCTTTCGTGGCCAAGGCTGATGCCCCGTCTCACTCTTTTTAAGGAGGAGTACATTGACACAGAAAAGGATGAGATACTTAGACGTCTGCGGAGACGATCTCATTGTATTAAGAAAAAAGTCGTCTTGGGGACGGCCTGGTGAGGAACAGAGACAGAGCCATTGATTCCTGTGGGAATGAGTGCGATGCGACTGCAATACTAGATCGGCGCCGTGACATTGCCGACCGGCTGTGGGAATCAAAAGGTCCCCTGCTCAGGGTAGACTAGAGCATTTTTTTTGTATCAAGAGAGAGCGCTTATTTTCTGCCTTCTTCATTTCTGTCCCTACATTAAGCGGGAATGCTGTTAAGCTGATTATGTAAATATACTCTATATCAAGGAATCTCCAAAACACATAAAATGCTTTATCATACCAAAAATGATCAAAAACCCTAAAAATGTTACATAATGCCAAAAATGCTCCAAAATGCATAAATTTCTCCAAATGCCAAAAATGCTCCATAATGCTAAAAATGCTCCAAAATGCCTTGAAGGTACTGCGGCATGCCATAAAGGTGCTCGAAAATGCCAAATGTGCGTCAAAATACTAAATATATTCATAAATGATAATGCTGTAAGAATGATGAGAATGTTCAGTGCGCTTAAATAAAAGGTCATTGGATTTTACCGCAGGAAAAAATGGCTCAATACTATACGAAGTCAATTTTTGGTTTTTGAAGATTTCAAGTGAAGCATCCTAGCCGAAAGAAACGCGAGAACGATCCATGAATGAGCTCGTATTGACCTACATATTCGAAATGCATATCTTGTTGAATGAGCACTTGGTGCTAAACGCATTTTTTGGTTCAGTGGTCCGGTTCGCCTTTCGGATGGAGAGGAGATCCCATCGGAACCGCTACCCCTACGCTGCTCTCGTCTTCCGAGAGAAAATGGAAAAGAGCTACGCAACATGCACAAGTCATCACTCGAACAAAAGCGGCCCGTCACGGCCAACTCAACTCGTTTGCATCCCTCGACGCTTACTCGGACTCGGCGCCGGAAAAGCGCCGTACGGCTTTCGCCTTCCGTCGAGAGCAACGCTGCCCTGCTCTCGCAGCTCTGCTCAGCTCTGCTCTTGTGGCTCTCGAGCCTCTTGCGCCTCTCACGTGGCATTCTGTGAACCGCGTGTACAACCTTCTCTGCAACCACCCACCGCCGTGTAAAGTCATCGCACACAGCTTATCGACATGATTCATGTCGCACGAGTTCAATATCCAGCTCGCCTTTTCCACTCAAAATTAAATCAAAAAGAAAGCAGAGTATATTTCTGACAAAAAAGATTCTTTTTTACTGATAAATTGCTCTATAAATTTGAATCAGTGAAAGTACTTGATATACAGTGAAAATTCACAGATTTTCAGTCAGCACCACTGATTTTTTTCATTGGTGCTGTATTGATTGAAATTCAGTGAATTTTCACTGAATCTCGAAGACTTCCTCTGATACATATTTAGAGTGTGCGCATATCTATTTTGGGTAAATTTTTACCTTGGTTTGAGTATAAAGTTATAAAGGATATACGTCGTATTTTGGTCAGTTTTTGTTAAAACAATGAATAAACGTAACGGATAGCAGCATACTGATATGACGATTTACGTCTACGGACCAACGTGTTTGCCTTCTTGCCCAAAAAATGCAGATATTTTCTTTGATCAGCAAAACAATACGTGGCAAATTAGACGTGAAATGCGTCGTTTTTGTTCTTCTTGACAGCAGTGAAATGAACTTTCCTTTTTTCGCAACTTATTTACACTTCGCTCATCCAAACTTTCTAATCTTTTTAAGAACGTTTGAATCATTATTCGTGAATGCGGTATGATTAAGATCACGCTGAAAAGGGTATTGAGTGCGAGAAAAAGGTAGAGCGCCGTGATGAAGGCTGCCCTTTTAATAACACCTTTGATTGCCCTATTCGGCTCTGCGCTTCGCCTCCTGTGTAAACAGTGACCACCTGCCGGACAAACACTCTCACTTTTACAGTATCATTTTCCCGTTGTTATCCACCCTTGTTGAACTTTTCATGACATTACAAGGGTGAAAACTCCGGAAGGTTAGGTGCCTATTGCCTCGCTCCGTTATCGCCTCTCGACGTAACGACTGCGTGGAAAATTTAACCTGTGAAATTGACAGTGTATTCGACGCATGCAGGCGGATCCCCCCTAGGATGTCCGGACAACAGGGGAGCGCCTTATTGACTGGGGCTTGCGTGAGCTATGGCAACTACGCTATTGTGAGCGCTATGGCCAAGTGCAACTAATAACACAATGGACATCAACGCAGGCTTTTGGAGTTAGACCGGAAGTAAACATCGATCGCTCATCGACTTCTCGTTTCGGTGTCGACCACTTTTCGATATGTACTCCGGAAAATGAAGCGTCCATTACAATATAACTCTTATTTTGAATCAGTGAAAGTCTCTGGAGATTCCATAAAAGTTCACTGAATTTCCGTCAATATAGCACCTTTGAAAAAATTCAGCGAATTTACTGAATTTCAGTGAGTTTTCACTGATTCTCAGAGAGACTCACTGATTCAAATTTAGTTGCCTAACCTGCAAAGTGACTTCGGAAATATTTTACATCTCTTGGATTAAGAATAGTCCTACTTTTAGGAGTATGAATCGCTAATTAAAGCGAAGGTTAAGCTGCTAATCGAAGGAGTAGCGGTTTTTGATGATTATGTTCCCGAAACAGAGTAAGCTCATGCGCAGAAAATTATTTATATGTTTCCGTTGCCAGAGTTTGCACTTGTTTCCGTCACTTGGCGCTTCTGAGCACGACACTGAATTTCTTGCTCTGAAAAAGTCCTCATTTTGTGTTGTTCCGAATCAGCCACTTATCGTGTCGTTTGTTCTGTGCAGGTACAGCATGGGAGAGGATGACCCACTTCTGTGTAAGTTAATTCTCCTCGGAAACTGCGTCAAGCGAATTTTAATGGGATGTAAACTGATAAAAAGAGCTAACAACAGTGTGAATTCGCACGCAAACTCCCATTAAAAGTTGGGCTTCTGTACGTGCGTTAAAGTCTCCCCATGCATGCATGCATGCTTGTCAAGGGCGCGCGAATGGAACTGACCTAAAAAAAAAAACTGTTTCAACGGGTGTAAAGTCGTCTTTGACTTAAGATCAATAGACATCAAGCGGAAGAGTCAGTGAGACCTCGTTATGGCTATTGCGAATTGGATAGCCAAAACGAACCGATAATTTAAATCAAGCTTTAAGCCCCCAAAAATCAGAATTTTTATTGAGTATATGAGGAGTTTTTATTGAGTATAGAAATATAATAAAGTATAAGAGGAAGTCATAGGATTAGTCAAAGTATGAACGAATTACAATTTTATCTCCAAACCCTTAAAATCGCGAGCGAAAAGCTCTTCCGCCGGGCAGCCGTTTCGGAGTACTCGTCTCAGTATATCTTGTTTGCATAGCTATCTTCTGATAACCATTTTGATCGATTCGCGGTTTTGATATGTTCCCTCCCCGCATTCTCCGCTGTCGATGGTGGCGATCTCATCTCTTCTCACGGGATATGCGCCAATAAATCGACGGAAGCGGTCACTAACAGTTAGACTAACAGTACTACATCTTAATGCTGATTAAACCAACTGTATGGTTGTTCTTACTGCACCCGCTTGTAGTGAGACACCGTACCGGACGTGAACTACAAGAGTTTTTAATGGCTAGGAAAGTTTGCCCATAAAAATGAAATTAGGGTATGTTTGAGAAAAGAAATAAAAAAGGCTTATGAATTGATTAGTGAAATTTGACTGTAAAAATAATATACAGGATTTCTGAGTAAAAAAAACAAAAATATAGTATCGAGGTTTTTGGATGTAATGAAAAGTTTAGTGACAAAGGAAAGCCTAGCGAGAATGCGTTCTGAAGACGTTCCCTCTCCTCTTCCCTCTCACTCGGTTCACAAACACTTGTCACATTTTGTCTTCGGAACTTCCGCGAGCTCTTACGTCCGCGTTACGTACAGGTAGGTACAGGCGAGATCAAAGGTTCGTCGGCGGCGCTTTTGACCCGACTGTACCGTCCTGGCAAATGGCGATTCGAGACGGTCTTCTCCCCTTCGGTGAATGATTCACCGCCGATTTCTTTTACCTTATCGACCTTTGAACTTCCGGATTTCTTTGTTTTCAACTCCCGGCTTCACACCTTTTTCGCTAATTCACCAAAGTCTGGAAATAAAGGATGCTGACTCTCCAATTGTGTCCAAAGGAATTTTGTTTTTCAGATATCCTTTGATTTTTACCGCATGCAGAATCCGATCAGTTCATTTATCAAAAAATTCTGCCCGGCTAATATTTTGCAACACGTTTTAAACTGATTAAAAAAGCAAGAACCAAAAACATTTTTTTTAATTCCATCTTTTTTTTTAATTTGCAAACCATCAAGTCCCTTTCTACCCATGCAATGTAAATTTTCATTCAAAATTCTTTCATATTTTTTAACATTTGAAAACGATTGTAATCCCACTATTTTACATTTTGCCAATTTTCACTCAGAATTCTTTAATATTTTTTAATGTTTGAAAACCTTTCAAATCCCTTTATTTTACATTTTTTCAATTAAAAAAAATCATTTTACTTTATCCGACGAAACATGAAAATCCGCCCGAAAAAACCTTATTCATTTTTTTCTTCTGAAATCCCCCGTCTAGTCCAAAAACACACATATTTTTGTTAGCTAAATCCACGTGAATTGCTGCGTAACTTTTTCGAATCCTCAACGTTTTGGTAGAGTGAAAACGGTTGTGGGTGTCCTTTGTGAGAGGTCTCCATGGCTACGCTCGCGCCTCGCCGCTCCAGGTCCGTACGCGCCGCGTGCGTTGCAGGTGCGCGTCGACGGCGGCGCAGGGGCACCGGACGCTGCGCCGCGCCGGCTGCGCCACGCTCCGCTCCGCTGGCCACGACGTCGACGCCGACGCCAGCCGGGCGACGGTTGGTACACTCCACTCAATGTGCACGTCAAGTACACTCCTTGCCAAAACTCGTTTATAAACCAATTTAGTCATTTCAACCGACCAAAACCCGTATTACAATATTCCAAGTATTGCAATGCATCTCCAATCCAGATATCTTAACTCTTCTTGCGTACACAACGTCTTACTTCTATGTGTAATGAAACGATTTTTTTAAAATCATAAACTCAATTAATAGTTTTTTTAGGCTTTGGTTTGAATTGTGCAAATTTGATTTTTCGTAGGACTGGATTTTGGAAGGTTTTAAATTATTTTTAGTGATGAAATGAGACGCTTTTAAAATTACTAAAATTATTAAATCGAACGATTTTGAGAGGGTGAATTTTCAACAATATCGGGCCATTGTATCCGTCATGGAGGATGAATACGATGCGTTTCCGAGCTTTGCCTAGAGCGGCCATAAAGTGTACTAGTAGTATGTTGAGCTGATTAATGAATAGTTCACGCATCTCTTAGCACTAGCAAGTTTTCTGCCCCAAAGAATCAGTTCAAACACAACAATATTCGCTAAATATTATGCTTAAGTGTCATCAGAAATCTTAACCAATATGTGAGTGAGTAAAGACTAGTCGAAATATCAGCTCACTTCAAACCCTCGCAGGAGTTTCGGTTTAGGAATTGAATTTAGTTTTTAATGGGCAAGTAGCGAATACAATAGTTGACTGAGCCGCGTCCTAATTTTCGGAACTATGGACGAAGAGAAGTTGCGCAATATGGTCTCCTTATGACCTTCTCTTGGAGCAACGACGAAGTCTATAGCGAAGAATAAAGCGACTAAAAACAAGGAGAGGTTTTAGTATTTTTTCCGGATACAAAAGCGATTTTTCGGTGTAGTAGCGCTTAAAATAGTGGTGGTAACTTGCTCAAATGTGCCTCCTTACAATGAAAAAACAAAAACAAAAAAAAACAATTAGATTAAAAAAAAATATATTTTTCATTCATGTTTCGTCGGAATATCAGAAAAAAAGGTATCTTGGGAATTTGAAACAATTTGACCTTTATCGTATCCCTACAGACTTTTCTATACTTGCTAAAAATATTAAATAAAAAACCAAATAACCTCTGCCAAACTTTTTTTTTTGTTTTCAAATTGGAACGCGTTGATTTTTTTTTTATAAATCAAGAATTAACTTGAAAGCTAATTATATTTTCTATAGTTTGAAGCCTGAAGTTTTTTATCATTTGATAAAAATGGACTTACTAACCATTCCCGCTGGACACCAACCGCGAAACGCTTCAATATCCAATTTTTACATTCTACGAAAAAATCCATGTGGATTTTTATTTTTATTTGAGCTAGTGTTTCTCGGCGCAGGTTGCTGTGTCCAGCGACTTTTTTCTCATCACTCGCTCTGGGCTATTTGTTAGCGTGCACGTAGGCCAAACGCGTAACACTAGTGGTGGGTAGGCCTACGTGAAGTCGTGATGTGATTTTGAAAGATGCAGTTGCGGTGCAGTGGTCGTGTTGCAGTTGCGGTGCAGTGGCGATGCACTCTTTAGTGGTTTTACTGGTCCGGAATTTGAAAACAAGTGAGATGCGAGTTGCAGCCGACTCGGCCCGTTATGCGCTCTAATTGTGGGACTGTATCGGGCGATGCGGATGCGATATTGTGCGATGAGGCTGCGATAAGTGCGATTGAGCGGTACGCCACCTCCGCCCGCGAATTTGCATTCGCTCGCTATGCAAAGCACTTGCCAATCCGATATGTAGGTCTTCATCGAAGCAATGGCTACACTCAGCTTCAAAATTCCCGAACGTTAACCGATTCAGAAAGGGAGGAAAGTTCTTGGTTGGAAGAAATTCTGTCTCGAAATCTTCTTCAGTCTCATTTCTTCAATACAATTTCTGATTTTGTTTTACCTTTTCAATCGGTATTGCATAAAATGTATTTTGAATGAATTGATATTGAGCTTAGGCGTTTAGGCTTTCATATTCTGTGAAACGAATTCAAAAATATTTTATACTGTAAAAAATGTCTAAACAAGTGTATTAAAATAATACGTAAAATCCGCCCTACGGTAAGACGATTTTTTCAGAGTGCTCAAAGTATTGTTAAGTATTTCTTTTTTTTTCTTTTTTCCTTTTATTTCTAAAGCTCAAATTTTTTGATTATTATTGAAAGTTTTTAAGAACTGTTCTTTTTTTATGCTTATTAAATTTGAAATTTCATTTTAAATCTCTTAAAAGTTATGTTTTAAATCTAGGAGAAAAAAAGCGCATTACAAAATAGAATCAAAATTTCAAGGTTTAAACTGTGGAAAATTAAATTGTAAAACAAGATTAACGTGAAGAACGTCCATAATGAGACGAGAGCCGCAGACACGACACTTTGGTCCAATTCTCACAAGATAAGAACTGGGAACGTATCCTCGCCGTAACTTTACAAAGTGGCTATTCGCACGCCTGCCCCCATAAATGTATTAGGTTTTGTTCCGTGCGCTCAAGTCACCTCCCGTTTCAAATGCACTAGGTTAGTTGCGTGCGTTCAAGTCTCCCTATATTAATGCATATCGGAAAAATAGCAATATCCTTATGTGTTTTGAGGGACGGAGGAGAGTGCAGAGTTTCTACCTGCGATCCCAACTTTTTGTCGTGGTTCGAAAGTCAGAGAGGAAAGGTAGTAATTGCGGCGAACGCAGCCTTTTAATATTGAGGACACAATGACGCTTGACCGCGGCCATTGTTTATTCAAATGACGTCATGGAGATGAGACGGCACGGATCGCAGGGCGGTGAGGACACTATGCCGCACTGCGAATGCCGCCCCGCGAATGCCGTCCCGCGAATGCCGCCGGGCGGATAATAAGTGGACGCGATGCAAAAATAAGTGCTCCGGCGGCACGGCACGGCATCGCCGGCGGGCGATGCGCGGCGAGCATCTCGCCGGAAGTGAAGTCACCGCGCACTACAAGGACAAACGCACAGTTGGGTGCTTGCCTTTGTTGCAAACGAGGATATTCTGCGAAACTGCATTAACAGTAGTTAGCGTATGATTTGAGGACGCCCTCTGATATTCTCTGCTGTCCTAATGCACTAATTTGCAGGTATATGCAGCAGATATTTTTTGATATTCTGATGAAATCTGTCAGATATTCAGTGGACATTTGGCCAATTAGGTCTTGATATCTGCTATCCGGCTGATATCCTTAATATCCTGATATCCAGTGTGTACAGATTAGCAAGGTGTTACCCGTTGAGTTGGCACGTCCAGGCTATCAAATTCATCTTGAAGAACGTTGGTAACGCGTGTCAATTTTGTCATGAGATGTGCCCGATATTTGTCCTGTGCGATGTGGGTTCCTACGACGGGATATCGGGTCTTCCCGGATAAACGAAATTAGGTATCGTAATCATAGAAACTCGGTTTGGTGGGCGTTGCGGATTAGCGGAACTTTACACTTGAGATACATTCCCAGAGTTGCCACCCAAGAGATTGACTTTGACAACCTGAAATTAGTCGTAGAAATTCGAAATCGCTTGTTTGCTAACCAAATTATCGTCCAAGACCCGCCCCATTACACCAAATACATTAAAAATGGATTCAGTTCATGAATAGATTGCCAACGCATTCTCTGGATTAGACTGTTCGCCGCCAATAGTTCAAGCCGTAAAATAGTTTGCAAAGAGATTCATTTCTAGAAATATTTTTTTTAACTTTTAAAAATGAATCTAGATTTGCGAAAAAAAGGAATTATGGCTTCATTATTTGTCCCATTGTTTCTTTAACAGCGGTGCCCCTCGCCTCGCCGGCTGAACGCCCGCCATGATTGATTCATTTTCCGAGTCCCAACCCAATCGATCAAAGTCCGAAACGGCCGGCCCTTTCTTCTCAATGGTCACGTGGTCACGACTCGAATCAACCATTTCCGATGGGCTCCCTGACTGACGCTTTGGTCACAACACGCGCTTTCTACACAAAAAATCGCTTCGCGATTTCTACACCATTTTCGTTGAATTTGAGAAGGAGAAACGATACTTTTGCGGCTTCGTTCTTCTTCAAAATTTTTAATGTTTCATTATAATTCAATTGTGTTCTAACCTCCGTTGTCGATCAGAGCAAGAAACAGGTAGCCTAAACCTAACCTGATCACCCTTATCATCAGAAAGGTATCCATGCAAGAGGAAAACAATTGTATTCGACGTTTTTGAAATTTTTATTGTCATCTGGGAATGAGATTAATATAGACGTTTTGACCTGGGGAGAACTGTACGCATTATTAGACTTCTTATTATGTATAACCGTCGATCGAACAAACGGAAAATAATACTGAACGCGACTCTTGCTTTAGCAAGATTTGCTCATTGTGCAGAAAAAAAACAACAAAAAACTTACAAGTAAATGAATTGTAATCAGCGCGGAGAATCGTGCGAAACTAGGGTAGTTGAACAAAAGACGGGCGTTTAGCCAGACTTTACGACTTCTTTGTCTTTTTAAATCAACAGACTTGATTGAGCAGAGCCGGTAAGGGAAAAACTGAAAGCTTCAAATACTCATTTCCATTGTTGTACTTTGTACGCCATTCGCTCGTTCCTGTTTTTAGTTCAATGCATTATTTTACTGAATTAGCCCTCAATCATAGTCTTCTAGACACTGTTCTAGCGAAGTTAGCCCATGATCCACCGAAAAATCCGCGCAACTGTTGTTTGTAACAATGATCACGGCCTAACACAAATTTGATGATTTAGGTTCCAATTCTTTCCTGACCTAAATATTTTCTGAAAACAGATTTTTTTTCTGAACTTCTGCGAAGATTACTTTTTGAACTGGGCATTTTGTCGCGATTTCATAGATATAGTTTTAATTAGGAATCAGTGTAATCGTCACTGATAACATTTTTCAAAAAGATTTTCTTTTACTAAAATAAAATAATTCTTGAGGTCAAGAGAGCAGCTGAGTCGTTAAGTTTTTGCCAAGTGGGCTGGAGATGATAGGATTTCTTATGAGGAGCGTTTTGTGAACATCGTCGTGCGTTGAATTTCCCAACAAAGAAACCTGATATTTTAGGACGCATTGCGTTTGACGAGTGCGTTTGGATTATCTTACATTCTTTCGCGGAACGTATCTTTTTACTTAATCACGTACCGAAAGGCTTGACTGCAAGCGCCATGCAAAACAACTGTTTTGAATACCACCAACATACGAAATGTGGAATGAAATTAAACCTAACAGCGGAACTATCTTATTGTTATCCGCGTTGTGAAGACCCTTCATCTTCACTGATTAACTAAATACCTAAATTATTCACTGTAGTACAAAACGCTTGTTTTCGCT
>Ga0058701_10002721_pt1 | contig 13578 bp, 5 predicted proteins | sample AgamicOrMae_FD_97039 | JGI IMG/M metagenome (GOLD analysis project Ga0058701, IMG submission 97039) | Agave microbial communities from Guanajuato, Mexico - Or.Ma.e | ecosystem: Host-associated > Plants > Phyllosphere > Phylloplane/Leaf | place: Guanajuato, Mexico | collected 2012-06-04 | reverse complement strand
CAGAGAATCAAATCCATTAGCTGATATGAGATCCTAATATAGCTATTCTATCCATATGAAGACGGATTCGGCCTTCTATAGAAAACCTAAACTCAGTCCTCGAGAAGAAAGAAAAGAAAAAGACAGAAACAAAATCCAGCAACTTGAAGAGGAACTCTACGGCTTCCAGAAGGAAGAGCGGAAACTACAGCAGGAGCAGCAGGAACTTACCGTGAGGATAATCTGCCAAGAAAACCGGCGACTCTGACTCTTTTAGTTTTTTATTTTGAAAAGTTAGGGTTTCAATTTCATAAGTGTCTGTAGACGCAAAGTAGAAAGTAGTTTGTTTTAATGTATGGTGTTCTTTGTCTTTTGTTAGTGGGGATCTACTCCGATGCTTACTGGAGATAGACTCCTATGCTAAGTTAAGTGTCTTTGTTTGGTTTTATTTGTTATGTTGTGTTTAGGGCTGGTCTATGTGTGTGTAAGCTTCCTATTGGATGTACTCCCATGTAAAAAAACCTTGTAGTGCTGGAATGAAAAAAATCTGCTTTGTTCTAGTTCATTCTCTTTCCCTGTTTTGTGCAGAAAATTTGAGGATTTTCATTCTTTTTGAAATATCCTTTATTTTCTTATTCTTTTTTCACATATACAAGCTAAAACTACAGCCAACAGGGTGGAGTGTATAAATCCTCTAATAGCATAGCAGATAGCTTCCATGCCCACCTGTCAAGAGTATTCTCGCCGAACTCCGCTCTTCAAGCTCAGCTGACCCCTTCTTGATTCCGTGGCACAGCAACGTAAAAGACTGAGGGAAATGAGTTCCGATTCCAGTATCGTCAGGTCCTTAGTCTTAGAGAAATTGTTGGCGTCAAGAGCAAATAGAATTGAAATAAAATATTTTCCTCGATGAGTTGAAGGTTTGTGACTCCTTTTTTCTTTAGTAGCGAGTCTAACTTTACAGATATCGTTTATTTTTACCGCCCTTACTTGACTGGTGGGGTATCAACGCTAACTTTCACTAGACGGACAATCGACCAACGGGAGAGACCCGATTCAGCCCAATAGTGGCAGGTAATTATGGGTTCTTCGATTCCCGATAAAAGGGAAAACATTAGATTAATGAAGTGTAGTTTTCACCAGATCGTCTGTCCCTGATTGAAACCTACGTAAAATAAAAAGAAAGACTGTCTGGCTGTAGCCATGTCAAATGGATAAGGTACCCGGATTACATTTTGGACTAGAACTTGGGAATCCTTCTCGCCGCTTTGAGCCGAAGCAGCGCAATTGCCGACATTAGAATGAAATTTTGCAGCCCCGTGGCTATCTTTACTATTGATTGATCCTTGCTTCTTACTTAGTGCTTGCGTAAGAAACCTACCTCAGTGCTCAGTCATTAAATCAGCCAAAGCGTCAGCCCATAGCAGCTAAAGCTAAAAGGCAATACTTACTCGACAAAACAAGCAAGGCATTTATTAAGTGCAGGTATGATTGAACTCGAGCGTCGCCAAAGCTTTTCCATAGCAAGCTGGTACGGAGCAAAGCGAGAGGAAATGCACATTGCTTGGGAATAGGGATAGGAGGATGCTGGGAGATCCCAGACCAGATGCTTTGAATAAATACCCCATTCAATAAAATTGCTGGGAAAGCTTAATAGAGTGACCAAGCGTCGACCTTAAACGAAAAAAGTGTCCAACCAATCACGACAAGCTGCCCTGCACTAAGCAAGTCGTAGTCCCAGCTTTTCCTTCGATTGAGTTGGATTGGAAGAGTAAGCCTGCTTTTTTCACGTGTGCGCATTATTAAAGATTAGTCTTTCTTTTCTGGAGTAAGAAAGATAATTTGAGCGTAGCGTCGCTTAGGTTAACTTTAGAGCTCCGCTTACTCATATGATGCGTGGGAAGAAAGAGATTGGTTGGTGTTGGGTTATGTTATGCCCGATTGAGTAAGATTGCTCGCTAGTTGCCATCAGTTCAATTACTGAAATCAGTGAAATCTAGAAATCAGTCTCATTTCAGCATTAGGCAGAATTCACTTTATCCATTTCAATCTCTGTCATCGAAGGAAAAAGGGCTTGCATCATTTCAACTCCCCAATCCAATGGAGAAATGATGCAAGATCAACTCTTCGAAGGGAAAAGCTCAAGTGTGGAATTACAGCTATATTGGCATCGACTATGTCTCTCATCGGTTCTCCAGCATGCGAGTTCATTCGTCAGCTAGCCTTGATTGAATCAAGGCAAGTTCAATGGGATCTCCTTTGTCTCTCAGTCTCAGTTGCAATACTTCTACATAAAAGGGAGTGAAATACCATTAAATAGAAAGAGGATTGAATATCTCATCTCACTTCAATACCGATCTATCAACTGTATACCTTCGATATCGAACTTATCCGAGCAGTTCTAATGCCATACCGATGGAATTCCTATCCAGTAGTAAACTTGGACAGCAAGGTTGTCTAGATGGCTACATCTAAACTTGTAGTTATATGCAATACCGAAAAAAGTAGGGTAGTGCCCGCGAAGGACTTGCCTTTCCGGCTAAGTACTTGACTTCAAAGACAGCTAGCTAGTTTTATTCAATAAAGCAATAAAGAGGATTTGTACCAAAAGAACAGGCTTTATACCCCTTCAAGCAAGTTATTAGCATCTGGGAGTTCTAGCGACTGACTTGCCTGCATCTCTTGCCTTAAAGGTTTCACTGCTCTAAGTAGGGTATCCCGCAGAAAGAAGTCAACTAGAAGGAAAAATCCACCTAGTCAAAATGGCAGTTACAGATTGAGCCTATTTATTTTATCGATCGATAAATCGCATTCTTTTATGCACTTTCTCGCTAACAAGCCAAGTACAGTCCCTAGCGGGCTATCCGTCATGAAGTGCAACAAGACCAGTATCGAACTGGGATTGCCTCTCTTTCAATCTTCGGAAGTTACTTTGTATCCCTTGCAATATCTTCAACCAGATCTGTACGAGTGACAGGAAGAAGTCAGCTAGTTGCCATCCACTCTGTCCCAATCTCCGGTCAATGATTGAGTTCGAACTCACCGGCGTAGAAGGGCAAATCTACCTAGTAGAAACTCTTGTTTAAGAGCCCCCTGAATTCAAGCTTCCTCGCCTTCACCCTATGAGTGAAGGGTGCTTTCCTGGCCCGCCTTCACTCATATCATAGGGTTGTGTTCAGTACGATCTTTAGCCTTTCAGATCCTGAGAACTGAAATGCCTAAAGACGGTGCTCAAGTCAGAAATGCGATCTTCTAGGGCAGGAATTCTTATATGCTAATTGCCTGAAATCCCTCTCATTTTGTCAATAAAAGGGAGAGGTTGGGAGATAGCTCTTAGCCTGTTGGTTGCTTGCCTGTGACTTGACTTCCTCGTACTCCTTCTCCTAGAAATAGAAAGCGACTTCTTTCATTCCTGGACAGCGAGGTCTTTTCCGACTCTTAGCTTTCCAGGCGGGTTGGTGTTCAACCTTCATTCAATAGAATAGGGCTATCTATCCGAAAGGTCTTAATAAAGGAATCCCTGTAATAGAAGTTCATTCCTTAAATACCTTCAGTAATTTGATGGTCTTGCGTAAAGACATTCATGCGCACCTTCCTTACAAAAGGACAGGTAACCAAGCGGGTGACTCACTCGTAGGTAGCACTATCCAATGCTTTGACTCCTTATTTTACTAGTTCCTTTGAAGCTAGTAACTAGAATATAGGACCTGGAAGGCGGGCTCTTATTGCTAAAACCGGAGCTGTTGTAGAGTTGATAAATCTCATTTGAGGGGATGCCTCTAGCAACAAGCCCCTCAGGGGCGGTAGTCTCCCTCACCACGGTCTACAGGTATCACTTCTCCGACTCAAAGAGAGCTTCCAAGCAGGCTTTTCCAAAGAATTTATGTAGCTTTCCCTCTGAAAAAATCGAAGAACCTAATAGATTGAACTCATCCTTGACTGCTACGAAAGATTATTATAGTCTAGTTTAGAAAGTTTTGCTGCAGGCGATTCTTCTATCATTGGATTTTCAGTCTTGGAAGTAGTGAAACGGTTGTCCGATTGATTCAGTAGTCCATGGCCAGTGAAGGTGCTTTCGGGTCTATACCCATAGCCCTGAGATCAAACTGATGACTCAAAGCCTATCGTATCAGTCTTGGAGTCAGCGCCTAATTCATCTGTCGTCCTATAGCTTGGGACTGGGGTTCCGCTTGTAGTACCCTTGGCCATGCCTTCTAATCGGCTAATCCTTCTTGCTGGAGTTGTTGTACCAGCTCAAGAAGCAAGTGCTGATTTCTTCCTTTTGGTATTGAAGGGGCTCATTCTTTCTGGTTCACGACCGATCTGAAAGTGCTTTCTTTCTAGCTTGACTTGTTCTATTAAATATGTGGCTTTGCTGGAAACCTGCGGAGATACTGTGCTGACCAAAAGGTCGCGCAGAAGTTTCCTGCGTTGCAATACCAGGAAATGGGGACTCTTGCGGAACACTTCGTCGTAGAAGAATTAGAAGTAGAGGGTAAGTCCGCAGGACTTACTATCCACTAGGTCTGACCATTACCATGAAAAAGGAAAGTACTTGCCGAACCTTTGTACAATTCAATTTCCGTCGGAATAAGAAATGGAGTTCGCTAGTAAGAACAGAAGGAAGAACAGATAGCCTAAAATGACCAAAATAAGATATTTACTTCCGTCCCGTTCTCGCTCGCTCTCGAAAACAATCCATCAAAAGAAAGCTCCACTGCGGAAACTGGCTATTTCTGGAACTAAATCAAATGAAATCAAAGCTCAGCCCACAACAGCAAGATTGGGAAGCCTTTTCCCGAAGGATGAATTGATTGGAATCCAAATCTTTCTGAAATATTTCTAGTATCTAGTGAAACCTCTTTGATATTCTGCAACCTCTATCTAGTAGGTACCTGTAAAAAGAAGATTCCTGAATGGAATTCTAATATATATATCTATATATATCACGCATGACTTCAAAATCTCCTGTCCTCTCATCCGACGAGCATTAAGAAAAGAAAAAGGGAAAAAGTAATGGCTCGAGAAATTCGACTACTCTGCTTTGTCGTTTTAGAACCATTTTCTACCATTCTTGAATATATAAGAACGAAGACCTCTTTCACCCCAGCCTGGCGATCCCGTTTATGACAAAAGCGGATGACTATAGACTACAGACTAGAAAGACTTTCTTAATTTCATTTCCCCAGAGATCTTGAATCAATCTGCTAGAGAGCCCCCACTTGACAATCATCAACCTAGCCAAGCCCTCAATTAGAATTAGAAAAAAAGAATCCCGATCCCCTATGATGAAGGCACTCTGAATACTTAATCTTATAATAAGAATCTTAGTCAGTCTAATTTATTTTGTATCATCTTGAAACACTGCTGATATGGAAACCGCAGCTGACTTCCTAGAACCAAAAAACCTATTTCGTGTAGTCTTTGCTTTAGAAAAAATCCCCAAAGGTTCTATTTTGGCTCAAAGATGACCTGGCTACTCAATACCAAAAACTTTCCCTGAAGTGAAGGTTCTTAATTAATAAGATACACCTCTAGACGTTTGCTTCCTGAATGCCACTCAAAGTACGGTTGACACTCTTTGTACTGTATGGAGGACCGCGTCTTCGTTTTCATACTCTATCTATTTGATATTTATATATAAATCGGTTTCTCAAATTGCATTTTCGAGTTTTCTTTCGTTCAAAAAGGGTATTTCCTATTAAATCTCCCAATTTCTTCCGATATGACTTTAAAGAACCGATCTAAGCAAATCTAAATTGCGATTGTTAGCCTATCTATAATTCATATATCGCCAAATACATAATAATAATGAAAATGAGATCCTTTTAATCTAGAAGAACAGAAAGTACAATCCTTAAATCTCTTTGGGTAAGTGTTAATTTCATCTTCTTATTCAATTTATTCAATGAGCATCTTTTATTTCTTAACAACTTAACAATAAGGGGGAAATTTTCTATTTCCGCAGCCATCTTTCTGCCATTAATGCATTAATTATAGGCTTGAAGCGTAGATGATTCTTACGGTCGTAAGATTCTCGTTCTTGAAAATCCACTTTCCAAACCCAGAAAACAGAAGAAATTCGGGGATTCCTCCTTGAAACAAATATTTTATACAGTCTGATTGATCCACACCAGATTCGATTCTGGTAAGATTATAGACACTAGCTAAGAGTCCGCCGGGTGAGGCACGTTGGGAACGTAGATAATTGTAGCTACATATACTTCGGATTGGTGCAACTGCCAATCCATTAGTCCCTCAGAACTAGAATCCCTGGAGCCTAGCGAAAAAGCTAAGCTAACGGGTAACCCTATTAGCCTAATCAGCAAGGGAAGTCGTTGGAAATGCTACTTCCCAAAGAGAGACTTGAATCCTTCTGTGAAAAGAATAAGTAAAGAAAAGATGGGACCGGACACACATAAGTGGATGTGGATAGAGAGCCCATAAATGAAAGGGTCAAGTTAGCCAAAGCGCCTGCCAGCGGATAGTGTGAAGATTGAGTCCGGACACGAGGCTTTTTAGTAAGTGAAAGAGTAAGCGGTCAAAAGAGAGAATATACTTCACTAAAGCATCAGATGGCGCAGTGCTACTCTTTCATTTCATAAGCGGTAGATTCATTTCCTGTAAGATCCTATACAGTTCATAGAGCTGTCATGCCTACTTGTCCGAAGGTAAAAAAGCTAGCGGAATAATGCTCGATTTCTATAGTGTATGCTCTAGTTAGCAAGTTTGAAAAGAGAGTTCTAAACCGGTCGGCTTGATAGAAAGCTTTATTTCCCCCTCAAGGTTACTTGGACATCATCTGCTCCGGCGAAAGCAGTTTGATCATCTAATCTATGACAGAAACCGACTCTGCAGGACCAAAACAATTGAACTCGGAGACTTTCCTCGCTTCCCATCTGCCTTCCGGGTGCTCAGATGCGCCTATCTTTACCCTTTTCCTCGCATGGAAAGCTCTTGTAGTTGGAACTCAGATTTTAGAGAAGCTTCATTGCTATTTGCTCTCCCGCTACGCTAGCACTTAAGAGACTCTCTTAGGCCAGAGTGATTCCCCACTACCAAAAGAAGTAGATAGACGTTTATCTGGTAAGCTCCTGACCTAAGAAACTCTTTATTATGGCCAATTTTTTAGTTAGGGTCGGATAATACCATGGCTTACCCAAGACCCTAATTAGTATAGCATCTTTGATCTTCCATCATTGATCTGAAATATTCCTCCAGAATAACCTGCATTGATTCAGTTGCTGCAAGAATTTTGATCTTGTCACCTTCTCTTCTTTTCATCATTGACAAGAACATCCTTCATTGATGTTCCCGGTATAATGGTAGAATCTGCTTGTTTAGATGGATTGCTTTCTCTGTAAATAATGCCTTTTCCCCTCGGTCTAGTCTGGGCACTGGCATGAGCAATTTCAAGTCTCTACTCACACCCCTAGTGAAATTCTCCTTTTCTTGTAGAAAATGCTTTGCTCGTCCATTGTCTCGGACCCAGTTTAGCGAGTTCTTTGCTTTTGGCCTTCGCTCAGAGGCTCTTTTTTTTTTGTTTCTAGTCAGCATTTTTTTTGTTTAGGAGGCAGCCTTTCTCTTGAGGGTCCTTCTTCTTCTATCCTTTTTCTTGAAGCGCGACTAAGAAACTTGAAGAGGCTTATTATCCTTCTTCCTTTGTCTGCTCTAGTCCCTGGTAGCAATTTCTCTCTCCTGTGCTCAACGAACCTTTTAGATTCCCATTCTCTTTCTTCGTGTTCTTTGCTTTGAGAGGGATGTCCCTCCTATGTTATGAGAGAAGCGACTTTTCTTTTTCCTCTCCTTTTGTATCAATAACTTCTCAATAACTTCAAGAATACTCTATTCGTCCATTTCGCTATAGTGGAAGAAGGGAAGTGATTGTTTACAATATTTTATCATTTCCAGAATGCAGTCGTTTCTCTATTCTTCTTTTGCTTGATCGGTCAATTCGATAGGATTTGTCTTCTATGTTTTTGCCCCCTTCCAAAAAAAGAAAATCAGAGAGAATCCTTGAGCAATCCAGAGCATAGAGAGAGAAGAAGACAAAGAAAGACAGACTCCACGGAAATGGAAGGGAGGAGAGGGGCTAGCTCTTACTTAGGTAGCTTCTTCGGGACACTTTCAAGAAAAGGGAAAAATAGAGAAAGGAAAGACAAGGAAAGAGGCCGAGGCCCACTAGTCGAACTAGTCGATGGAAAGCCTACCTCGGATTCGTTCTATTGACTCAAGTAGAAGGCCAAATCCAAAGATCCATTTCCTCTCTCATCTCATGTGATTGTCACAACCCAAGCAGAAAAGAAGAAAAAAACAAAGACAGAGGAAGAGAAAAGAAAGAAGTAAAGGCTGGGCCGGCCTAGGAGAGCAAAGCCTATATTCTCAATATATTCTCAAGAAGAAAAGAAAGGGAAAGAGAGGAAGAAGAAGGACTTTCGAAAGAATCGTCTTGATCCAGAAAGAAGAAAGTAAAGACAGAAAAAGAGAGATCCTTACATCGAAGAAAGAAAAAAAAAAGAAGAAAGCTAGCTAGCTCTTCCAAGAAAGAGAGCTGAAAAGAGAAGAAAAAAAAGAAGGACTTTGATCCGGTTGGGTTCATTGGGAATAAGAAAGAAGAAGAAGAGACAGAAAAGAGATCTCGGTCTGGGAGCAAGAAAGAAAAGAAACAAGGAGAAGAACTGGGTATGAATAGAGAAATCGTATCCATCCTTTTTTTAGCGAATGTCAGATCTGGGTCGAAGATTTTGCTTTCTAGAACGGAAGTCATAGGTGTAAACACATCCTTCTAGAAGAGCAAAAAGAAAGACAAAGAGCAGAAAGAGGCCGACTAGTCATCGACTAGAAAGCAGGCGAGCCTCGCGCCAATCCTTTCTCTTACTAATATGACTAAGGAGAGGGGGCCTAAACTAAGTCCACCTAGGGGCGAAGAAAGCTATTCCGGGCCCTTCCTGCAAGCAAAATCTTGACACAAGGCCAGATACTGCCAAAAGACGACAAGGGGAGTCAAATCGGAAAGGAGAGTCTTCGGTAAATAATGAGTATTAATCAGTGAAATTCGAGGGAATTGATTTGATTATTTACAGAATAAGAAGATCTTAGACTACAATAGCTGAAATCCACAGCGTCGAATTCAGAAAGCAATAAATGTCGGACCCGCCTAGGCCGTGTCGGCGCGAAACCTTGTGCGCTGGAACGGATCCCTCGTCCTGGGACAAAGAACCCTCTTAGGGGCTTGAATGAGTAGTCGGGAACAGACTCTCTTCCACTTTCTTTCTAGCAAGGACGACGCTTTAGACCAAAGGCTTTCACGGGTACCACCTGATCTATCACAAAATTGGAATTGAAAGGCCATCTCCTACTACAAAAAAAGAATAAATCAAAAGAATTTCTAGAGCTATCTTATCTAGTAAGTAACAATGGACTTATTCCCAGATGAGTGATTTGGGATTACTTTGCTTTGGAGGAAGAAGGGAACTAGAAAGACAGAAGAAAACAGACAGAAATAGAAGAGATACGAAGAAAGAAGAAAGAGTAGATCGGATCGGATCGCTAACGCCTTTCCAAGCAAAAGAGATTCACAAAGAAAAGAAAGAGAGAGAAAGAGAACGACTGGGAGGAATTTGGAAGGAGTCAAAAACCAGATATGGATGGAATGGAGAACTTTCATTCTAGATATGTAGAAAACTAGCAAACACAATTTGACTAGAGAAGTAGGAACCAAGAATCAGAAGCTTGCGTTTTGGAAGGGGCAAAGTGACTAATTCGAGTTTCCTTAGGCAGAGTGGATGGAAAAGTCATTCCACCATAGACGAAAGTTACACGCCCCTTTTTTAGCTAAGGAGAGCTCTCCAAAAATGAAAAAAAAGTTTTTTCCTTATGAATATACAAAATGGAGGAAAGAGAAGCTGCCAAAGGCGGGCTTACAGTCGCTGATTCCCATATTTAGAAGAGGACCCAGAGTTGCTAAACCTCGTACGTGGTTTGAAATCTAATTGTCATTTGGGACTAAAAAAAGTGGAAAAGAAAAACAAAAGAAGAGTCTACTTGACTTAGTTGAGCCAGACGTGTCGGACGAATACCCTTCGTCCGAGACAATCCCAGATGAAAACTAACATAACAAGAAAAAGGTTCTAGTGGAGAGATATAGGGAAAGTGGGAAGACAGACAAGAAAACGATCTTAATCAGGTCCTAATGAATAGATTCTTTATGAAACTAATATATAATTTCGTACATATGCAATGCAGATGGAAAATAGTCCAAACAACAGGACGAAAGTTATCTATGGAAAGGAATCCAAAAATTGGAAATGCAAAGACCCTGAAATTAGAAGAAAGAACTCTTTTCTTTATGATATTGTATGTATTAATTCGATGATTCTATGACAACTAGAAGGTGGATGAAAGAATATAAAAGATATAGACGATGGATTGGTCACAGACTTCTTTTTTCTATCTTCTTAGTCACCGATAAAGCCATAGCGTCCTTACATTATGAACGAGGAGCGGCTCCCTAGCACCGGCAGAAAGAAAGAAGATTGTTCATTCGACCATGCGGATACTAGCCTTACCCAGGGCCGAATTCTAGTGTTTGGAATCGAAAGGAACCTATCATTTTCGAAGAATCAAACAAAAAAGCAAAAAAGTAAGTCAAATCAATACATATGAAATAGGGATTCCCCACAATCGTCAAAAGAAAAAGGAACTAGCCAACCTTTTTGACGATTTTTTGAGAGTGTGTAGCCTGGTAGATAAGGGCGTCAGCTTCCACCAGATAGATATGTTGTGCCTTCGAATAGCGATTCTTAGATGAAGTAGTTAAGTGAAACGAAAGGAAAAAAAAAAAGACAAGGAGTGGGAGACTGGGAAGCGAGAGCCGGTCTTACCCCAGAACTTACCCATAGACCAACGGTTCTTACTTTCAACGGAGGAAGAGTGAAGGGTGTCTGAGCCGGGCCGGTAAAAGCGGGGAAGAAGAGTTTCGCTGTGGATCCGCCCTAGAAGCTAGAAACAAAATAATAGAGGCTAGTACCGCTTCCACCAGATCCAAAGACTGGAGAGAGAAGATAGTAGAGATAAAGAAAATAGATAAAACAAAAAAAAGAAGAAAAAAGCATTCGCGGTGGGAAAGAGGGACGAAGCTAAGACTAGTTCGGAATTTATACCATTCGTAGACATCAAAGGGGGACTTTCCCATAAGAAGATTGGGCCTGCCTGCCTGTAGGACCCTGGCTACCATTGACAGCTCAGAATCGGAAGAGAGAAGACTTGGAGTCCCAATCTATGAGGCACCGATGGCCGAGCAAAGAATGCCTTCAAGTCAAGAAACCTGGACTTTCAAGTAGATAAGACAGGCGGGGAAGCAGCCCATGGCGAGCGAAGAAAGGAATGCATGGAAAAAAGACTTCCAAGCTAGCCTGCCGACGAGAGAGAGGGAATAGGGAATTACAGAATGAGGAAGGGAAAAACCATATGAGAAAAGGGGACCAGACTCAGTTCCAGGCAAGTGAGCAGAGACCTTATTGAAGGAAGAAGAAAAAGAAAGATTCAATTCGAGAATCATAAGAATAGGAACAACCAAAGAAGAAAGAGAAAGCACTCTACTCTAAGTAGTCTGGACTCCCAAATGGAGACTTCCTACGAATTCAACCTAGCGATCACTAATGCTAATGGACCTGGGAGAAAGATTGGAGGAGATCCTGGGTCCCAGAAAAGCAGAAAGCGGTGCTGTAGTATTTAGTATCACTCTAGTATCACTAAGGACGAAAGTCTTCTGTCCTAGAGCTAGAGGGGTCCACCAGTAAAATTACCTTAGGCCCTTTGCACTAGAAAGCCAATCTCCGTCCGAACTTCTTCCAAGGGCCCTCTTCCTTCTAGAGCACGCAACGCCAATACTTGGTAATAATGGTCTCTATCCTATCCTATCCGCTTTGATGCTTTCAAGCTTACAGAAGATACCCTAGTCGTACTTCCTCAGAGTTCTATGAGAGTGAACAAAGTGCTGCGAGGGCGAGTTTACTGATTCTTTATTAAGTATTAGTAGTAGTTTCTATCCTTAGGGTCCATCTTTCTTAAGGAATATAACTAGAAATTCCATTTTTAAGGGTCTCGTACTTATTGACTGAGTTGGAAAAAGTCTTACTCACTTCTTAATTCTTAACTTCTTAATAATTCCGACTTTCAGGTCTAGGATAAGAGTCTAGAATTTCCACTGAACGAAGTAGAGGGTTAAGGAATTCTTGCTTTATAGGGGCTAGAAAAAAAAAAAGAGTTGAGTTCTAACTCTAATACAAAGAGCTAGCCCTTCCTTCCTCGATCTTCTCTTTCTGTTAATGTCTTTCTGTTAATGTCTTTCTGTTAGTGGAGTGAGTCCGCCTATCTCTACTACCTTGAGAGGAAACCCTATAAATTATGATATGATGTTGTTATCTGAGAATCTCAGGTTAGTTGTCTTTGTCTCCTTCCTTGGTATCACGGCTCGTATTATCGAATACGCAGCAATTGATTCGACAGTTGGGATTTCGCTTGACTTAGTCTTGACCCCAGGAGCCTAAGAAAGACCATAAAGGAGATAGTAAGAGAAAGAGCTAGCAGCAGGGGATATTCTTGAATCAAAGTAAACCGGTTCTTCCTGCTCTTATTGGGATTTCAGAGGCATAAGAGCGTGGATTGGGATCAACATTAATTGAACAACCGCCTTGACGTGGAAAACGAACTACTATATTCGTTAACCAGGATTGACAAACCACAACAGAAAGAGGAGACATTCTTTCTATTTTCATATTCATAATAGAAATAGAAGGCATCGCAAGCAACCAGGCCAAAGAGGAAAGAACAAGCACTCGCGCACTACTGGGAAGAAAGATTTTTTAGAAAGGTTCGGTTTCTCGTGGTTTTTTGCTTCTATTACTTTTTCAGTCAAGTTTGTTTGGACCGTCCTTTTGGTTTGGTATAGAAATTGACCTTCGCCTTCCCTGTGGATTCATTTCGTTGCTCAACGATCCTTGCTCAATGCAATGGCCGGAATTCATGCCTTTGAAGTTTACGGCTGCTGATGGTTAGGTGGTTAGCGAGCACCACCTTTTCATCTAGAACTTAGTGTTCTTTTTATAGGAGTTGTAGCAGTGGCATTCGTAACCACTCACGCCTAGAATTAACAAGTAGTTCCTTATCAGTGATGCCTTCGTCCCTCTCCCTCTGAAAGCCTCTCAGCTCTTCCTAGTTTCGTGTTCCGGCTTTCAGAAAATACCTATTTCGCACCTATCAATAGCAGCTCAATAATATGCATTCCAATCCACAAGTGCTTTGTGAATTGAAGTAATGCAAGTTTTCAGTTGTAGATCTTTTGATTATTGCTGACATCTATTGACTTCTTTACTAGACTATGTTTCTGTTCACTACTTTCCTCTCTCTTCAAGGTAAGGCTGAGTGCTCGGGTTCGTCACTTCTTACCTGCTTTCCTTATGCCTACTTGTCTAAGCCCTCGGCGCGTTCAATCTCCACTTTCATTTTCCCGGGATTTTAGGCTGCAAGTCCATTTCAGCTCGTAGATGGGATCTCAAATCGGCCTTTTTGCGTTTTACCGGGAAAATTGCTTGTTTT
>Ga0058701_10002720_pt1 | contig 13583 bp, 11 predicted proteins | sample AgamicOrMae_FD_97039 | JGI IMG/M metagenome (GOLD analysis project Ga0058701, IMG submission 97039) | Agave microbial communities from Guanajuato, Mexico - Or.Ma.e | ecosystem: Host-associated > Plants > Phyllosphere > Phylloplane/Leaf | place: Guanajuato, Mexico | collected 2012-06-04 | reverse complement strand
CGCCATCCAACATGGGTAAAAATCCCCAAAAGAGTGCCAACTTTGCCAACTTAGAAAGTTGGCAACGGCCGAAATCCCCGACCAAGATGGCACTTGCCAAACGGCGGATGCGCGTAAACACTAGTCCAAACAGCGATAAATCTTGCCCTCTTTTGCGTCCCGCCCGATTCGCTGGCGCACTGCCGCAGACTGTGTGCCGGGTGCGCCGCTCATTGTGCCTCTTTTCTTGCACATTTTAGCCTACTTTTTTGCACACTTTTCTGCTGACTTTTATGCACACTTTTTTGCAAACTGTTGCGCATACTTTTGCCTACATTTTTGCACACATTTTTCCGCCCAAACGCCGCAGACTGTCTCTGGAGTCCAAGCAGTCTGGACGCAACTCGGCATAGCTCACGGCCAGCTCATGGCCCACCTTCCGCCGCCGAGCTCGAGCGCACGCCGAGCTCCAAATGGCGCCAAATGGAAATGGAATGGAAATGGAGCTCGAGATGGAGATGGAGATGGAGACAAGGTTCGGCTGAGGGAAACAGAGGAGGTGGAAATGCAACAAATGCAACAAATGGAAACAAATGGAAACAAATGGATCAAATAATCCTAATCGTCGCCGTCCGTTTGTCGATCAGAGACAAGGAGAGCTCTTCTCGGGCGGCTTCAGAGGAGCCAGAGAGAAGCTGGAGGAGGACGAGCGGGTTTCATTTGCGCCTCGAGCTCAATTTATCATTCCCACTCCTCAATCCAGTTGCGGACAGTTGAGGAGCTGCTCTGCTTGGCCGCTGGGCTGCTCGTGCGCTTTCCTTTGGGCTGGCCATTCGTGCCAAATGGCCAAGTGCCAAATGGTGGCCGAGCTAAGCTAAGCCTAAGCGGATGAACATCGAACGCGCCTCGAACTTCCACTGAGCTCCTCTCGCTCGCTTGGCCTCCATTCGACACGTCCACTTGTTTCGCAGAGCTCTCGATCACGAAGCGCAAATTGCCAAGCGCACTAATGGTCTTGCGGCTGGCCACTCAGTTCTCAGTTCTCAGTTCTCAGTTCTCGCTTTCGATTGCCTGACGCATTTCCCATTTCGAGCTCCACTTCTGCCCGTTTCTGGCCGCTTTGGCTTGCCGCTCGCTTGGCTCGCTCACTGCTCGCCTGTTGCTCGGCCAGTAAGCCACCGGAGACAGTCTCGGGCGAGCTACGAGCAACAGTTTGCGGGCGACGCGCGAGTGGGCGTGGCGAGTGGCGCCCCGTCGCGCGCAAATGACCGCCGACTGCTCGCCAGAGACGAGCTTCGGCGGAAGTGGAGGGCCAGCCTGACGATCGATCAACAGGTATTAATCGGGGGGCGCCGATTTGGGCCAAGGTTGTGTGAAGGCGAGTGGACTTCTTGCGAGCTAGGCTGCACTGTGGGCCAGAGCTAGTGTGTGGCAGAGAAAAGAAAACAAACCTGCGCTTGTGTACGACTGGCAGGCGCACGTGTGCAAGTTCGGCGCCAGTTTCACTTTCGCCTTATTGTTTGTCTTACGCGAGCGCGCGCGTACAAGTGCGAGCGAGCGCGGCGAACTGTGCGCAAAGAGTGCAGGGGTCAGGCTGCGCGGTGGCCACTGCGCAGCCTGAGCGAGAGAGCGCGCGTCTTTCGAACGGCCGCTCGTTGGCCAATTGCGGTTGGCGCTAATAACTCTGCCTAATAATAAAGGTTTAGTCTCCCTTAACAGTTGGCGCACACTTTCACACTGTATCTGTATGCAGGCCCACTGCGCCGCTAACAAACCGCCGCCAACAAACCGCCGCACTGACGAACACAATGAGCTCCAAATGGTGCACTAAGAGCTGGCTCCATTTGAACGCCATTCCAATGCAACTGAATTCACTGACTAAAAGTGCACTAATGCACTAAATGTTCACCCAGTGTTCACCTAATGTTTCGCCTATTCGCCAATTGTTGACTTAGAGCATCCAGTCAACGCTAGAGACAGGCTTCAGAGCCCATCTCTCTCTCTCTTCGCACGGCATGCAAATCAATTTGCGCTAATTCGCCCCCACTTTTGCCCCCCTCTTGGCCGCTCTTGGCCAGCCACAAGCTGAGGGCCTTCGCTAAGCAGTGGCGCCCAGTTGTTGCGTGTAAAAAAGCAGCCTTTTGGCCGCCGGTCCTAGTCTGTGGCGGCCAAAAGCTGGCCGAATTAGAAGAATTAGACGCCCGACGAGACGCGTTGGTGGCGGCGTGAAACTGCGCTCGCCAGACTCACTCAAATGGCTCGCGAGGAGCTCAGTTCGGGCGCGAGCTAAGCGCCAGGCATTCTCGGCCACAGACTTCAATCTAAACACGCGAGCTTTCTCGCTCGCCTTTGATTGACAACATGCCCCAGAGACTGTTCTCGTTGGAAGCGGCAACAAGTTTGGGCCAGAGGCGCGCGTGTTCCTCTCGCAGCTTGTCTGTCGGCTTTTTGGTTCCTTCACTTGTTCACTTGTTCACTTGTTCGCGCGCTTGCAGAGTTGAAAGTGGGCCGAGTGGCGGGCGGCGATCGCGAGCTGGCGGCCAACCTTGAGGAATCCGCCCTGGTCGCTTTGCGGCCGCTCGTCTGCGCTCTTTTTGTGGCTCGGCGGCCACAATGGCAGGAGGGAATTTCCACCAGTTTCGCCCAGTTTCTCACTCTCTTCTCGCCGCCAAGAACACGCTCGCCAACGCTCGCCAACACTGCTCCCCGCCAGAGACACTCTCCAAGCGCTCTGCTCGCGGGCCGCGCTCTCACTCGAGCCCCACGCGGCCAGAAAATATTAGAATAGGCCCATTTTATTTAGAATAGTCCCAAACCAAATGAAAAAGACGACACGCCTCTTAAACACCTGTAAATTTGTCCGTCCGTCCGTCTGTCTGTCTGTCTGTCTGTCTGTCTGTCTTGGGCCAGCATTTCGGCTGGCCCAAGTTGGCCTGGAAGCTTGGCAGTCGGGCGGTTCCTGCAGACAGACTAGGGCGAATGGACTAGTGCGAAGTGCGCGCTTAGGACTGTGTGTTTTGGGCCTGCGGAGGCTTAGCTCTGGGGGACTGAGCGCGCGAAGAAACGTTCGCTCGCGCGCGCAATCAGGTGCGGCAAAATCCGGCCTGTTCGCCGCAGCTCAATGCTAGTCAGTGCTAGTCACTCACTGCTAGTCACTGCTAGTCACTGCTAGTCACTGCTAGTCACTGCTAGTCAGCCCAGTGCAGCGCAGCTCACTGCTAGTCAACAAAGCTCGGCCCCAGCGAGCCAGTTTGAGGGCCAGTTGAGAGCCACGCTCGCGGTCTAATCGGATCGGTCTCGCGCCCCTTTGTGTGCCCTGCGCTCTAGAGCGTCTCTGGCACCAGAGCTGCTCCTCGGCCAGCGCGCTACTCCTCGGCCCTAAAGCGCCAAGGTGGAACAGGTGAGCCCATAGGCAAACAGAGCGCGCACTGAGAGCTGGCAGCAAGGCAGCGAGGCAGCAAGGCCGCGCACACACAACAGTCTGCGGCTGGCAAGAGATTGCGGCTGGCTGGCTGGCCGCTCGTTGGCGTGTGTCTGTCTGTCTGTCTGTCTGTCTGTGTTTGTATCTGTGTGTGTTTGGCGGCCGCACGACCGCCATGATGATGATGAATTCTGAACGCTTTCGCAGCCATTTAGCATCGTTCAGTTGCAGGCGGCGGCCAGTTGTTGGTCATCAATCAAGAGGGAAATTTGCTCCCAACTTTTGGCTGCCCAAAGCGGCCCAAGCAGCGCACACACACTTGCCACTCGGCCGGCCCAACTGCACAATGGCGGCTCCATTTGCTCGCCGCCAGTCCACTTGGGCCGCTCGCCATTTGCCATTCGGCTGCCACAAGCTACAAGCTACAAGCTACAAGCTACAGACTGCGAGCTACAATCTGCGAGCTATGAACTAGAAGCTACAGGCCACAAGGTGCAAGCGAAAAGGCGAAAAGCCGAAGCTAAGCGGCGCCGAAGTTGCCTGTGCGCAAGTTGCGGCCCACAACTGTTGCGCGAGGCTGAACTGGCGCGCGCGATCAGCACACTTCTCTGCTGCACTGAGCTCGCTCTTCAGCTTCAGGTTAGCTCTTTGCGCGCACACTTCCAAAGGGCAAAGGTTTTCTTGCTCGCTCCACTTGGACCACTTTTTCTGTCGCCTAATTGATCGACTTTTTCTCTCTCTCCCTCACTTCTTTTCTCTTATTCATCGCCAAACGCCAAACGCTAAACGCCGAACGCTGAGCACTAAACGCCAACTCGCTCACACGCCAATTGGCCCAATCGAGTGTGGCCCATCAAGCATCAAGCGTCGAGCGTCAAGCATGAGAGCTAAGCGCGCGCGCCTGATCGATCATGTTCCAGCGCCAGTCCCCAGCCTCTAGAGACACACTCGCAGTGCCACTTTCCAGCTCCACTTCACACTCGCCACATCACTTCCAACTTCCAACTTCCAAGTTCGAGAACACAACCCAAAAGGCCACAAAATCGCTCGGGACCAATTGGCGCATTCTCAATCACTGGCCACTCACTCGCCAATCATCGCGCGCCACAGTTCTCCAATCCACTGGCCACAGTCTGCAGTGGGCCAGCAAATATCACTGGAACACTTCCAAGCACAATTACGCCTCATTAGGCAGCTCGGGGCCCAAACAAGTGGCCACTGGAGCTCACCGTTCGTCCTTTTTTGGCGCCCCACTTTGCTTCTTCTCTTCTCCCACTTCTTCGGCCTCTTTCGCTCGCGGAGATTCTTCTTCTTCTGCGCCTCCAGCAGGCAAATCTCAAGTGGCCCAGACGGGCGAGACGCGAGCTAGTCTGCGGCCCACTGGCCACTTGTTGCGCCCCCAGACTAGAACCAACGCAGACGTGCTCAAATTTTGCTCAAGCAGCCAAATGAAAAGCGAACGCTTCAGGCCAAGGCTGCCCAGTTGGCGTCGCCAGTGATTCGATAATGTCAAGTGGCGGCCGCCTCTGCTGCTGCCACACAATCGTCTGCCTGGGCCACACAAAGAGGCGCAAAAACAAGACGAGGAATTCGTTACCGGAGGCAGTGGGCCATTGTTGAGCGCGGCCAAGTTGCAGGCGAGCGGCCGCAGACTAGCCTCGAAGAAGCAGGCGAGACTGCCTCTCGGTTGGCGAGCAAAATTTCGAGCCAAAAAGTGACTGCGAGCCACCAGTCTGAGGGCCCCAAAAGCACTGCGCTGCCTACAGACTGTCTGCGTTGCTCAATGCTGACCGAAGACAGTCTGCGGGGCGCGGCCCACTCATTCAGGTTCGCGCGCGGCGGAAAAGTTCGCTCGCACGCACTTTTGGCCGCCCGAAAGCCGCTCACTGAGAGCTGCAGACGAGCGCCAGTCTGTCGCCGCGACACACACAAGGTCGCTTGGGCGTCGCCGGCCAACAAGGCACCAGAGCGGCACACTAACGAGAGACCCGCAGCCACGAGAGACACCCCAATGGCGCCCTCTTGGCCATCTTCTTGGCGCCGCCCCTCGCCACTTTGCGCCCGGCCTGTTGCGCCCAAACTCGCCACACGGAAGCACAGACGGCCCACTCGACCACATAACTGCCACATTCTCCGCCCTCCCCCCTCCCACCTGGCCCACCTCCAGCCTCCACTCTCCAGCCTCCAAGCTCCGAGCGGGCCCCAAGCTGCCCCACGCCAGCCGGGGGCACCCGCAGCCACGCCCACTCCATTACGCTGAGCTACAGGTGGCGGCTTCTACCTCAGGAGGAAGTCTGCGCCGGATGGAGAGCGCCTAGGGCAAGAGGAAGAGGCTCGAGTTTGCGCCCACCAGACACCAGACAGCAGACACAGATGCTGGCGGGCCGGAGCTATGCATTAACGGGCGGCCGGCGGCCCGCAAACATTGGGCGAGAATCAATTAAAAGGCCGACCCACAGGGACCGCTAACTGTTGTTGCCCTTTTGGCTAATTGAATTATATAGCTTTGTTGCGGCTCTTGCGGCCGTTGCTCTGCGTTCATGCTTAACTTGGTTCGATTTGATTAATTGTTGAATGAATTGCCATGCTGTCTGTATGCGAACCAGACGCCTAGTTCACCGGAGACTCTGCTGCTCATAGATACAGACATGGAGTGTGTCCAGTTCAGTTTGTGGGCCAGCAGCGCTCGATTTGGCTCCATTCCGTTGCGCTTGTGGTCACTCCCAGAGGACTGCCATGTGAGAGCATGTCCTCCTCTTTTGCTTGCTAATTTTTCCTCCCTCTTGGCTCGTCCTTTGTTCGCGGCCAAGCAAAAGGCAAGCAAAAACAACAGCACACCACTGCTCAAGCGGCGGCCAACTTTCAACAACAAGGAGCGCATCATTAAACTATTGGATTTCACACAACTCATGTTGCTCTCAAACGGCATCAACAACAACAAGCGGCAACCACTAGCAACCACTGGCAACCAGTAATACTACACTCCGCAACATCTAAACACTCACTTGGGTCCGCTTATAGTTTTGCTTCAAGTGGCGGCTCCAAATGGTTTGCGTGTGCGACGGATCTCCTTCTGTGCCACATGCCTCTAGAGATGATCCAAAGTAACAAGTGTTGCTTCTTCAATCAGCCGCCCCAAACACACAGTCTGGGGCTTACCTTTCTGGGACGCCTCCGATTGGCAGCAAATGGAAGCTAACTCGGCAACCTTCTTCTTCTTCGTCTTCTCTCTCCGACCAGAGAGTCTCCAACGCGCCCCCTCCAGCTCGCTCCTGTGCTCTCTCGCAAAGGGATCATCTATCATAATTCATCCTGCGCCCAATATCTCGCAGCGCCTCCCCTTTGGGCCGCTGCTGCAAACCTTAGTGCGGCCCGCTGCTTTGAGGCTCGATCCAAGAGAGCTCTTAGCTCTTAGCTATCGGCGCTCTCAGGCTCATTTCCTCCTCCAAGTTGCCGCCAAAGTATCCACCAGCACCACTCGTTGCTGCTGCGACGAGGCGGAGTCGCTTCCCTGCGTCTGGCTGACGTTTTAGTTTTTTCCTCCCTCGTTATTATTATTATCTGCCTCTGCTGCCGTTGTTGTTGCCGCCTCAGCTGCCCTATTCCGTCGCTCCTCCCGCCGCAAATGGTGTATATTGGCGTACAAATTCCTCGCTTACGCCCAATCTCGAGCCACCTGATGATAACGATGCTGCCGCAGGATGCTGCTGTTGTTGCCGCTGCTTCTACTGTTGTTGTTGCTGTTGCTGTTGATGCTTCTGGCGGCGCCGCCAGCCCTCTGGCTTGGTCGCCCAAAGCAAAAGTTTCATTCATTCATTCACGAGCTCCAGACGTTACGTGAAGGCAACCAAAGAGGCAACACACCACACAGCTGACCATTTACACACCTGAACGACTTTTCATTCATCTTTCTCTGCTTCTTTTAAAAAAGGAGCACTCCCAACTCCCAAGCCATGGCCAACGGCCGACGGCAAACCTTGGCCAACCAAAGTAATCTGAACAACGTCAAGCAGGCAGAATTGTTTGTATGATTTTGTCCCCTCTCCCCCCAAAGTGTCTCCCCTCTGCTTGATGTTGGCCGAGCAACCAACAGCATCACGATAACCACCATCATGACCACGATGACGAGGGGCGTGCGCCCACTTCTTGCCTCCTCGAAGCCACCAATTCCACCCATCTGCCAGTTCTCCAGTCTTTGCCACGCTAAAACGTGCTTCTTTCACTTGTCCTCTGCTCACTCAACCGATACAGGTGACAGTGTGGCGGACGCGAAAGGAGGAAATAAAAAACAACAATATCAACTAAATCCACAACACCCACAAACTTGCCCCTCCACTCCCTCCTTGCCCATTGGATGACCATTTCCTGCCTCCTGTGACAACTCTGGACAATTTTGGCCCTCGTTTAACGCAATACGTCTGTCTCACTGGCTTTGTTGTCATTCTATTCCCAACTGACACTTCATTGGTTATTGCACCACTCTCCCTTTCCTAAACATGCCTCCTTTGGTCCTCGTCTCCATTCTGCTCGATTCAAGTTCATCTGGCGCCTTGTGTCTAAATGCTCGCCCACGAATCCAACTCTCACTGAATGGCTACCAAAATCATGGTCAACTTTTGTCTATTGATATCCCCAGTTGCCACAGAAACGACTGGCCATAGTCTCCCTCCGAAAATTATTGCAACCAATACGCTAACCATCGACATGTAGATCGTTGCTATCGTGCGCCGAATGGCAACGATTTAACGGAACTGAAATCGAAATCCACTCAAAAATATATGAATTCCTGTCTTTTTTTCATTCGGCCAATTATTCTAATATTCTCATACTCTAGCTCTAGTCCATAAATACTCATAGCCACAATGCGAGAATTAAAAATCGAATAAAATAGTTCGGCGGACTCGCCCACTTGATTCTCTGTGACACGCCCACCTCGCAAATTCCCGAAGCGCGCCAAAATCCGTGTCTTTATGGCCTGCTGGTTGCACGCGCGACTCTGGCCCCACAGGCGCGAGCCAGATTGTTCTCTTCAACCAAGCCTGGAGCCTGCTCTGTGCCCGCTTGGGATTTTTTGGCTCTCTCGCAAGCGGGCCTGTTGCATGTGACAACAACATGTCTGGTTCATGTTTCGCTTGATTCATATTAGGATTTTTTATACCAAAAAATAGGCCACAATGTTACGAAGAAGAGCGCCCAGTGCCCTGAAAAAGATCAGTCAGCAACAGGAGACCACAAGACTGTCCACCGGCAGGATATCGAAGAAAATAAGAAGGACTGATGAATTATTGCTCGATGACCAAGAAATAATAACCATAGACAGCAGCGATGATGAGGATACCAGGGCCAGAAAGGAGAATAAGATCAAAACATGGAACGAACCTGGTATGCAAAAACTGCACCAACTTCTGGAACAGTGTACAAAGACCCTCTATGAGAAGACAAAACCAGAATTCAACTCTTGGATTAAGACTGTTCTTCATAAACCTTACGTCAACCCAGATAGCAGCTATGATGGCCACAGTGAGACTTTCCTCCAAATGCGATATAAGTATCGCGATCCTATGCCCTTACATGATCCTAAGGGACCAAATGCTGTTATCTTGTTTACACCCCCGGACTATGATGAGGACTTCAAGAAGAATCGTAAGGATGAGATTCTAGTTCACGTAGTTGTCGATCCCGTTTTGGGTCGGGTTCTACGACCACATCAACGTGAGGGTGTCCAGTTTATGTATGATTGCCTCACTGGTACCAAGATTGAGAATTTTTTTGGCTGCATCCTGGCCGACGAGATGGGTCTCGGTAAAACTCTCCAGTGCATCACACTCATGTGGACTCTTCTACGGCAGAACCCAAGTTATAAGGCAGGTCCATTAGTTCCAAATGTTGTGATCATATGCCCATCTAGTCTTGTTAAGAATTGGTTTAACGAAATCAACAAATGGTTAGGCACTAGACTGAATGCTATGGCCATTGATAGCGGGCAGGGAAGTGACGGTGTCGACGAAAAGTTGAGTTGTTTCAGCCGAACTCAGAATAGTGGTAAAAGAAGGAGTTCTAATCCAGTACTCATAGTATCTTATGAAACCTTCAGAGGTCATGCACATGTACTCGATAACGTCGAAGTCGGTATGATGATCTGTGATGAAGGTCATCGCCTGAAGAATAGGGAAAGTCAAACATATGTGTGTCTAAATAATGTAAAGTGCAAAAGAAGAATCATAATTTCCGGTACACCAATTCAGAACGATCTCCTCGAATACTACAGTCTAGTAGATTTCGTAAACCCAGGTCTGCTAGGAGACAATTCGAATGAATTCAATAGATACTACGGGAATGTGATTTCCAGAGGGCGCGATGCTGATGCCTCAGATTATCAAGTCGAACTAGGTATCGAAAGACAAAAAGAGATGATAGCAAAGGTCGATAGGTGTATGATACGCAGAACGGCTGAGCTGCTTTCCAAATACTTACCACCTAAAGTTGAGTTGGTTGTTTGTTGTAAGCTCGAGGAAGCACAAAGGGGTATATACGAGTTCTTCATCCAATCTAAAAGGATCCAGAAAACACTTTCAGATAGTCAAAAAGTATCTGGACATCGTAAAGGCGGCCAATCAACTCTTCAAGCCATCACATTCCTCAAGAAGTTGTGTAATCATCCTCAACTTGTATACGAACTTAGCACAAGTGGGGAGGAGATTTTCGAGGGAATCGAAGGTTTGTTCCCAGCTGGATTCTCAAAATCACTGAGAAACTTCGAGCCACTTTGGTCCGGTAAGATGAAACTCCTAGACGCAATATTGGCGAACATCAAGCAGAATACCGACGATCGTGTCGTTCTGATCTCCAACTACACACAAACAATAGATCTTTTTCAAAGACTGTGCGATATGCGTGGCTACAGATGGGTCAGATTAGATGGATCCATGAATACCACGAAGCGAAACAAGATCGTTCAGAAATTCAACGATCCCACCACAGACGAGTTTGTCTTCTTATTAAGCAGTAAGGCTGGGGGTTGCGGACTTAACCTTATCGGAGCGAACAGGTTAATCATGTTTGATCCAGACTGGAATCCAGCTAATGACGGCCAAGCTATGGCTCGAGTCTGGCGAGATGGTCAAAGGAAGGAGTGTTTCTTGTACCGCTTCTTAGCTACGGGCACTATCGAGGAAAAGATTTTCCAGAGGCAAACGCATAAGAAGGCTCTAAGTAATTGCATTGTCGATAGTGCCGAGGACGTGGAAAGACACTTCTCCTTAGCTGATCTAAGGGAACTATTCAGGCTAGAAGAACCCTCTGTCCTGAGTGACACGCATACAAAGTTTAATTGCAAACGATGCGAAAACGATCAACAAATCGAACTTCCTCCGGAGGGAGCGGATGTTGCATCTGACTTAGCAGACTGGCATCATTGTTATAGGCCAGAGGAAATACCCGACGAGAAACTGGCACAATCTTGGGAGTTTGGAAATGTCAGTATGGTTTTCTATCAGAGATCACAAAAAAAGACCTAACTACAATAATTGGCACTCAAATCTCTATCCTATCCGAAATTCGAAACTGTGCAATCTCAGGAGTGTTTATGGCACCCTTTGTAACATGTGCAAAGCGCGTTACATCACTGCCACCTCCTTTGCGTCCTAAATAAATTTTTGTTTGACACATATGTGACCAGTGTCTGCCCATTGCTGGTCTCACCTCACCGAGACGCGCATTGAAGGAAACGTGATTCGTCACTAAGACCGCTATACGGCTATCCCATGCAACCTGCACCAAGACTTTCATCATCTCAGTAAGTCTTTTGCTTCGTCTGGCGTAGAATCTTCTGTCTATGTCTCCATCAAGCTGTATGAACGCACAAGTAATACTGTCGATGATCACAAGCTTGACGTTAGGAATTGTAGTGAGAGTTTCCTTGAGTCTGTTAACCATCTCGACAAGCTCAAACTCACTCGAACAATTCATCACATGCAATCTTTCACTAACGATGTCTTCACTTGCCATACTTGTTGCTAAAGTTTTAAACCTCTTGATTGTGAGTTTCAACTTCCCCTCTCCCTCGGTGTGTATCAGCAAAACAGTTGACTCGTTGCCACCATTCAAACCCTGGAGTCTCGCCTGTTTCCTTGACATCATGACCAGCACTCCAATTTGAGCACAGAGATTTGATTTACCGGCGCCTGCTTCGCCGCTAAGTTCAGTTATTTGTCCACATCTGATTCCTCCCGCCAATGATTCGTCCAAGCCAAGAATTGTAGTGCTGATTTTATCAAAAGGTTCTACCATGAGTTCGCTAGCCTTCATCACATAGTGAGATCTTTTAGGTTTGATTGCCGTGAGTATTTCTTCACATTCGTCTCTGCTCAATTTGATTTTCTTCGAGAGCTTCTCGGCACTGAAAGCATTGAGGTGGGAGACTAGTACTATGCCATTTGTAATCAGGGGCTTCATGTGATGGGGTTTGATACAGATTTGGCGGACACTAATCTCCATTGTCGTCGCCTCTGCTTAAAATATCACTTCATCTAGGGATGTCAACCGAACTGAAACTGTTTATCCAGTGGACTGGAAAAATACAATTTCAATTCATGTTTTGGACTGTGCAATCGAAGGTACACACTTCAATTTACCCCTTCGACTGCGTTTTGCTGTAACACCAGCCTCGGGTCGCGGCATCGAAACCACGCCCTTGCATCCGCGCGGGTCCCGACGACCCGACTCTCCATCAAGCCAGGCGGAGAAGCGAACCTGAGGGAACGCCTCCACTTCGGTGTCGGGTCGATGAGACGTGCGCTAACTCTTTCCACTGTCGGTCGAAGTGTCACCCTCACGAACTGACGCAAGACTGCGCTGTTCGAAATGGGACACCCAAGACAGCCCAGGGTCCATGGAACCGGTTATCAGGGTGCTGAGGGAGCACGGTCTCGATCTAGACTTACTAGTAAATGCTGACCATAGTCAATCAACAGGCAGCCCACCGTAAGGGATCAAAACCGACGGCTCTGAAATCCAATCGAAAGAAATAGACACCTTCCTCAACGTCAGTCCGATCGAGTAGAGTGAATCTCCTGGGGTTGAAAAAGATGCCGATCTAGAGTCCGGTATGATCGAGATTGAACTAATGAACTCAAGGAGTGATCAGCCTTTGATGAGAGCCCGAAATTGTTTTAATTGCGAAGATTTTTAATGATTTCATCAACATACTCTAATCATCTGTATGTTGCCAAGATGTTGGCCACTTGTTCTAACTCAATCTTCTCTGTGATGTTGATTGTTTTTATCTTATCTTCTTGATTAGCTACCTTAACATATCCTTCATCATCCAACTTCCAATCGTTCTTTTCTAGTATTTCTTGGTAACTTTTCTTGTCACCGTTGAGGCCTAGAATCTCTTGTAGGAGTTTCGAACTGATATGCTGGTAGGTAATGCCGACTATGTGGCAGACAAACGTCCTTATGCTATCCTTGAATCCGGCGATATCTTTGAAGAGGTCCTCTTGTTCGTCCAGGCCGTTCCAGAATGCTTTGAATTGACACGTTTCCAGCCTTTTATGCATGAGGATAATCTCTTGGATATTACTCTGATTTATATGGCTGGAATCTATCAACAGTTCGCATAAAATGAAGTCGGGATGGGGTAAATTTGTCAGAGCTTTAAGGAGAATCTTCTCGACAACCTCACTCTTGAATAAGTAAGGATTGAACTGGTATAACTTAAGGATGGCCTGATTTGCTTCCAAATCGTACTCGTTCTTTTGACATTGTGCCTCGAGGTACTCTACAAGCATGTCAGCATGCAGGGGGTTGTATCGTTCGATACCCCTGAGTTTCGCCGCGACTTCCTCTTTCGTCAAGTCTGCCATCTTTGAGGTTGGCTTATATTAGCATTCAATATATTGTCAATTAATAGGACGATTAGGAATCACCTATGAGTGCAGATGAATCAGAGATTTGACGCTGAAAACGCGAGTTTCTCAACAAATCATCTGTTACACATGTGCTTGGCTTCGGCCTGCCAGCGTCAAAGCAGAGAAGCGCGAATTTTCGAACAAACAACTTATTGTGTATCGAGAAGGCAGGACACGTAGGAAAGGTTCAACATTAAACTGCTAGGGCACTAAGGTGTGGACTCTTCCACTAACTTATGGCGGACTACTCTCTGTGTATCGTTTATTCAGTG